>Ga0070723_10000303_pt1 | contig 12965 bp, 37 predicted proteins | sample tdAd002_FD_67277 | JGI IMG/M metagenome (GOLD analysis project Ga0070723, IMG submission 67277) | Marine sediment microbial communities from the Atlantic coast under amendment with organic carbon and nitrate - tdAd00.2 | ecosystem: Environmental > Aquatic > Marine > Coastal > Sediment | place...
AACGGCCTTAGAATGCTCTTTCGTCTCGTTTAGCCATACCCATGTACACTGGATACCCCTAGCCTTCTTAACGTGCTCAGGGCGGTCAAAAGCGATGAATATGACCTCTGATTTAACTGAGGTGCCATCTTCTAATCTGAAGTTAATGTAATGGGTAGGTGGTTCTTTGTTACCCTGACGGAATGGGCCAAGGTCTTCGTGTATCTCCAGCCAGTCTTTAATGGTGGTGGAAAACAATTCGGAATAGGTGTTTCGGCAGGCAATAATGCGGGACAGTCGGACACCATAGTTCTTGTGTCCAGGGGTCATTACTGGCTTCTGTTCGGTCATCAAGTCGAATAGCTTGAGGATTGTTTGGACAGTCTTGCCTGAACCCAGTGGCCCCATAATAAAGGAGTTCTGAGAGCGACAGTCAGCGTAATCTTGTAGGACTTGTCCTTGCGGCCCCATGCAGTATTCAATTGTCGGCACTATTTCTTGCTCCAGTCTATTTGGTCGTACATCGACTTGAACTTGGCGCGTGTCTCAGCAGTTGACGTTCTGTTGCCGCTACCCTTACCACCGTTTAAGTTGGCATGGTGGTTTGGGAAATGTTCTTTGCGTGTCTCTTTGTCTAGCTTATGTACCAGACTCTTGCCTTTAGCCATTACTCTTCATCCTCATCTTCATCATCATCTACAGCAGCATTGACGATTGCCTCTACTACAGGGTCTACTTCTACAATCTCGGCCTCAATAGCAGTGCCATCAAAGCGTTTACGTTGGATTGCTACTACAGCGCCCTCGTCAGCTCGTATCTCTACTGCCTTTAGCTTTGGCTCAGTGTATTCAGCAACCTTACTCCATGCGTTTACAGCAGCATTAAGTGCAGTCACATCAGCTTCTGTCTCAGCAATGTAGTCCAGCTTACTAGCAGCTTCTGCCATTTTCAAGATAGGGTGGAATGACTCACCGTACATATCCTGTAAGCGAGCCAGTAAGAACTTCTTATTCTTGTTGGGTATCCCTAACCTAGACATATATTACCTTTGCATAAGTAAATGTTGTTTTATTTTTGAGTTTCAAGGTAGTCATCTGCCATTCTATCTTCTACAACATAGATTAAATCAGTCATACCAACTACATCTTTGTCGAATAGATACACTGCAAAGAGTTCAATCAACTCAATATCCATCTCATGTACTTCTTCATCTGTTACTATTTTAATCATCTTATTTCTCAGTAATTTTTTTTTGCGAGAGACATATATATATACTACGAGGCGGCCTTCGGGGAGGGGGTAGCCCTCATGGCGCGACACTTTTTATCCACAGGTTATCCACACGATGCCCACAGGATATCCACAGCCTTATCCACAGCCTTATCCACAGCCTATGCACACCCTTATCCCCAGTATGCTAACAGGTTATACATTGCCGCTTGCAACCTATAGTAGTTTGCTCAGATTCTCAGCTCTATATAGTGGCAAAACCTATTTAACCAATCACTTTATTTCTACCCGATTGTTTCCTATACCTTTATCGAATACCCCGATTGTACAAAAAATGATCAATTTGTTCAACCTATATAAAGAAGTAAGACTTTAAAAGACTAAAAAAACAAAACATTGTTTGCATTCTGTAAAGTTTATCTATATTGTTTACCCATCACTTACAAAAACAGGCGCACATTATGAAAGCGACAATATACGGAAAAACCAAGAGCAATAAAGAATACAAAAAAGAATTAGTTGTGACAGATTATGGTTCGGACTGGTTTGAATATGAATTTGTAGGTGGCTGGAAGTTAATACGCGATTTGAACGATGGTTTTATTTTAGTATCTCCAGCATTCAAATTCATGGCAATAAACTGCTCTATAGAATTATCCTAAAAAGGCATACGTTATGACTATTCAAGAACAGGCCAACATTATGGCCATCCAAAAGCAATGCGAACTATCTAGGCTCGCCATCAAAACACTTAATAGCAGAATCAAGCTATTTAAAGAAGACGGAATAGCCCAAGAATATATTGACGGCTTAGAAGATCAAAAAGTTCAAGCAAAACGCGAATTAAAATTTTTATCTACTACTATATAGGGAAAACATTATGACTATTTCAAACCAATACCAATTAGAAACTGAAGCCAAGTTAATTGCTAAAATGGCAATGGCAGAGCAGCGCGAATATGGTACAGATGCCGCTGACTATATCCACCAAGTGTGCGATGGTCACGAGTCGGTTATCTACACTTATAAAGCCGGTTTACTATGCTTAGAATGTGACAGAGACAATGCAGAAGAACATCTTGAAGAAGTAGATTATCAGGCCATCAGCTATGCTGATTATGTTACCCGACTAGCTTATGCAATTTTATTCGACGCTTGTATAACTGCATTTTATGAATTGCCGCAAGATGAAGAAGAAGAAGAAGAGATCAGCACGGAGCTTGAAACAGAGATTGTCGGCCTTGTAAAAGCCCAAGATCATACTGAAGTTAAACTTGAAGGCGCGGCGATTGAAGCCTACATTGCCAAACGTTTTCCAAAGTAATTAGTTTTAAGCCCCTACAGTGTGGGGGCTTATTAATACTTACTAGAACAACGACAACGGAGTAACACTATGAGCGACTACAAAATTTACTGGACTAAAACTTGTGACCTTGAAGGCGACCAATTGATTTGCCAAGATAGCGGGGAAGTATACGAGATGGCAGACTTCATGCGATCCGAACATTCTGATTTCGACGGCATCTGTGGAATAAGCAATACTTCAGCGTTAGCAGTTACATTGTCAGACGATTTTGAAACAGCAACTTTAAACTGTATAGGATAAAACAAGATGAAAATTAAAGCCGAACACTTGCAGCACCTAAAAACAGAAATTGAGCCTATCCTTTTAAAATATGATCGACTTATTGAAGAATACGAAACAGGGCAATTCCCGCGATCTGAAAAAGTTCAGGACTTACAGAAGAGATTTTGTTTCGACCTGTTACACGGTGCCGGATTGTCGCGTTGGGTATCTGATAACCTGTATCCTTACATGAATGATTCGCATATTTACACGGCATTAAAAGCAGTTTGCCCAACTATTGAAAGGAGGTTTTAAAGTGAATAGCGCACTACGCAATCAAATTCTGGCAGATCGTCGTCGTAATCGTCGATTAGATATTGCCGCAAGTGTGATCGGTTGGACTGTCACAATAGTGGGTGCCTGTATCGGTGCCTGTCTATTCTACGCTGTAACTTTTACTTTTTTATCTATAGGAGTTTAAACAATGGAAAATAAAACAATGATTTTATTTGTGGGTGACTATATCCAATTACATGACAATTTTTATGGGAATGATTCTGACTGGCTTCAGATTATAGGGATTGAGCCATACGATATTTGTCTGCTATCTAATGGGGCGCGTGTTTGCGCTTCGGCTGAGTATATAAAAGCTGTACTATCTGAAAATCAATATAAAGGGGCGAAATAATGGAAAATAAAACACTAATAACCAATAACGTAGAATATGCCTGCGATTTGGCGGATCAGATGCTAGAAATGGATTACTACGAAAAAGAGGTGATCACTGATTCTGACGGCAATCAATCTTACAGTGAGGAAACTCAAGACCGTTTCAATCAATATTACAGCCTCATTATGGAGGGATTAGACAATGCAAAAAGTTAAAGACTACGCACTAGCACTCGCTGCAATCGTGGCGGGTGTAGCCATGGGCTATGTTATTTTCGGCCTTATAATCTACATAGTCTGGCGGATCTAAACCCTGCCAGTTGCAATAGTTGAGGCCAAAAAAACCCCGCCAAGCAGGAGAACAAGGCGGGGTAAAGGGTACTACACTACTAGACAAAACATGCTACATACATATCCACTGTATAGGCAGTGAAATTGTACAAACCCTGCCATGCGTTTTATTATACAGACATCGTGGGGTGGTGCAATGCCAATTCACTCTCATCTGGTGGTATAGCCAATTTTTCTTTGTAGTCTTGAACTTCCCACCACAATTCATCAATCTCCTTTCTGGCTTTGCCGCACATTCCATTGAGTGCCGCTTCCATCAGGTTGAATAGCTTTATCTTGTGGTCGTATAGCCCGTACTCTTCTATCTCTTCGTAAACTATCTGAATAAATGGTGTTTGATCTTCAATCATTCTCCTAGCCTCTTCAGTTGGATTTTAATTTCAGCTCTGACTTCTTTCCTGAACTGCTTTAATTGCTCCATAGTGAACTTAGGTTTAGACCACTTGGTTAATCGCTTCATGGCCTTCACCCTTCTAACTCCGTACATATCATACATATAGGTGCGGTATTCATCGTGGACAGTGGGGCAGCCCATCCGCATATTGCAGCCTTTACATTGGATCGCTATGTTGCCTTCATACAGCTTGAGCCTGAGATGCCGACGACTGAAATAGTGGCCAGCGTCACAGTTCTTATAGTGAACCCACTTGTTGCAGGACACACACCTAGAGAAGCCCCCACTGTTGCTCCCCTTCAGGCGAACGAGCTTTTGCAGGTCTACTGCTGCCTTTTCCATCAGGCTTGATATTGTCTCCCTCTTCCTTGGCTTTCTGTTTGGATTCTTTAGCTTGCTCATTTTCCCTGACCTTAACGTACTCTGAGTTTCTAGGTACGCTGAGTCTAACACGCAATTTATCATCTGCATATACAAGGACGCTATGCATGAATGTAGCCATCTTAGCTTTGCCCTTTGGGGTAGCATAGACCTGACCCTCAATCGACTCCCTGCCCACCTTTACAGCGTATGTGCCAAGGAATTTATGCTTCAACCACAACTTCCATGCTTCAGCGTCTGCTTCAGGTGCTTTCTTCTTCATCTGGTCGGCAATCTCCCTGCACCATATGTTGAATAGGGCATCCTGACTGAGGCTAGTGGGGTCATTGAAGGGTGCTAGTTTGACAGTCAAGGGGGACTGGTAATTCCACCCCCTAATCCTGGCCTCCAAGTGCTTCAGCTTGGCCTCAACCTCAGTGGTCGAGCTGATCTTGACGTAATCACCCTGAGTCATTTCACTGTACTCCATTGGTTTTTAAAAGTTAGGCTCTTAAGATTAACGTATCGGTATGAGTCGTTAGTGCGTTTCTTTTGTTTTTTGCCAGTGTGGTTCTTTCTTACCCACTTGTAATGTCTGACGTTGGCAACTATCTCATCAAGATCAACACGCTTATCCAGCAATGCCAGTTGCAATGGCAAACACCTTGCGCCAACGAAGGATAGAGCATCATTCATTTTAAACCCGCAACTTAACCTGCCATCACGTTGCCTATCTCGACACCTATTAAGCTCAAGGCCATCAAAAAAATCTTGAAACTCTGGCTCATAATATTTCTTGTAGTTCAGGCCATACAGGTCAGCCGCGTTACTACCAATAGCATTCATAAAGTCATAGAATACCCTGTACATTTTGACCCCATGCTTTGCGCCACTCAGCAATGCGTAGTCCCAAGCTGCTTGTATTTCTTTCTTGCTCAGGTCTTTATTGTAATTGAGACTCATATCTTCATCCTCATATTAAACTTCAAGCCCAGTTCATTTGCCAATTCACCAAGCGAGGCAGCCCAGTCGCTCTCTTCTTTTGTATCATGTATGGCTTGCAGCCTAGTCAGTAAGAGCATAACTTGACCATCCGTATCAAACTCTATTCCACTATGCCTCAATGCCCTTTGGACGTTTGGGGAATCATCAATAGCAGTTCCCTCAAGGCTCCAGTTGTAGGCATCCTCATTAATCAGACAACCAACAGCGCACATTAATCCATCCTGACCTCTGTACGCACAGGTGTCACTATCCTCAAGAACAGACTGTGTACCCTGCTTTAACAGGTGACTGGCTGTCTTATCAAAAATTTGCTGTAAGTTCATAGCTTAATCCTCAAATATTTCTGTGAGATTTTATCTGCCTTGCTCTCGCATCTGACAATGGTAGTCACACCCCACTCTTCCTTGGGTTTGCGCTCACCGTTTGCCCACATATGGCAGTCACTTACTTCAGATGCGCCTCTCACTCGACCTCGCATACTGCTGGCAACAATGCCAACTGCCGCGCCTAGCTCTGACCAAGTGTAGGTTTCATTCTTTACCAGTCCCAGATCAGTGCGATCACCTACCCACCTAATCAGTCTGGTGTTGGGATGGTCACGGCCTGCGCCCATTGGGGTTGGTTTCATTTCGTATTTTCTTGCTCTCATGGTTCTCTCCTGTTATTTAATCTGCCCAGCTTGTATCAGTTAGCTGGTGTTCAATAGTTCTGTTTCTAAGCTGCTCGTTCTGCTTGTCTTGCTTGGCCTTAACCATTTCATGGCGTTCTCTATTCTTATCAGCTTCCTTCCGCTTCCAAGTCCTAACACATGCCTGCCAGTCCTTCATCTTGTTCTTGCCGATCATCCAGTTCTTACTGTCATAAAAATCAAGGAACCCCTGTGGGTCTATGTTAGCCTGACTTGCATTACAGTAATCAATGACTTCGGTAAGAGTTGGTTTAACGAACGACTTCTTTACCTTTTTTTCTGGGGTGATAACCCCCTTATTCATTGTATTATTAGATGTATTATTAGATGTACTATTATCTATTAACTTTTCTTCAATAGGGTCATTAACTTTTGTTATAGAGGTATGTAACTTTTCTTCAATAGGGTCTTTAACTATTCTTATATACCTATGTAAGATTTGTTTAGTACCCTCTGCATACTCAAGTTGGATCTGAATGTAACCTGCATCCTTCAATGCGCTTACCCACTTGCTCACCGATGTCTTGCTAACTTCATACAAGCCAGCGAAGTAATCATTGCCAGCCCAGCAGTATCCCTTCTCATTGGACAGAGCAGTTAGCTCACCATAGAGCAGCTTGGCATTGGCAGGTAAACGCTTATCGTATCTGACAGATGCAGGGATAATTGCGAAGTACCCTTTCTTCTCCATACTATTCTCCTGCTGCCACAAACTCGCTCAACTTAATACCGAAGCTGTCTGACCACATCTTCATAGTAGTTAATGATGCGCCTCGATGACCGTTCATTACTAGGCTAATGGTTGCTAGGTTCACGCCAGACTGGCGGTTCAACTCTGCTTTAGTCCAACCCTGCTGTTCCATATAGAAAGATAACGCTTTAATAATGTTCATGCTTTGTTCCTTTGTTAAGTGAGGTGACATAATAGCAATCTGTAAATTAATTTGCAATAGGTGTTGACATAATAATTTGCCTGATGTAAATTACAACCTCACACAACGAGGAAGAAACTATGAACTATCGAGATGAAGACCCCGCAAGAACCAGTAGCCCAGACGAATGCTTCAATAGCTTTATGAGTGACATCACTGGCGGCAGATCAGATGATCTGGAAAACTATGAGAAGCGCCCCTTGCTACCACTACCCACCCAAGAAGACTTGGATTATGAGAAGGAAAAGATGGAAGCACATAGAAAGGAAGTTGATTACTTTATGCAAGGCATGATTGATCGCTATGCCCGCAGCAGTGAGCAACGTGATATGATGTACAAGCAACATGGGATTAAAGGAGAGTAACATGGGACAACGTGAAAGAATTATCGAGCACTTCAAAGGTGGAAACACCATCACATCGCTGGAGGCATTCTCATCACTGGGAGTGACCCAGTTAGCCAGCAGAATCTTTGACCTAAAGCAGCAGGGATACCAGATAGACTCGACTCGAATCAAAGTGAGCAATCGCTTCGGTGAAGAATGCAGTGTGTCAGAATACTACTTGGTAGGAGAATAAGATGAACACTGAACGATACCTTAATCGCTCCGAGTTTCTTCTCACTTTCGAGCAAGAGCTTCACCTAACAGACCTGGATCGCGGTGAAGATGATTGCCGCAAAGGTCATCCACACAAAGAAGGGCAGTCACACGCCTATGACATTGGATATGGCAGCCGCTATGTCTTTGAGCAAATGAAATCAGCAGGAGAATTTAACTAATGACTAATAAAAAATCAGTATGGGCAACACTGTCCGCAATTGACTGTTCAGCTAAAGTAGAACAGAAAGGCAAGCTAACCTACCTATCATGGGCATGGGCATGGCAGACCCTGATGGAACATTATCCCGACTCTACCTATGATTATGACTGTGGTAGCCGCTTGGAGAATGACACAGCAGAGGTCAATGTAAATGTAACAGTGCAGGGTGTAACTCATTCTATGTGGCTGCCAGTGATGGACAACCGCAATAAGTCTATCGTCAACCCTACCACTCGCGACATCAGTGATGCTCGTATGCGATGCCTAGTAAAGTGTATTGCCATGTTCGGTCTGGGCATCTACATCTATGCAGGTGAAGACTTGCCAGAGTCCACCAAGACTGAGGTTGTCAGTGCAGAGCAGTCATCAGAGATCAAAGCACTACTTGAGTTGACAGGTGCAGACGTTAAGCAGTTCCTGAAATACTTTAAGACAGACTCTGTAGATAATATGCTGGCTGTCCACCACACCAGAGCTATTGCCGCACTACAGGCAAAAGTAAAATGATCATCCTAACCGATGAGCAGGGTTCCCCTGAGTGGCTTGCCTCAAGACTGGGCAGGCCATCAGCCTCTAACTTTGGGAGACTGGTAACAGGTAGTGGTAAGCCTAGCAGTTCAGCAGAGTCCTACATCAATGAGATGATAGCTGAGAGATTGACTGGTAGAAGCAAACCTTTCTACACTAATGAGCATATGGAAAGGGGCAATGCCCTGGAGCCAGAAGCGCGTGAAGCCTATGAGTTCATCACTGAATTTGAGGTTGTAGAGACAGGGTTTATCCTGCATGACAGCGAGGAGTTTGGGTGTAGTCCCGATGGCTTAGTTGCAGAACAAGGTGGTTTAGAGATAAAATGTCCATCTGATTCGGTACACGTTAGCTACCTGAGAGCAGGTAAAGTTCCATCAAAGTATTACCAGCAGGTGCAGGGTTGCTTATGGATTACTGGCAGAGAGTGGTGGGACTTTATGAGTTACCATCCAGAGATGCCACACCTATTAGTGAGAGCGCACCGTAACGAGAAGTATATTGAAGCGATGGCAGAACAAGTTGAAGCTGCTGTTGAAACCATAGTAAAAGAGACGGAGAGATTAGTATGAAAGTTGGATTAAGCATTAAGTTAGACGTAACAAAGATCGACAAAGAGCGACTGTTTGAGGGTGCTAAAGGTACTTACCTAGACCTGACTACCTTCATTGATACTGCCGAGCAAGACCAGTACGAGAACAATGGCTTTGTATCTCAGTCAACTTCCTCTGAGGAACGTGAGCAGGGCGTTAAGACCCCTATCCTCGGTAACGTTAAGGTGTTCTTCACTGATGGTGATGCTGCTCCAGCTAAGTCTAAGGCCGCAGCCCCTGTCGATGAAGACATTCCATTTTAATGGAAGCCCTTGGTGCCGCCATCTTCATAATCGGAGTTGGCGGTATTCTCACCGGAATGATATTGCTGACTATGGATGAACATAAGCAATGGAAGAACCGTAAGTTAAGAGAGCAAGATGATGAAGCCTAAAAGTTACAAGATAGTTAGGATGGCTATTGACCAAGGCATAGGGTTTGGATTGAACAGAGCGTTCAAGCATACAGATGAACCCACCAGAGAGCAGATACACGCTGAAGTTGAGCGAGAAATAATGTTATCACTCGCCCAATACTTTGAGTTTGATATACCATTACTGATATAGAATCCATGAATATGTATCATTATATATCATCAACGATAGCGAGTATAATCCGCCCCTCTTCTACTACTGGGGGTTCTATCGTGACCATCGCAATCATCGTCGTAATCTGTGGCCTAGCTGCAATTGCATACCAAGACATGGCCTCCTAACGGGGGCTTTTTTGTATCTATATGTATACAAAGTACCATAATGTGTACACATATAAGTAGACCGGAGTAGATTATGAAGCACATGATAATCCCTGACACGCAGGTAAAACCTGGCAGTGACCACTCACATCTGAGGTGGGCAGGGCAGTATGCAGTAGAGAAGAAGCCAGACGTTATCATCCACATCGGTGATCACTGGGATATGCCTAGCCTTTCGAGCTGGGATGTAGGCAAGAAGTCCTTTGAGGGTCGTCGATATGTATCTGATATTGAGTCAGGCATTAACGGAATGAGAGCGTTCCTTGATCCAATCAGGGAAGAGCAGCAAAGACTGATCCGCAATAAGGACAAGAGATGGAACCCTAGGCTTGTCTTCACATTGGGCAACCATGAGCAGCGCATTGGCAGAGCAATCGAGTCAGACGCAAAGCTAGAAGGTCTGATAGGGTACGATGATCTGATGCTAGAAGAGATGGGCTGGGAGGTCTATGATTTCCTGGATGTCGTAGTGATTGACGGTATTGCCTACTCGCATTACTTCACCAGTGGTATCATGGGTCGGCCAGTCAGCAGTGCCAAGCTGATGTTATCCAAGAAGCACATGAGTTGTGTGATGGGTCACGTTCAGGATAGAGACATTGCCTTTGCCAACAGAGCAGACATGAAGCCTATGCTGGGATTGTTTGCCGGTATCTTCTATCAGCATGACGAGGACTACCTGACAGCACAGACCAACAGTAGCTGGCGTGGTGTGTGGATGCTACACGAAGTAGATGATGGGCAGTGTGATGAGATGCCTGTGTCACTTAACTATTTGAGGAAGAAGTATGAACTGCTGGATATGTAATGAAGAATTAATTTGGGGTGGCGACCACGACATTGATCCTGAGTCGGAAGATTTTCACACTGTGACCAATCTTTCTTGCCCTAACTGCAATGCTTTTGTGGAAGTGTATCACCCAAAGGAAGAAGAAGTATGAGCTATCTGAATAAGCAGGAAGGTGGCAGCCACTATATGCAGGAGATACAGCCAATCGAATACATCTACAAGAATAAGCTCGGCTATATTGAAGGCAACGTGGTCAAGTACATCACTCGACACCGTGACAAGAATGGTGCTGAGGATATTCGCAAGGTTATACACTACTGCGAGATGCTGCTAGAGATGGAATACGACGAGAAATAAATATCTGAATATGCTATAATCGGGGTATGAAAAAAGACAGTCTACTATCCCGCATCGGAGTCTCTGGCTACAACAAGCCTAAGAGAACCCCCAAACACGCCACCAAATCTCACGTTGTGGTTGCCAAGGAAGGCAGTAAGGTTAAGACTATACGCTATGGTCAGCAAGGCGTATCAGGTGCAGGTGCCAACCCCAAGACAGCCAAGCAAAAGGCTCGTCGCAAATCCTTCAAAGCTCGTCACCGTAAGAACATCGCCAAAGGTAAGATGTCTGCTGCGTACTGGGCTAACAAATCTAAGTGGTAATAATATGCTGGGACTAATGATGGCGGTAAGAGCGTCCAAGAATGGAATGTTCAAAAAGAAAAAGAAAAAAGCTAAAAGCATGTTGTCTGCTTCTAATGTTGGCATTGGAGCTAATGGTATGCCAAAGATAAAGAGGAAAAGATTAACTGAGAGTCCTGCGCCAGAAAGCAAAGGCTACTCCAAAACTTTAGGTTGATACAATGATGAGCTAATACCATACCGTGTATCTTAACGAGATGGTTTAGTAAGCTAAGTATTTGGGTAGTTTAGCGCCTTATAACCGGACATTTGTAAACTAATATGTCCAGATAACCTGTACAGTATCGCGTACATCTACATGGATAAAGTTCTTGGCAACACCTATTCCATTGAATCCCATTGCCATAGCCTCACGCACAATCACATAGCCTTCTGAGCCGCTGTTGATATGTATGTCAGCAGCAATGCCCCTAGCATGAGTGCCAGGTCTGGTCTTACGCGCCTCTATGGAGTGAGAAGGATCACGATAACCGCTGGTAATCTTGAAGGGGAATCCGCACTGGTGACGCAGGTAGTCTAACTTCTCAAGGAAAAAGGGACTCATCTCATTAGCCCCAGTTTCCTGACAATCAAACTCCTTAATGTCGAAGTATTGCATCTGCATCAGTGTATCTCGTAACTATTAAAGTAGGCATTAATCAATTCTGCTTTAGCGACTTCCATACTGTAAAGAATGTCGGGGTCTTCCATGTTGCTAATAATCTGTATCTGATCATCATTAACACCGATCACCACTAGAGTCTCATACTCTTCCGCTAACGCTGCTAGGTCTGGTCTTAACTTAACTACATCACCCATGATTGTTCCTTATGCCTGCTTTTAAAATACAAGTATTACTCTGATTTTTCTGTTACTTTACGAAGTCCATCTGCCGCACCTTCTGTAACATAAGTAATGGTGCCAGTAACATCTTGACCTGCTGCTGATGTAACATTTGCAACACCCTTGCCTGCTGCTGCAACAGTATCATTGACGATGCCTTGAGCGCCATCAACAGATGCGTTAAAAGTGTTACATCCTGCTAGTGCTAATAAAAAAGGAACTAAATATTTCATACATACCTCTGTTGGTTTTTAAATTGACTTACTTTTTTCATACGTTCTTAACCCACCTAATCCCAGCATACCCATTAGTACAGGTAACATAGTGGAAGTGTCAGCCTGCGGAATGTCTACGCCAAATCCAGCAGCTAATGGTGATATAAGAAAGTTTACTCCGAAGCCCAGCACGCAAACCCATCCGGTTGCTGGTCGCCATCCTGCTTGGAACCAGTTGCCTGCTGCTTCTGCTTTGTTGACTGCAATCTGAGCCAGTGCAATTTCCTGCGCGTGGCGTTCAGACATTGTTGCAATCTCATGGGCGATCTTCTGCTTGGTGTCCGCATCGGCGATGAACTTGTCCAGTAAGTTAGTGACAGGTGCTATAAACTTCTCAATCATTACTTCCTTCCTAACAGTCCTTGAACTGTATCTGACTCATAGATTCTTAAACCTAACCAGACTATTGTGAACAGTGATGCTACAGGAGGCAACCATGCTGCCAGTGCTAATACTCCGGTTGATGCCGCTGCTATGTCCAATGCTTCCTTTGTCTCCTCGACCA
>Ga0070723_10000307_pt1 | contig 12956 bp, 14 predicted proteins | sample tdAd002_FD_67277 | JGI IMG/M metagenome (GOLD analysis project Ga0070723, IMG submission 67277) | Marine sediment microbial communities from the Atlantic coast under amendment with organic carbon and nitrate - tdAd00.2 | ecosystem: Environmental > Aquatic > Marine > Coastal > Sediment | place...
TCAATATTGATAAAACCTAACCAAATCGGTACCTTAAGCGAAACTCTTGATGCAATTACTATGGCAGTGGATGCAGGGTTTAGCGCGGTGATCTCGCACCGGTCCGGGGAGACCTCGGACAGCACGATCGCAGACATCGCCGTTGGTACCCAGGCAACGCAGATCAAGACCGGATCACTTTCCCGCTCTGATCGTATTGCTAAATACAATCAACTGCTGCGCATTGAAGAGGAATTGGGCGGTGATGCGAGCTATGCCGCCAGGGAGGCGTTCTCAGTAAAGGCGCCGTAAAGATCAGGTTGGGGTCTGTTTAGTGAAATCACGCTGGATGCTGGTGATCTTGGGGATGGCTGCGCTGACAATGCAAAGTCAGTTGTGGTTTACCACCGAGGGCTTTGGCAAGACACGCGATCTGCGCGCGGCTGTCGCCGAACAACGATCGCAAAACGACCAATTACGCGACCGCAATCAGGCGCTGGATGCCGAGGTGGTGAACTTGAAACAGAGTTCAGAAGCCGCAGAGGAGCGTGCCCGAACCGATCTTGGCATGATTGGTCCCAAAGAGACGTTTTATCAGGTCGTGCCCGTCGCCAACGCGGCGCATTAGGAAATCCCTTGTCGAGTCTTCCGGATTGGGCCCGTGCGCTCGGCCCGACGCTGTTCGCGTGCCGAATTCGTACAACGCCGAGCGACTTCGTTGTAGTCGAACAATTGGACGTCGAATTCAGCGAAGACGGTGAGCACGATTGGCTGCACGTGGAAAAAACCGGTGCAAATACTCACTGGGTGGCCGAGCAATTTGCGAGATACGCAGGCATCAAGCCGCGCGATGTGGGCTACGCGGGCCTCAAAGACCGTCATGCGGTTACCCGGCAATGGTTCAGTGTGCGACGTCCGTCCGGAGAAGGCATCGCCTGGAACGCATTCGAAGCTGAGGGCGTGCGCATCCTCGATCAGCGCCTGCACCGTCGAAAACTAAGAAGAGGCGCACATCGTGGCAACGCATTTCGAATCGCGCTGCGTGCCGATGACGTTGCGCAATATGTCGTACCCGTCGCAAAGCGCCTGGCCCGAATCGAGGCAGAAGGCGTGCCAAATTACTTTGGTGAGCAACGATTTGGCCACGATGGAGGCAACGTCGAGTTGGGGCGTGCGGTAGTTGCAGGACGCCGCATGTCACGCAACAAGCGCAGTATTGGAATTTCGGCATTGCGCTCCCTGAAATTCAACGAGAGCCTCGATGTTCGTGTCCGAGATGGTACCTGGAACCGAATCTTGTCGGGTGATGTCGCTAATCTCGATGGCACACGCAGCGTGTTCACGTTCGATGACCTCACGCCGGAGCTTGAGCAACGATGTACGGACATGGATATTCACCCGAGTGGCAGTTTGCCCGGCATCGAAGAAATCGGCGTTGAGGCATCACACCGCCCGCTGCGGGTGAGGGTAAGTGACCTGAAGTGGGCGTTTGAAGGCGATGCCTTGTGGCTGGAGTTTCGGTTGCCGAAGGGGGCGTTCGCGACTACGGTACTTCGGGAAGTCGCCACCGTTCTGTAGGAGCGGCTCGTACCCCGAGGGCACTTAGTAGGAGCGGCTTCAGCCGCGACAAATCACAAGGGCACTCCACCGAGTATGCGCTCTCACTTAACCTCGCTCGCCGTCCCTGGCTTGCTCAGATCATTCTCCGCTTGCTTTGGCGTCCTGCGTGCATCGATGCCGGCTGCGGATTCGCGTGACCACTGTCGCGGCTGAAGCCGCTCCTACACTTGCTGTAGCAGCACGTAAACGGCCCCCGTGCCGCCATCGACCTGGCGTGCCGATACGAAGGCCAGTACCGTATCCCATTTGCGCAACCAGTGATTGACCTTGTTCCTGAGCACGGGCCCGCGATGGCCCGAGCCAAGGCCTTTGCCATGCACGACGCGCACGCATGTCAGTTTTTGTTTGACAGAGTAGTCGATGAAATCGGCGAGCCTGGGTTTGGCTTCCGCAATGGTCATACCGTGAAGGTCGATCTCGGCCTGGACGGCATACTTGCCGCGCGCGAGCTTGCGCATTGTGCGACGCCCGACCGACTGACGATGAAAGCGCATGCTCTCGGCATTACCGGCCTCCATCGTGTCGATGTCGGCTTCCAGAGTCTCCTGAAGAGCCCTTTCCTCATCTGCCCGGGAAAATCGCGCTTTGGGTTTCGGCTTGATTTTGGGCGCAGGGACGCGTTCCCCGGAACGAAGGGGCTTCGCTCCGGACATCTCGCGGCGGAAAAGGTCGTCGTCTTCTTCGCTCAAGGCAGCGTACTCAGGCTATGGTGCAGCGTAAACATTGAGTATAGTGAGCGCGACGCAAGCCGCCAAACCTCTGAGCCCTCACTGCAAGTATGAAAATCCTCGTTAGTAACGACGACGGCTATCTCGCTACCGGCATCAACGTATTGACCGATGCACTATCGGAGATTGCGGATGTCGTTGTGGTTGCGCCGGATCGCAATCGCTCGGCCGCAAGTAATTCGCTGACATTGCACGATCCGTTGCGCGTGTCGAAAGTGGGTGAAAACAGATACAAGGTCAACGGCACACCATCGGACTGCGTGCATCTGGCCTTGACCGGCTTTCTTGATGAAGAGCCTGACCTTGTAGTGTCGGGCATCAATCATGGCGCGAACCTTGGCGATGACGTTATTTATTCAGGTACGGTCGCAGCCGCGACCGAAGGGCGGTTTCTCGGCTTGCCGACAATCGCTGTGTCGTTGGTCGGCCACAAGCTGAAACATTTTGACACGGCGGCACGTGTCGCCACAGAACTCGTGCAGCGGCTCGACAAGGATCCCTTGCCGTCAGAGTTCATCTTCAACGTTAATGTGCCCGATCGGCCTTACGATGAACTCACGGGTATCCGGGTCGCCAGGCTTGGCTTCCGGCACAAATCGGAACCGGTCGTGAAATCCGAGGACCCGCACGGCAGGACAATATTCTGGGTGGGGCCTGCCGGTACGGGGCAGGATGCCGGCGACGGTACAGATTTTCACGCGCTCGATCAGGGTGCCGTTGCGATAACGCCGCTTAAAGTGGATCTCACGCGGCATGACGCTTTGCCGCAGGTCACGGAATGGCTACAACGTGATTGACGTGCGCCAGGGGATCGGTATGACATCGCGGCGGACGCGCGACCGGCTCGTGCAGCGTCTGCAAGACCACGGCATTCAAAATGAAGCCGTTCTCAACCAGATTCGCAATGTGCCGCGGCATTTGTTTGTTGACGAGGCACTCGCAAGTCGGGCCTATGAAGACACAGCACTGCCGATCGGCCTGGGTCAGACCATCAGCCAGCCCTGGGTCGTGGCAAGAATGACAGAGGCTCTTCTCGAGGGCTTCGAAGGCGAGACCGTTCTGGAAATCGGTACAGGCTGTGGTTACCAGACGGCTGTCATGGCGCCGCTGGTGAAGAAAATCTACACGGTTGAGCGCATCCGCGAACTCATGACGAAGACGCGCCAGAGATTGCGCGAGTTGGATATCTACAACGTCCAATTCCGGCCAGGAGATGGCTGGGAGGGCTGGCCGAAGTACGCGCCTTATGACGGCATCATCGTGACCGCGGCGGCAACGGATATTCCGGAGAAACTGCTGCAGCAACTTGCGCCGGGCGGGCGCATGGTGATCCCGGTCGGGCCAAGCGGTTGCCAGGACTTGTTGCAGGTGACGCGCAAGGACGACCATTTCAAACAGGTATCACTTGGGGCGGTGAGTTTCGTTCCACTTGTACAAGGACGACTATGATTTTGCGTAGCTGTGAGATTTTGTTCGTGTGGGTGCACGGCACATGAAGTTGTTCGGACCCTTGTACGAACGGGTGCTGCTCTGGTCGGGCCACCGTTATGCAGAACGTTATCTTGCGGCGCTGAGTTTTGCGGAGTCGTCGTTTTTTCCGATTCCGGTTGATGTCATGTTGGCGCCAATGTGTTTGGCCAGGCGCCAACAGGCCTGGCGCTACGCGACTATTGCCGCTGTTTTCTCAGTGCTCGGCGGACTTGCCGGATACGCGATTGGAATTGGAGCGTTTGAGGTTATCCGGCCCTGGCTGGCTGAGTCACACTACTGGACCGCTTACGAGACCAGCCGTGAGTGGTTTGATCGTTACGGCGTTTGGGTGATATTCGTCGCGGGATTCTCGCCCATTCCATACAAGGTATTCACGATCGCAGCCGGAGTTGCGGCGTTGAACCTGCCTGCTTTTTTCATCGCTTCTGTCATCGGTCGTGGGGCGCGGTTCTTTCTCGTTGCCGGGCTGGTTTATCTTGGTGGCGAAAAACTCGAAACCACATTGCGGAAATACGTTGAGTGGATCGGTTGGGGTGTTGCGGCGCTCGTGGCGATCGCCATCGCCTGGTTGATGGTTCGTGGCTGATGCTGGCAGCCCGTCGACATCGCCGTGGGCTGCACGTACTCGTCGTGTGTGTGATGGTGACACTGGCCGCTTGTTCAGGCTCGAGGTATGCGCCCGAACGTGACACCCACATAGTGCGTAGTGGCGAAACACTTTTTTCAATCGCCTGGCGTTACGACAAGGATCCCGCAGATGTGGCACGCTGGAATGGGCTCGGCGATGGCTCGTTAATTCATCCGGGCCAGGTGATCTATCTGTCGTCCACCTCTGCCGCATCATCACGTCCGACAACATCTTCCAGGCCACCGCCGCAGACGCTTCCGAAGGTGCCGTCCCAGCCGCCACCCCCCTGGGGATGGCCCACGAAAGGCAAAATCGACGTCGGATTCGGCGGAAAACCGGGAACAGGCACTGGAGTGCTGATAAACGGCAAGGCCGGGCAGACTATTACTGCCGGGGCTTCGGGTCGGGTTGTCTATGCGGGAAGTGGACTCATCGGCTACGGTCAGCTTATTATCCTTAAACATAACGACACCTACCTGAGTGCCTACGGGTACAACGCGTCGCTGCTGGTGAAAGAAGGCGAGACAATAAAGAAAGGCCAGCGCATTGCGACCATGGGTGAGGGGCCGGAACGCAAGGCGCGACTGCATTTTGAAATCAGGCGCAACGGCAAGCCGGTTAACCCGCGACAATATTTGCCTGCGAGATAACTCGACTACCGTCTGATATCAAAGCACCGCTCCTGGCATTGCAGGGGGTTACCTGTGGGGCAAAGCCAGAATGGCAAGGTCGCGGTACATTCGCTCGATCCGACGCGACTCTATCTCAGCGAGATCGGCATCTCGCCGCTCCTGACTGCGGACGAAGAAAAGTACTTCGCGAGAAAAGCACTGCAGGGCCACGAGCCCTCGCGACAACGCATGATCAAAAGCAATCTGCGTCTCGTCGTCAAGATCGCGAGACGGTATCTCAATCGTGGCTTGCCCTTACTGGACCTGATTGAAGAGGGCAATCTGGGCCTGATCCACGCAGTAAAAAAATTCGATCCCGAACGCGGCTTTCGTTTTTCCACATATGCAACCTGGTGGATACGACAAACGATCGAACGCGCCATCATGAATCAGTCGGGCACGGTCCGTCTGCCGATTCACATCATCAAGGACATTAATTGCTGCCTCAGAGCGGCAAGACGCTTGCGCCAACAGTCGGATGTCGAACCCACTGCGGCGGATATCGCCACAGAAATCGACAAAGACGTTGCTGTCGTAGAGCGACTGTTGTCCCTGCACAACCGCGTGACGATTCGTGGGAGCGGTTCCGAAGAAGATGGTGGGCCCGTCGACAGGCTCGAGGCAAGGTGTGACGGTGAGCCATCAAACTGCGCACAGAAGGAATGCGTGAATGGCCTTGTGGGCCGCTGGGTGTGCGAACTCAACGACAAGCAACGTGCGGTTGTCGAGCGACGCTTCGGCCTGCACGGGCACCGACGTGCGACTCTCGAACAGATTGGTGAAGATATTGGTGTTACACGTGAGCGTGTTCGACAGATTCAACTCGATGCGCTGAAAAACCTGCGCGCCATGATCGAGAGACATGGTATCTCGGGCGATGTGATTCTGGATTGAGACTTCTTGAGCATCAGAAGCGGTACGACCAGCCGATTAGCAGCGAGTCTGTGTCTGAACCGCTGTCTGTGTTCGTTCGGCTACGGATGTAAGCGAACTTCATTCCCTGGGTAGCTCCAATCGGCACGCCAAAAGCAAGAGCCGACAAGAAAAGTCGTTTGCTGTCGTCCACGCTGCTTCCGTCTACCGTGGACTGACCTTTCCATCCATAACCGGCGCTTAACGCCACCCAGTATCCGGGTTTGTCGAATACGCGTATCAGATGGCCCTGAATTGCGTAGAGCGGGTCTTGCTCGAGTTTCGAGCTAACGAGGAACTCATCGTTGTCGCCATAAAAAAACGTGGAGCCCGTCAATTCGTAGGACCATTTGCCGCGAATGTGCAGGACGCCGATCTGCGGTCGAATGACGACGCGATTCTGGCCGAGATTCAGGAGTTTATCGTCAAGGTATTCACCACCGGGAAGGGTAACGGCGACAGCGGCGCCTACAACTGTGTTAGATGAGGAGGATTTATCAGGGGTGCCGCCGGCGAGTATTACCGATAGTCGAATTTTGGGATCAGACAGACCGACACGGGAAGCCGTTGCCGGTGCTCCATCGAGCAACCCGGTCCAGCGCGCATTTTGCCACGGCACCACGACATCGAGTCGCACTAGCTTGTCAGCGATCGCGAACGAGCGCACATAAGACACGGCCAGGGCGTGACCCTCAACTTCAGCGTCTTCAACCTGCAGTACCGGATCGAAAAAGACATCACCGCTTGATACAGCATATCCGGCACCGATGACATTCATTCCGGGAGGTAAGGGTGTCCAACGCCTGGGTTCCAAATCCTGGCCAAATGCTTGCCCGAGCGGAATGAGCAACACGCAGATTACTGCGAGGTACGACCACCATGCCCATGGGTTTTTCACGTGGACTCGAGCCCTACAAGTACAGGACCGCTGCTACCTGCCGATCTTCACCGACCAACACGTTGAATGTCCGCGCGGCAGCAGCCGTATCCATGACTTCCAGTCCGATGCCGCGACGAGCCATCGCAAACACCAGTTCGCGTGGCGGAAACACATTCGTGGCACCCGTACCCAGTACGATGACTTCCGGGCGCCCGTCGAGGAGTCTCGAGAAATCCTTCTCCCGCAATTCGACTATGTCTTTTTGCGGCCAGCCGTCTATTACGGCGTCGGCCGTAAGCGCGATTGTGCGATCGAAGACATCATCACCGATGCAGATTTTGCCGTCAGACACGCTGCGGATCGTCAAAGTTGTCGGTATTTCGTGTGTGAACTTCAAGGGAGCTTTCCGTTACCATCAGCACCTGAGAATTGTCATCATACAAAGCCAGCGCCATTGAGCAACTGTTGACTGTCCCCTACGAGAAAAATGCAGCAATTGTTGTCCTGCCGGCTGTCGGCGATGGGCGACTGAAAAGCGCTCCGCTAAGGCGTTGGCTCGCGCGCGCAGATCTTTCCCAGGCTGGCGAGCCGAAAGAACTCCTGGGGCAAATCCTGAGCATACTCAACCTGCCAACTCCGCGTTCGGGATTGGCTGCCCTGAGAATGTGGGGTCAGACAGGTGACCGGCCTACCGTCTGGATAGCGGCGGCTGATGCGATCTACCTCGAACCTCGCCTTGACCATCTTCGCTTGCACGCGATAGGAAGCGCCAATATGCCGACGAACGATTTGCGGCCGTTGTTCGATCATTTGCAGACATCGCTCGGCGATAGCGAGAAGATTGGCTTTGCACGAGTTGGCTCCTGTGGCTACCTGCGTGCGGCAGACCCGATATCAACGGCTGCGATGCCGTCTTACGTCGTCAACGGTCAATCTCCAAACGATTACCTGCCGGAAGGTGAGGGTGCGAGCGGCTACCGCAACCTCATCAGCGAAGTCGAAATGTCACTGCACGACCATGAGGTCAATCTACGGCGTCAGAGCGAGGGTTTGCAGCCCGTTAATTGCCTCTGGTTCTGGGGTGGTGGCTACGCGCCCGAACAGCACACTGAGCCGCATCCGCCGCTGTTTGCAAATGACCCCTTGCTCCAAGGCCATTGGTTGAGCAAGACTGGTGTGGTAGCGAACTGGCCCGGGAACATCGCCGCTTGCCTCGACGCGTCCATCGCTGGCTTTGTGGCAGTAACGCCCACCCGAGACGATCCAGGACTGCTCGAATACTGTCTGCAAGAGCTGTACGAGGCGCTGCAATCCTCTCGCCTGAGTCGACTCACATTGTTGTTTCGCGATGGCGTGCAAGCTGTCGTGGAGCGCCAGCACGCCTGGCGACTATGGCGCAACGCTTCGGCACTGCTGGACTAATTCGTATGGCAATACCAAGACCCGTTGTCTCAAGACCAATGCCGCGTGATGGCGCGTCATCCGGCTTGTCCGAACTGGACCCACTGCTTGCCCACCTGTACGCGCTGCGCGGGATCACGGCGGCGACGCAGCTTGACTACGGCCTGGGCGCACTTGCGCCTGTTAGTTCACTCGACGGCGTAGACGCAGCAGTCGATCTTCTTCTCAAACATGTCGATAAGCGCATTGTTGTAGTTGGCGATTTCGATGTCGATGGCGCAACCAGCACGGCTTTGGTGTTGCGCTGCATGCGCGCGTTCGGATTTGCCGACGTCGACTATCTCGTGCCGAATCGATTCGAATACGGTTACGGCCTGTCGCCCGAGATAGTACGGGTTGCCGTAAGGAGCTCGCCTAACCTGATCATCACGGTAGACAACGGTATATCAAGTCTTGCCGGCGTTCGTGAAGCAAGGGATGCGGGCATTGCCGTTCTCGTGACGGATCATCACCTGCCGGCAGAGGAATTGCCTGACGCAGATGTCATCGTCAACCCAAACCTGAAAGACAGCCGCTTCACCAGTCGCAATCTTGCAGGTGTTGGTGTTGCATTTTACGTGATGGCAGCTTTGGGCCGCACGCTGGAACAACAGGGCCAGGAAGGAGCTGCGAAGATTCCTGCACAGTTTCTCGACCTCGTCGCGCTGGGGACTGTCGCCGACGTCGTGCCACTCGATCACAACAATCGCATCCTCGTGCAACAGGGACTCAATCGTATTCGTGCCGGCAAGACCGTCGCCGGAATCCGCGCATTGATGACCCAATCCGGCCGAGCCTTATCCCGCACGGTCAGCACCGATCTCGGTTTCGTTGCGGGACCGCGCATAAATGCTTCCGGGCGTCTGGAAGATATTTCGGTCGGTATCGAGTGCTTGCTGACCGACGACGCGACGGCCGCTGAGCAACATGCGCGACTTCTGGACCAGATCAACAGGGATCGTCGTGAGATTGAGTCAACGATGCGCGAGCAGGCATTTGCCTATGTCAATTCTCTCGACTCCCAAAAGTGGCCCTCGTGCGTGTGCGTTTACGAGGAACCCTGGCATCAGGGTGTCGTCGGACTGATCGCAGCGCGGGTGCGTGAAAAGTGTCACCGGCCCGTCATCGCGTTTGCCAAAGAATCAGAGGGTTTTCTCAAGGGATCGGCAAGATCGATCCCCGGTGTGCATGCGCGCGACCTGCTTGAGTCGGTATCAGGTTCGCACCCGGACCTGATCGTCAAGTTCGGTGGCCATGCAATGGCGGCTGGCCTGACGATCGCGGAATCAAATTATCAGATGTTTGCAGACGTCGTGTCGGAACAACTTGACCGGCTTTATCCTGACGCCGATTTTTCCGGCGCAATAATATCGGATGGCATCCTGTCGGAATCGGATGTCGCCCGCTGCGGCGGGCTCCTACAAACAGCACGAGTACTGCGTGATGCAGGGCCATGGGGATCTGCGTTCCCCGAGCCGACCTGGAATGGCGACTTCGAACTCATCGAACAACGCACGGTCGGCGAGAATCACCTCAAGATGCGTCTTCGCCCGGCGGATGGTGGCAACTTTGTTGATGCGATCGCGTTCAATCAGGCCGGACCTGCTTATCGTGGTGTTGTGCAGCTTGCCTACCGGCTGGACGTGAACGAGTTTCGGGGCGTTGAATCGCCGCAACTGATCGTGGAACAAATTGCCTCTTTGCAGGCGGGCAGTGCGTGATAAGATCGCGCGCTGCAAGCGCTGGATACATTGATGGAAACGAGCCAGATAAAACAATCTATTGCCGATCTCGCTGAACGCAGTACTGCGTTGAGGGGGTATCTTTGACTATGAAGGAAAGGCGGAACGCCTGACCGAAGTTCAGCGCGAACTCGAACAACCTGACGTTTGGAATGAGCCCGAGCGCGCCCAGGCGCTTGGCCAGGAACGCGCACAACTCGAGCAGGTGGTTATCGTCCTCGATGGTTTGTCGACTGGGCTCGATGACGCCGCCGAGCTACTCTTGCTCGCAATCGAAGAAGACGACGTTGATACGGCTGCTGAGGTGGAACGAGACATCGCCGGGTTTGAGCAACAACTCGCGACTCTGGAATTTCGCCGCATGTTCTCGGGCGAAATGGACATCAATAGCGCTTATCTCGATATTCAGTCCGGCGCCGGCGGTACCGAAGCGCAGGATTGGGCCGAGATGATATTGCGCATGTACTTGCGCTGGGCCGAGACTCATGGCTTCAAAGCCGAAGTTATCGAGGCGTCCGCGGGCGAGGTTGCTGGCATCAAGAGCGCGACGGTGCATGTGGTTGGTGATTATGTGTATGGCTGGCTGCGGACCGAGACTGGTGTGCACCGGCTCGTGCGCAAGTCGCCATTCGATTCGGGCAATCGGCGGCATACTTCTTTCGCATCGGTGTTCGTGTCGCCCGAGGTCGATGACAATATCGACATCGAAATCGACCCTTCTGATTTGCGTATCGACGTATACCGCGCGAGCGGCGCGGGCGGCCAGCACGTTAACCGCACGGAGTCAGCCGTCCGGATCACGCATATGCCGACGAATATCGTTGTGCAGTGCCAGAATGACCGGTCGCAGCATAAGAACAAAGCCCAGGCCATGAATCAGCTCAAAGCCAAATTGTATGAATTCGAACTGCAAAAGCGACGTGCTGAAGCTTCTGTCGTAGAGGAAGGCAAGGCGGATGTCGGTTGGGGTAGCCAGATCCGTAACTACGTGCTGGATCAAAGTCGTATCAAGGATTTGCGTACAGGTATCGAAACCGGTAACACTCAGGCTGTGTTGGATGGCGGTCTGGACAATTTCATCGAGGCAAGCCTCAAGCAGGGACTGTAAGTGACAGACGAGAGAAAACCGGACGAAGGTAAATTGATCGCGGAGCGACGCGGCAAGCTCAGCGCGTTACGCGAGCAGGGGAATGCCTACCCGAACGATTTTCGCAGGAATGCGACTGCTGACGAGTTACAGCAGACATTTCTTGAATACGACGATGAGACATTGCGTGGTGAAGAGATTCATGTAGCGGTCGGCGGCCGCATGATGGTCAAGCGCGTAATGGGCAAGGCCAGCTTCATAAAATTGCAGGATCGTACGGGTCAGATCCAGGTGCGCCTCGAGCGTGACCGACTGGCGGATGGCGTCTACCAGGATTTCAAGAGATGGGATGTTGGCGATATCGTCGCGGCGAAAGGCACTTTGTTCCGCACCAAAACCGGGGAACTCACGGTTATGGCCGAGGAAGTTCGGCTACTGACCAAATCGTTGCGTCCGCTACCCGAAAAGTTTCACGGTCTGGCTGACCAGGAAACGCGTTATCGGCAGCGCTATGTCGATTTGATAATGAACGAGGACAGCGCCGCAGTCTTCAAAACGCGCTCGACCATCGTTGCTTACATCCGTGCCTTTCTCGACGCGCAGGATTATCTGGAGGTCGAAACGCCGATGATGCAGACGACGCCGGGTGGTGCGATCGCACGGCCGTTTACAACGCATCACAACGCGCTGGACATGCAATTATTCCTGAGAATTGCTCCTGAGCTGAACTTGAAACGGCTCATCGTCGGCGGATTCGAGCGCGTTTACGAGATCAACCGCAATTTCCGTAATGAAGGCGTTTCGACGCAACACAACCCTGAGTTCACGATGCTCGAACTGTATCGAGCTTACGCTGATTACGAAGACCTGATCGATATGGTCGAGGCGTTAATGCATGGTATGGGGGTAGCCATACTGGGCAAGTCGGCCGTCAACTACCAGGGCGAGGAATTCGACCTGGGCGAGCCCTTCGCGCGCATGACAGTTGAGGAAGTCATCCTGCATTTCAACCCCGATCTCGATGCTTCGAAATTACGCGACCGGGACTACCTCGTCAGCGTTTGTGATGAGCTCGATGTTCCGGTCAAGGACAGTTATGGACCCGGCAAGCTGCAGATCGAGATTTTCGAGAAGACCGGCGAAGACAATTTGCGCAAGCCGACCTTCGTCACGCAATACCCGACGGAAGTGTCACCACTCTCGCGTTGCAACGACGAGGATCCATTCGTCACCGATCGCTTCGAGTTCTTCGTTGCCGGACGTGAGATCGCCAATGGTTTCTCGGAGCTCAACGATCCCGAAGACCAGGCAGGGCGATTCCGCGCGCAGGTAGCGAATCGTGAAGCTGGCGATGATGAGGCCATGGCCTTCGACCACGATTACATTCGCGCGCTCGAGTACGGTATGCCACCGACAGCGGGCATCGGCATCGGCATCGATCGGCTCGTGATGCTGTTCACCGACTCGCCGTCGATCCGCGATGTACTGTTATTTCCGCATATGCGGCCGGAGGTTTTCGACTAGTCGTCTTTCTGGCTGATCAGCAGCCAGATAACCCCGAGTTGCACCGAGAACAAGGACGCGTTTCCTAGCGCTCCGCCTCCAGCCTCGGTTTGCCAGATCTGAAAGTATGCGCCGGCAATAGCGGAAAACAGGCCGAACCAGACCAGGATGCCGACACCGCAGCCGGCAATCGCGTAGGTCTTGGCGCCGTTGAATTCGTCAGCCGAGCCGTTGCGAGCCTTGAAGAGATCGAGTGTTCCTTTTGCTGCGAGCAA
>Ga0070723_10000313_pt1 | contig 12880 bp, 9 predicted proteins | sample tdAd002_FD_67277 | JGI IMG/M metagenome (GOLD analysis project Ga0070723, IMG submission 67277) | Marine sediment microbial communities from the Atlantic coast under amendment with organic carbon and nitrate - tdAd00.2 | ecosystem: Environmental > Aquatic > Marine > Coastal > Sediment | place...
GAGCCGCTGGAACCCCCCGGAAGAAAAAAACCGGATTGCCCTGCCCTTTTTCGGATTCATCACTGCGGGTGCGGAGGCAACCAAACAGGCGCTTGAAAACCTGGGATACGAAGTGGTCGCGTTTCATGCCAACGGCACCGGCGGGATGGCCATGGAGGAACTCGCGGCCGAAGGTTATTTTCACGGCATTTTGGATCTGGCCACACATGAACTGGCCGATCATCTGCTGGACGGCTATTGCGGCGATATCGGGCCCGCAAGATTTGAACCGGTCCCCGGACAATCCATACCCCGTCTGGTTGTACCGGGAGGGCTTGATTGTGCGGTTTTAGAGTTCACCCGTCATAATATTCCGGAGCAATATAAGGATCGCAAGATTTTCTTTTACGATTTCCGCTCCGCCATTCGCCTGAATCAAGACGAAACCCGAACGCTGGCCGATCAGTTAACCGAAAAATTGAATAAAGACGCTTCAAACATAAAGATATTGATCCCTTTAAAGGGTTGGTCGGAAGCGGATCGCGATAAAGGTCCCTTGTATGATCCACCGATGAATATGTTTTTCACCCAACGTCTCAGGGAAAAACTCGATCATGACATTCAAATCACGGAAGTGGATCATCACATCAATGATCCGGCATTTGCTGAAATTGCAGCTCAACTGATGCATCAAATGATTGTGGAAAGATAAAATTATGCTACTCAGACCGGATTGTATCCCTTGCATACTCAAAATGACAATCACATCTCTTCGAAAACTGCCCCTCGACGAGGACTCCGTTAAAGCGTTATATACGGATATTCTTGAAAACCCGGCATTACATGGGCTTGATTGGGATATCACCAGCGTGGAAGTCATCGAAGATATATGGAAAAAAATTGTAAAAAGGGTCGATACGCCCGATCCGTTTTCTTTAGAAAAATCAAACCAAAATAAAAAGATTATGGATTTGTACCCCCATTTAGAAAAAATGGTAAAAACAGCCGCCGACCCGCTTTATATGGCTGTTAAGCTATCCATATTGGGAAACGCGATGGATCTGATGGTGGCGGATACGTCTGTAACCATTGAAAATTTAATTTTAGAAAAAGTAAAAATGCCACTTTCTGGTCAGAATTACTCAGAGTTTAAGCAGCAGTTAAAAGCAAGTAAGCATTTGTTGATTTTCGGAGATAACGCCGGCGAAATTGTGTTCGATAAATTATTGATCGAAACCATAAAAAAAATACATCAACTTGAGATTACCTTTGTGGTTAGAAGTGTGCCCACCCTGGGTGACGCCACCTTAAAGGAAGCAAGATCAGTTGGCCTGGACAGGATCGTAACCGTTATTGAAAATGGCATTGACGGGCCCCTGCCGGGCACCCTGTTGCGCAGGTGCTCTAGTGAAGTCAACAATTTGGTTCGCCAATCCGATCTGATCATTTCAAAAGGGGGCGGCAATTATGATACCCTTGATGAAGAAAGAAAGCACCTCAACAAAAACATTTCTTTCCTGCTGCTTTCTAAATGCGAGCCTTATTGCAATCATTTCGACATGAAATTATATCAACCGATATTGACAAATTTTTATCCGCCGCAGGCGGTTTGAGTCCGTCTTCCGAGTCCTTATCTTCTTACTTCGGAACCCCGTGTTTATCCCATCCTTTAACTTCATAATACTCTTTGACCATACGATCTACTGGAACAACCTGTCCTTTTGAAGCCCCCTTTTTCAGAGGTTCATGCGTAAATCGTTTGGGCAGCGTATCCATGCTGGCATCGATGCCGAAATCGATATTCATCAAACGATCCTTTTCGATCACGCCTTTAAGCGCCGCATCGACTTTTGCGGCTGTAAATTTAAGCCCGGTACCCGTTTGCAATAATTGCGAAGCGAAATCAAAATCAAGAATATCCATACTTAAGCCGATATTTTTGCACATCGTCAGGCAGTCAGTGAGCAAGGCCTGGCGCTCGGTATGTTCCACCAAAACCGCTTTGCCCTTATCGGCTAAACGATCCGCAATCTCCCGTATGCCCCAGCGTTGCTCGGCCTCGTCGTATCGTTCGGTCAATTCAAAAAACGGTTCCGCTCTAAGATGATCACCGCCGCGAGAGGCGATCGCATAGGTGAGGCCAAACGCCTTGATGCCGCGAGGATCACCGCAAATAATATCCAAACCTTTAACCTGGAGCGCATGCTCCTCGGTACCCCTCCCATAATGGCGGGCCAGACTTAAAGTACCTTCAGCAAAAGCGTCGCCAATACCTTCTCTGTGAACGATCATCTGAAGGAGTTTTTCAACTGTTTCGCAGTTGCCCCAGGTAAAATCTAGTCCGTCAAAATCATCCCTGGTCAGCAAACCTCTCTGCACACATTCCATGGCCCATCCGATGGTTTCCCCTGAACTGAGAGAATCAACGCCCATCCGGTTTAAAAACGCGTTCATCTTCAAGGCAAACTCAAGATCATCAATACCGATCCGTGAGGTATAACTGCAAAGGGTTTCATACTCCGGGCCTTCGCTTTCAATCTCTTTGGTTAGATAATATCGGGAACAGTGAAGATTGCAGTTAAAGCAGGCTTTATTTTTGACTTTATATTCCTTGGCCAGTCGTTCACCGCTGATCGAGTCGACATAGCCGCATAAACCTTCCTGGAAATGATTGGTCGGTAGGATTCCGATATTGTTGAGTGCTTTCATCAAGAGGGTGGATCCCATCGCGTTTCGCTTTTCGTATTCCGGATGATTCAAGATTTGTTGATCCAGCTCCTGGCACAGTTGTAGAAACCCTGGGGGATCGGCCACGGTTAATTGCCCTGTGCCTCTGACCACCACTGCTTTGAGGTGTTTGGAACCAAACAAACACCCCATACCCGTACGGCCGCACATGCGCGAATTGTTACAGGCAACCGTGGCATACTTCACCAAATTTTCCCCGGCGGGACCGATGGCAGCTACTTGAACGGCGTTATCGTTGAGTTCTTTACGAATGGCGGCACTTGTTTCCCAAATGTCTTTGCCCCACAAATGACTCGCATCGCGCAATTCAACGGTGTCGTCGGCGATAAATAAATAGACGGGTTGTGCTGATCGGCCGGTCATTACAACTTGATCATAACCGGCTTGTTTTAATTCAGGACCGAAAAACCCACCGGCAGCTGAGTCACCCAGAATTCCGGTTAACGGAGATTTTCCCGAAATGGTCATATATGCCGATGTACTCAAGAGGGTACCGGTCAGCGGACCCACACCGATAAGCAGCAGATTTTCCGGTGAAAGCGGATCGACATCCCGTTTTAGTTCATCAAATAAACGCGTTGAATTCAAACCACGGCCGCCGATCACCTCTATCATATAATCCGGATCCGATTTTTCGCGCCGAATATGAGCAGAGGCTAAATCTACTCTGAGAATGTGTCCACCGTATGCGTGTAGCATTTACCCTCTCCTTTCCGAAACCCACTTGTCTCTGAGATCCTGAGAACATGTCACCGTATAACGCAGTCGTTTTTCCTCGGGTTTTAACCCACGGCTGCCTTTTTTAAATCCCTTTAAACTGACCGCTTCAGTAACCTCCGGTTCATAATGGATGGCATCCAGCGTGCACGCTTTGACGCACCGGGGTTCACCGCCACAAAGATCGCATACATAAGGAATTTCTTGGTACAGTTCAATTGCTCCAATCGGACACAGGGTTTCGCATATGCCGCAGGCTGTGCATAATGTCGGCGAGACGATAATCTGCCCCAGAGGACCGACTTCGATCGCTTTTTCCGGGCATTTGGTGCAATAGCGTTCCTTGCAATGCTGACAGATCACCGGAAAATCAATCCCCAACGCCTCAATTTTGACAACCTTGATGCGAGCCCCGCTTCGGCCTATTTTACCGGAATGAAAAAATGAACAATGGACTTCACAACGGCTGCATCCGGAACACTTTTCAAGCGTAAGTGTGATCATTCTGCCTTTATCCTCTCAATTCGGTAGTGAACCTGTCCCTTCGGGTCCGGGCAAACAAATACTTGGCCGGCTTTGCCGGTCCAATCCCCTTTTTTCGGCTCAGCACGCTGCAGCAATGGAAATATGGGCATCATGCTTTGTAAGGCCCACATGCAAATATGTTTGCCCTCCGGAATCATTATTTTCCCGCCCTCGATTGTGAAATAATCACCGACAAGGACAGGCTGATTACAATACCCGTCAATTTTCTCAACGGTTACCCTCAATTTATACATGGGTCTCTATTATCCCCTTTCAATTCAATGGACAATGCTCTTTAACCACGACCTGAGTCAAAATTTAGAATGGATACTATAGGCTCAGGGCCTAACTTGAGTCAAGCATTAAGCCGGTTGCGTAACTTGTTTCCATGCATTGACATTAAAAGGTGGCTGGTATATTTGATTTATACTGCTTCCCATAATAATGTTCCGAGTCACCGACCACCCGCAGAGCGGGTGGCTTGGATTTTTCCGCCATAGGCGGAAAAAAACAAAGGCATGGCAGTGCCTTAATCGGTGCGGGTGTAACCGTGTGCAAAGCACCCGGTTTAAAAACACCCAATCAAGGAATTGCAGCATAAGCGAATGTACGGTTGTAGAAAAAACGTTTAAATACTGGAACGGTTTTTTGACAACCACTATAGAATGAAAAGCGGATCGTCTGATCCGGGAAAATGTACGTCAGCCCTAAATTTTTCAGGAAGCTTTAAAGATAATTTTAGAAAACCGGAACAGTACTATACCATATCATAAAGGAGGGATGATTGGTTCAAATCAATACTTTAACCTTAATGGGAGGGTAAAATGAAAAAGTCGCTTATATTTGCATTGGCAATAATGGTTATCGCTTTCTTTGCGGGACCCGTCTACAGTGCAGATGCCAAAAAAGGCATCCACGTGGGCAACGCCGGCGCTTTTACCGGGGATGCAGCCGCACCGTGTATGGAAATATTCAACTCAGCCCAGATCGCGGTGGATGAATGGAATGCCAAGGGGGGGATTCAAGGTGTAAAAATTAAACACATTATGGGTGATGATGCCATGGATCCTGCTCAAGGTGTCAACGTTGCTCATAAATTTGTTTCCGACGATTTGATGTACGGTGTCGTCGGGCCACCCATGAGCCATATCGCCCAGGCCACTCTAAAAATATACGGGACTGCCGATCTGGCCACCATTACCACGGCCGCTTCCAAACCCGAACTGACCGAACAAGGCTACACGCATTTTTTTAGAGTCAATGCCAGAAACGATGCCCACGGTTGGAATAGCGCTCTATTTATGAAAGAAAATCTAAACGCCAAACGGGTGGCAGTATTGAATGAAAAGGTAGCGTACTGTGAAAACATGTCAAAGGAGACGATTGCCGGCCTGAAAAAATTGGGTATTACCGACATTATGCAGGAAACGATTGTCGGCGGTGCCAAAGACTACTCGGCGGTGCTGACAAAGGTAAAAGCCTTTAAACCTGATGTGCTTTTCTTTATTGCCACAACGGCTCCGGACCAGGCTATCGGTGCCCGCCAGACAAAAGAACTCGGGATTGACACCATCTTTTTCGGAACAGAAGGTGCCCGGGACAAAAAAGATTTTATTGAAGCCACCGAGGGTGCTGCCGAGGGCGCTTATGTATATCACTTCGCTCCGGATATTTATGTAATTCCCGAAGCGAACAATTATGTTAAAAAATTTGAGAGCACATACGGTACCTTAAGCGGGTTCGGTCCGCCATCCTATGAGGCCATGAACATTTTGCTGACAGCCATTGATCAGGCCGCACAGGATGGAAATATCACCCGCAAGGAAGTCGTTGAAAAGCTACATCAAATGAATAATTACAAGGGCATTCTGGGATTTCCGGTTACTTTTGATAAAAAGGGAGATTTGAAAGGCGGCGCAACTTACTTCTTCCAGGTCGCCGGTAAAGACTTCAAGCAAATTACAGTCATGACCGGAAAATGATCCAAATGTGCACTAAAGGTCCTTTCCAATTTATTGGAGAGGACCTTTTTCTATTTTTTTATTTCCTTCATAAAAATTTGCTTTCGGGTAATCCGTTTTAAAGTAAAATGGATATATACCTCCAACAGCTGCCCCAACAATTGATCAACGGCCTGACGCTGGGCGGTGTCTATGCCCTCATTGCCATCGGCTATTCAATGGTTTATGGCATTTTGGGAATGCTCAATTTCGCCCATGGCGAGGTTTACATGATCGGCGGTTTTGCCGGCTGGTGGGTGCTTCATCTTTTAACCCGCAACAATGAAGTTTTATTCAGCGCAGCCATGGTCATCGCCCTCATGATCATTATTGCCATGGCGGTATCTGCTCTGGTAGGCGTAATCGCTGAACGATTTGCCTATCGCCCGTTGCGCAACGCTCCACGAATGAACCTGCTACTCAGCGCCCTCGGTGTCTCCATCTTCTTACAGAATCTTGTCCTCACCTATCAGGGAGCCAAAGTTCGTTTCTTTCATATTTCAGCTTTAATACCCGAAAGTCTTCGCATTATTGAAATCGGCCCGATTGTATTCTCGTTTATGCGCGCACTGGTTATCGCCATCACATTTTTGCTTATGGGACTTTTGACCGTCATGATAAAGCGAACAAAAGTCGGCAAGGCGATGCGGGCAACGGCACAAGACCTCGAAGCGGCCTCGTTTATGGGTGTTGATGTAAACCGGATGATTGTTTTGGTGTTTTTAATCGGATCGGCCCTCGGAGGGGCCGCCGGAACACTGGTCGGCCTTCTTTTTACACAGGTCGATTATTATGTTGGATTTCAAGCCGGTTTAAAAGGCTTTACGGCCGCCGTTCTTGGAGGAATCGGTAACATTTACGGCGCCATGCTCGGTGGTATCCTGCTGGGTTTGGCCGAAGCGCTGGCCGTTACCTTTCTTCCCTCGGCTTACAAAGATGTCGTTGCTTTTGTAATTCTTATTGTTGTTCTTATCGTCAGGCCCTGGGGCCTGGTTGGCGAAAAAATGCCGGAAAAAGTCTGATGACCGATAGAACCCACACAGTAGTAATGAATCATTCCAACGCGACTTCATTACGCGACCCAAAACGGTTGGCGGTTTATGCGGTTATCGCAGCCAGCATGATCATTGCGCCCCACATCATGCCAAACAGCTATTGGCTGCGGATTTACTCCATGACAGGCTTATGGGTCATGCTGGCCCTGGGCTTAAATGTCGTGGCCGGCTTTGCGGGCTTGCTCGATCTTGCTTACGTGGCTTTCTTTGGGATGGGCGGTTATACATTTGCGCTGTTGTCATCGAGCCATTTGAACATTCACTTACCGTTTATCCTGGTATTGCCTCTGGCCGCCTTTTTTACCATGGTTATCGGGATCGCCTTAGGGTTGACCAGCATTCGACTAAGGGGTGATTACCTGGCAATTGTCACTTTAGCCTTTGCGCAGATTTTTAAGCTTTTATTGCTCAACCTGGACACGCCCGTAAATATTACCGGCGGCGTCAACGGAATTTACGGCTTCGATCCCATAAATCTTTTGGGTTTCAAAATTTTGTCTCCGATCGCTTACGCCTATCTTATCTGGTTCTTTACAATTGCCGTAACCATTGGCTCGTTTCGGATTAAACGCTCGCGCTTCGGCAGGGGCTGGGAGGCCATTCGTGAAGATGAACTGGCTGCCGAGGCCATAGGGGTAAATACGACCTGGATGAAACTGATGGCCTTTGCCGGAGGTGCTTTCATTGCCGGCGCTGCCGGAGCTCTATTTGCTTCGTTTCAGGATTCCGTATTTCCCAACAATTTTGATTTCCCCCAGCTGGTCATCGTTTACTGTATGGTGATTCTTGGCGGACTTGGCAACATCACCGGCGTGATCCTGGGAGCCGTCTTTCTTTCCATATTGCCCGAGTTTCTCAGAGAATACGGTGCCTACCGCATGATGTCCTACGGTTTGATCCTGATTGTACTGATGGCCTTAAGACCCCAGGGAATCATGGGAGAAGTTGGATTTCTGGTTAAAAAGAAAGTTCGACCGGACAAAGATCAAAGCGACCGCCTAAAAGCTTCCACGGAATTGTATTATGACGAAGATGGGAAAACCCGGGAAACTACCGAAAGCAGGCCGCAGTATTCAAAAAGTACTATCGCTATCCTTGAGCTTAAGCATGTAACCATGGATTTTGGCGGCATTAAAGCCGTCGATGATTTAAGTCTGGCTTTACACGAAAGAGAAATCTTAAGCATCATTGGTCCCAACGGGGCCGGTAAGACAACCTTATTTAATCTAATATCCGGGATCTATCCCCCAAGTTCAGGTTCGATTTATTTTGAGGGAAGGGAGATTACCGGATTAAAACCGCACCAGGTAGTAAAAGCAGGCATAGCGAGGACATTTCAAAATTTACGGCTGTTTAACAAAATGAGCGTATTGGACAATGCCAAGGTCGGTCAATTTTGCCGAACCGCAGCAGGTCCGTTTTCCATATTATTCCATCTGCCGTCGCATAAAAAAGAAGAAAGACAGACAGATCAAAAAGCGAAAGAAATTTTAGGCCTTTTCGGCGGAAGGCTAACCGGCTATCGCTTTGACCAACAAGCCATGTTTCTTTCTTATGCGAATCGGAGGCGCATGGAAATCGCCCGCGCCTTATCAACAGATTCAAAAATTTTACTTTTGGATGAGCCTTCTGCAGGAATGAACCCACAGGAAACCATTGAAATAACCAAATTCATTAAAACGCTAAGGGATGCCTTCGGATATACGATACTGCTCATCGAACATAAGCTCAATGTCGTGCGGACCATCTCGGATCGGGTGATTGCCCTTGATTATGGCATAAAAATAGCCGAAGGCAGCTACGAAGAAGTGGCCTGCAGTGAACAGGTGATTGAAGCGTATTTGGGACGCAAAAAGCAACAGATCGGTTAGAAGGGATCCAAAAAACACTTCCAGTGTTGTCGAAATATCGAGAAATCGATCTATACGGAAATACGATTATGACCGAAACACCCATTCTACAATTTGAAGGTGTGGACACCTATTACGGCAATATTCAAGTACTGTACGATATCAATCTCAAAGTCAAACGGGGCGAGTTGGTGTGCCTTCTAGGAGGCAATGCCTCGGGTAAATCTACAACACTGAAGACGATTCTGGGAGCGTGCAAAGTAAAAAAAGGGTCCGTCCAGCTTAAAGGTGAGCGTATTGATGGGAAGCCTACCCAATTCATCATATCAAAGGGAGTGGCCATTGTTCCGGAAAACCGTAGAATTTTCCCGCGAATGACGGTTCTTGAAAACTTGGAGATGGGTGCCTATCTCAGGAAAGACAAATCCAAAGTCAAAAAAGATCTGGAAAAGGTTTTTGAGTTTTTCCCAAAATTGAAAGAAAGAATCAATCAGGCCGGTATCACGCTAAGTGGCGGCGAGCAGCAAATGCTGGCCATGGGACGGGCCTTGCTTTCCAATCCGGACATTTTATTAATGGATGAACCTTCAATGGGCCTCTCCCCGAAGCTGGTCGACCAGCAATTTGAGCTTATTCAGAAAGTCAACCAGCAGGGGACGACCATTTTTATGGTTGAACAAAATGCCAACATGGCCCTTTCTATTGCGGATCGCGGCTATGTGCTGCAAACCGGTTCCATCGTTCTGACAGATACCGCAAAGAATTTGCTTTGCAATGAAATGATGCAGGAGGCCTATTTAGGCGGCCAGGACGCATGTGAGAGCCTATAAATTTAAGATCGAAAGGAGTAGTTGATGACAGAACGGGTTCCGGCATCAAAATCTAACAGTCCCATCGATAGAAGATCATTTATTTTAGGTATGATGACGGCATTTGCCGAATGCATTGCCAATGAGTGCAAAAAAGCAGCACTTTCACCCCCTTTTTATCCTGAAGATTATGACATGCTGCTTCCTGAAGCAGAAAATATCGCCAGGGAGCAGGGTATTTATTTATGGTACGATAAAAATTTAGATATTCCTGAGACGATTAGGCTCAACTGGTTTGTGTTATATAAATTTTCGGAAGTTTTGGATGAATATAGACGGTTTCGGAATCAGGGCAACAACCCCGCCTGCGATTTGGAAAAGTTTTCCGACTTATTAAGTTATGGCACTGCATGGGGAGCAAGTGCAGATAAGGTTATTCCAAAAATTAGAGAAGACCGATATAAAATAGAAACGTTCTCACGCGTTCTCCTTAAATCCGATGATTGGCCTATTCAAAAAGTTTAGTAATTGATCATCGTATCAATTGCAGATGCGGATTAAAAATACTGAAGTATAATTGAGAGCTAGTCAGTTTGCTTTTATAGTGGTTGTCAAAAAAACGTTCCTGTAGTCAAACGTTTTTTTCTACAACCACTTATGCCGCACTTCCGTATTTCGGAACATTATTATGAAATGCGGTATAAATCCAAAATCCGAATTCTAAAATCTAAATTGAGAATCGCTCCCACACAAAAAACCTATAAGAAAAACTTATATATTTTATAAATTCATATAAGTTGACTTCAGCAGCCTACCCATCCATAAAATACCATAGAAGCTGTCGCAAAATTAACAGTTCATCTTTGAAGACAGAGAAAAGATGTTCAGAAGGTGCTCTAAAGTTAAAAGTGCCTAAAATGCCTAAAATGAGCTAAAGTGCCTAAAGTTAAGGTTTCGCTCGCGCAGCGCAGGCGCTCCCGCAGCGCACGCGCTTGCGCGGCGTGTGCGCCGCGTGGCGCTCCATCTTTTTTATAAAATGGACAGGATTCCTCAACTTTAGGCACTTTAGATCACTTCCAACTTTAGTCACTTGTTGTTATAAGGATTTTTTATAGATCCAAAATTCTGCCATCGGGTGTTAAATTCATCTTTTAGAGAGAGCCTAAAAAAAAATAACATTGGAGGCTTAGAAAAATGCCTAGGGAAATTAAGCATACTATCTGTTTTCGCTGCAAGCCACGCTGCCGTCTCGAACTCGAGGTGGAAGATAATCAGATTGTCAAGGTCAGCACCTCGCCCATCAAGAAGTGTCCCCGCAAATGGGCCCCGGATTTGGATCGGTTTTATCACCCGGACCGTCTGAATTATCCCCTCAAACGGGTGGGTGAAAAAGGCGAAAACAAATGGCAGCAAATCAGCTGGGACGATGCCCTGGATGAAATCGCCGCTAAATTACAGGTGCTCAAGGAGCAGTATGGCGCTGAAACGCTGGGGGTTACGGCCGGCACCAGCCGCACATATGAAGAACTCAACTCACGCTTTTTGAATCTTTTCGGCAGCCCCAATCAGTGTGGCCAGGCCCAGATCTGCCATGGCAATTCAGCGGTGGTCGCCACCACCCTTTTCGGGTGGTGGCCGTATTGGATGCACATCGAAAAACTCCAGAATACCCGCTGTGTAATGCTCATTGGACGCAACCCGCCGCATTCTCACCAGACCATCTGGGAAGGAATCGAGGAGGGAATGAAAAAAGGAGCCAAACTCATTGTCATTGATCCCCGCCGTTCGGAGTCGGCCGAAGCAGCGGATTTATGGCTCCAGCTGCGCCCGGGTACCGATTGTGCCCTGCTGCTGGGTATGATCAATGTTATTATCGCAGAAGATCTCTACGATAAGGAGTTTGTCACGAAATGGTGCCACGGATTTGAGGCCCTGGCACAACGCGCAAAAGAATATCCGCTCGATAAGGTCGCCGAAATCACCTGGGTGCCGGCCGATCAAATCCAGGCGGCGGCCCGCATGTTTGCAACAGAAACGCCTTCCTGTGCCATGGAGGGCATGGGCGTGGCCCATCAGCCCAATTCCTATGGTGCCATCGCAGCCCGTCACATCATCTCGGCTATAGTGGGAAACGTGGATGTGCAGGGCGGTGAAGAACTGTTGGGTCCGGCGCCGTTCATTACCGAACATGAGATCGAAATGCCCGAGGCCCTGCCTTTAGAACAGCGCGAAAAAATTCTGGGAAAGCAATTCAAGCTTTACAGCTGGCCAGGCTACGAAATGGTCCAGAGCAATGTGGAACGCGTTTGGGGCAAACGCTGTGATATGTTCGGTTATACCTGTATGGCTCCCGCCCCATCGCTTTACAAGGCCATCGCCTACAGTGATCCATACCCGGTGCGTGCTCTGATTACACTGTCATCAAATCCGATGGTCACCATCTCCAATACCAAGCTCGTTCACAAAGCGTTGAAGAGCCTGGACCTTTACGTTGTTGTGGACTATTTCATGACCCCCAGTGCCCAGCTGGCAGACTATGTGTTGCCGAGTGCCATGTGGCAGGAACGCGACTTTTTATGGAATTACCACAATACGACTCCGGTTATTGTCGGCGGTGAGGCCGCTGTACCCCCTTCCATTCCGGGCAAGCATGACCGGCGCACCGACTTTGACTTCTGGCGGGGATTAGGGATTCGATCGGGTCAGGAGAAGTACTGGCCCTGGGAGACCCTGGAAGCCTACTATGATTACCGGCTCGAACCCATGGGATTGAATTTTAAGGAACTGCTCAAGAAAGGCACAGTGGCTCCCGAAAAATGGGAATACAAAAAATACGAAAAGATGGGTGGTTTCGGAACCCCCACGGGGAAGATTGAGCTTTCCTCGACGGTAATGGAAAAGCTGGGTTATGATCCCCTGCCCTATTATCAAGAGCCTCCGGAAAGTCCTGAGCGGGCCCCGGAATTGGTTGAGAAGTATCCGCAGATCCTGATCACCGGCGGCCGCTTCCATCCCTTCTTTCACTCCGAGCACCGCCAGATCGAAAAACTGCGCAAACGATATCCCTGGGCCACCATGCAGATCCATCCCGACACGGCCAAAGGGCTGGGGCTTGTCGATGGCGATTGGGCCTGGATCGAAACCCAGCATGGCCGCGTAATGCAAAAGGTCCAAACCTTCGAGGGCATTGATCCCCG
>Ga0070723_10000314_pt1 | contig 12864 bp, 11 predicted proteins | sample tdAd002_FD_67277 | JGI IMG/M metagenome (GOLD analysis project Ga0070723, IMG submission 67277) | Marine sediment microbial communities from the Atlantic coast under amendment with organic carbon and nitrate - tdAd00.2 | ecosystem: Environmental > Aquatic > Marine > Coastal > Sediment | place...
GTCTGGCGCGTGCGACGCTCGAACATCCCGGCAACAGACGAAGAACGGATTCGATGGCTCTACGAGCAATGGTCGCGGGTAGACGCATTCGTGAAGGACGCAGAGGCAGGATGATGCACCGACAGAAAAAACAATGGCTTGCGATCAACGTGCTGGGCGGCATCGCAGTTCTCGGAAGCTACGCGCACGGGCTGATCACGCACCCAGAAACGCGAGATCTGCTTTGGGGCGACATGCCGGAGCCGTTGAAGGAGGTGTACGGTGTGACGATGTGGCTCGCGACCGCCGGCTACCTCGTGTTCATGTATTACGTCCTGTTTCGAGTCGACGCCGCTAAGGCCCGGGTGGGGCAGCGGTTTGGGTTCGGTGTGATCAACGCCTGTTGCGCAGCGGTAGTCATTGCCTCCGCCTTGTGGATGCCTTTGACCTTCGTGTATCTCGATGATCCTTCGAGCGCGCTTTGGTTTCTGATCCGGGCAGATCTGATCGTGGTAGGAATCGGCGCGGTCGGTTTGATCGTGACCCTCTTCAATCTCAGTCCCCGCCCCATGGCATGGGCCGGCATACTCACCATCGTGGCGCTCCTCCTGTTTGCTCTGCAGACCGCCTTCCTCGATCCGTTCGTATGGCCGGCCTTCTTCCCTACGGGATGAGCAGTTCGAGAGACGTACAAAAAGTTGGGGCCGCCCCCGAAGGAGCGGCCCCGTGCGCAATGTGCGGTTTCGTGGTTTTGGGGAAGGAGAGGACCGTTACTTTGCGATCAAAGCGACGGGGCTGTTCGAGGCGTCCACGATCGCCCAGACCTGCGGGTTGATCGACTCGTCGATCGTGTCCTCGTCGACGGCGACCACGAGCGTGGTCACGTCGGCGGTCACCGGGGCGCTGAAGCCCAGCTCGGCAGTGCAGTCCCCGGGGTCGAGGTCGAAGCCGAGGTTGTAGGTGTTGGCCGGCAAGTCGAGGTTGTCGGCGCCTTGGCCAGGTCGCGTCTCTCCAAACGCAAGCTGGTCGAGAAGCGGTGGCGGGCATGCGTCTTCGTCGGTCAGGATGATGTCGACCGGATTTAGCAGGGAGTCGTTTGCGCCGTGGCTCACGAACAAGCGCCCGCTCCCGCTTGCGAGTCCTTCGGTCGAGAGGTTGTAGGCGAAGAGCGCCACAGGCAGGTCTCCGGTCGTCCGGTAGGCCACCGCAGCGATGTCATCGCCGTCCGCAAGTGCGACATCCTCCAGCTCGAGCAGCGGTCCATCGCCGCCGGGAAGACCGATGCCGATGTCGTAGGTCGCCGGTGCGGGAAGGGGCACGCGACCCGTCGACTGCCCGTAGGACAGAGTACCGAGCGCCGTCACTTCCTCGCCATTGACGTAAATGGCCACCGCGGTGTCCCCTGGTGCAGGAACCTCAGGCGCAAAGTGTGCCGCCATCACGGTCGCTTCGCCTTCGGTCCCACCGCCGGTGCCCCCGGTGCCGCCGTTGCTGCTGGAATCACCACAGCCCACTACGCCCAGCGCGAGAGCCGCGACGATCGAAAATGCAAAAGTTGTCTTGTTCATTTCTTATATTCTCCTCAGACCTGTCTAAGTTATGTCTAGGTCTTGTCGAGGTTTCTAGCATCGCGGAATCAGGCGTCAAGCTCCCGGCGCTTCTTTTTTTCTTGCTTCAAGCTTGATCGCAAAAATCACTGGGTATAGACAACCCTTAGACAACTTCTGCACGGGCCCAGCACCGCGTGTGACCCAGAAGGATGAACATGGCGGACGAGGCGAAATACCGGGTAGGCATGGTCTCCAAGATGACGGGGCTGTCGACTCACACACTCCGCATGTGGGAGAAGCGCTACGCCACGGTACTGCCCAAACGCACCGAGGCGGGCGGGCGCCTCTACACCGACGCCGACATCGAGCGGCTCCGGCTCCTACACAAGCTCGTGCAGAGCGGCCACTCGATCGGCGGCATCGCCAAGCTGCCCGACACCGACCTTCGACACATGGCCGCTGGCTCCTCTGATCGGTCGCTCCAACCGGCGTCGCGACACCTCCCCGAACTGCGCGAGCGCGTCATGGCAGCGGTCGAGCGCCTTCGTACTGAAGAGGCCGAGCAGTTGCTGTCACGCGCCGCGCTGAGCACCGAGCCATATGAGTTCTTGCAAGTGGTCGTCGGTCCGATCATGACCGAGATCGGCGACCGTTGGAAACGGGGCGATCTTCGCATCGTGCACGAGCACGCCTGCTCGACCGTCATGCGTGGCCTACTGTTTTCACTCATGCGCCTCTACCCGGCAAACGATGCGGTGCGCCGGGTCGTAGTCGGAACACCAGCCAAGGAGGACCACGAGCTCGGCGCGCTCATGGTTGCGATGCTGGCAGCCATGCACGGCTGGAGTGTCCTCTACCTAGGCCCGGACCTCCCTGCTGAGGAAATCGCCTATGCGGTCACGGACACCAAAGCGGAGCTTCTCATGCTCTCCGTAACCAATCTATCGCCCAAGGCCTCCCAACGAGAGGTTGCCGCGATCGAGGAGCAGATCCCGAAACGGGTGAGGATCCTCGTCGGAGGGCGAGCGGCCAATGTGCCCACCGAGAGTAGGGCGCAGATACAACAGGACCTCGCGCTGGTGGAAGCAGAGCTCAGTCGCTAGCGCTCTCGGCTCGTTTCGACCGCAGCAGTCCCTTCGGCGCAACCGTGAAGATCGGTTCCTGTTGGAGGCCCATGGCGTCGAAGATCGTGTTGGCGCACAGCAGTCCCGAAGTAAACGCGGCCTCCATGTGCGTCATCGGGTAGGGCAGGCGGACCCAATCGCCTGCCATCAGCAAGCCCTCGATGGGCACGTTGGGCTCGGGTCGGAAGGCGCGCTGCCCCGGCGCAAACGCTGGGAAGTCATGACGGACCTGCAAGACGTCCGCAGTGATCGACAGTCCCGCGAGCTCTGGGAAGTAATACTCGAGCTCCTCGAGAAAGAGGCGTCGCACCTCCGAATCACGAACCACGTCGCGCGGCAGTGCGTAGCTGTGGAGCTCGAGGACCGCGCCGCCGTGAGCCTCGACCCAAGCGCGCGCCTCGTCGGTGATGCGGTGATAGAGGGTGACTGAGTCGAGCACCCGTTGGCGATCCACATTGACGAAAGTAGGTAAGCCTGGCCGGACGTCCCGATCCACCCAAATGCGCCAGACCGCATATCCATGTGAGGTGCGCAGCGCCTGCATGTTCGCCACGAAATCAGGGTGCGCCTCGCGCAGCCAATCCGAGCCGTTGACGATCTGTTGCATGCCGGGGATGTCCGCCGCGATCACGACCCAGTCGTACTCCTCCCCTGCGACCCGAAAGCGCTTGCGTTCACCGCGCTCGACGCCATCAACGGGCGTGCCCAGGCGCAGGTCGACGCCGTTTGCCTCCAAGTCGGCGCGGATCGGGGTCAGAAGCGTCGTTTCGTAGTCACCTAGCGGATAGTCGTACATCAAGCCGAGGTCATGGCTGAGGTAGTAGAAGTGAAACGCACGGAGCACGTCAGCGGTAGACAGATCCGCTTCGTCTGAAAAGAACGCGCGTGCAAACGTTCGAAACGAAACACGGAGCTCAGCGGGCAGCGCAGCTTCGTCGCAGAAGCGTTCAAATGTCGTTTCATCGAATGCCTCGTAGGCATGCCTCATGTCGAACCGAACGAACGCATCGAGCCGGTCTCGCGTCCGCTTGGGGATGACATCGCGCCAACGGAAAAATCCGCGCCGCCCAAGGTCGACGATGTTGAGTGCAGGAGTTGTCTCGACATCTCCAAAGCTCAGCGGACGCCGGTCGCTATCGAGGATCAGGTAGTCTTCGATCTCCCGGAAGCCGTCGCGAACGCCCAGACGATCGAGAAAGCGGTTGAGGTTGTAGTACTGCCGGAAGAAGGCATGAAACCCATGCTCGATGGTCTGCTCCCCCTCACCCACAGGGACTTTCCACGCGCCGATCTTCCCGCCGAGGTATGCGTTCCGTTCGAAGAGCGTGACAGCGATGCCCCGTTCGCCCAGTGCCGCCGCGACGCCGATTCCCGCCAGGCCACCTCCGAGCACGGCCACGCGAGGGGCATTACCGGTGAGCACGCGCGGCAAGCCGTGATCGACCGCGTTCGCCGCTTGCCTGTAGCCTCCGAGCTTTCGCTCGATGAGACCCCCGAGGGCCGGGGCCCAGTTGACTCGCCGCACAAATAGCCAGGCCGCCACCAAGATGGCGGCGAGAATCAACCACCAGCCATTCACCTGGTGAAGGTCCTGTCGATATTCGATATAACCAGAATTCCTAATCCCATGTGTCTACTGTCGGTCTGAATGTTGTCCAGTTCTTGTCAAGGTGGTGTTTTGGTCGCATATGCTCGATTCGTCAACTCGTCATGGACAACCTAAACGACATCGGAATTCTCGGAAGCGGTCCTGCGGCCCTGTCCATCGCGGCTGCCTGTGCCCGGCGGGGGGCGTCGGTTGCGCTGATCTCCCCGGAGCCCGAATCACCATGGAAGCCGAACTACTGCCTATGGGCTGACGAGCTACCCGAGGGGATGGAGGACCTGGTCGAGCACGTCTGGGCCGCGGCGTGCGTCGTGACGCCATGGCGGAGCCAGGTTCTCGAGCGGCCGTACATCAAGCTCGACACGCGCGAACTTCAAGGCTTCCTCTGGAACACGCTGCGTTCGGGGTCCGTGCGTGTCACCTCTGATCGGGCGACGGGCTTGGATCACCGTGAGGGGGAGACTCGAGTTCATACCGAGGACGGCTCAGTAAAGCGTGTCCGAGTCGTCATCGACGCGTCCGGCGCGGGCAGCCCATTCATCCAACGCATGCATCGCCGAGCCCCCGCCTTTCAAACGGCGTTCGGACTGCTGCTGCGCGCACCGGATCACGGGTTTGATCCAAACCGAATGGTCTTGATGGATTTTGGAGAGCCGTCGAACCACGCGTCCGGTCCTCCTTCCTTTCTTTACGTGCTGCCACTTGGCGAGGATCGTCTCTTCGTCGAGGAGACCTCGCTTGCGCGTCGCCCCGCCATGCGTCTCGATTTGCTCCGTACGCGCCTCGAGGCGCGCTTGGTACGGCTCGGCTTAGAACAGTGTGAGCGCCTGAGCGAAGAGCACTGTTTGATCCCGATGGGCCTCGGCCTTCCGGCGCCTGGACAGCCTTTGGTCCCCTTCGGCGCGGCTGGAGCCATGGTGCATCCCTCGTCGGGCTACTTGATTTCGCGGGTTCTGCGTCAGGCAGATCCCGTCGCCGAGTCGATTCTCGACGGGCTCGCATCGGACGACGCCGCCTTCGCGATCGCCTCGGGGAACGCCACGCTCTGGCCGCGCCCGCAGCGAATCGTCTGGGAGCTCTACGGCTTCGGTCTCGAAACTCTCGTCGGTATGAGCGCGACGGAGATCGCGCGGTTCTTCGATTCGTTCTTCCAACTCCCAAGGGACGCGTGGTCGGGCTTTCTGTCCGGCAACCTGTCCCCCTCGGCGGTCGGCTTCGTCATGACGCAGGTATTTCGCAGCTTGCCTGCGTCTGTCCGGTGGCACCTCCTCCGAACGGGACTGTTGGCCGGCGCAGCCCCACTCGCGAGATCCGTTCTTCAACCAGGTACGCCATGAAAGCAGCCACAGCCACTTCTACGACTGCACTCAAACACGCCCGAGCTTTGGTCTCCGCCCTCCTGGACCAGGGCGATCTACTCGCGATGGTCGAGTCCCGCATGACGGAACTTGCTGGAGACCGCGCTCGAGACCCCGGGGCACGGATGGTCCACGAGCATCTCGATTCCGGCGGCAAACGACTGCGAGCCCGGCTTGCAATCGCGGCCTGTCAAGCTCTGGGCGGCCGCGCCGAGGATGCCGTCGATTGGGCCGCCGCTGTCGAGCTTCTCCACAATGCGTCGCTCGTTCACGACGACATTCAGGATGGCGACCGCACGCGGCGCGGCAAGCCTGCACTATGGGCTCGTTACGGCCCGGCCCAGGCGATCAATACCGGTGATCTACTGCTGATGCTTCCGTTCCGCGCGCTTCGCACCTATCCCGCCGAGGTACAGGCCGCATTGGTGCAGATTCTGGCGGAGTACGCGGAGAGTACAGCGCGCGGGCAGATTCGCGAGCTTGCGTTAACTGCTTCGCCCGACAAAGGGTGGAGCGAGTATTTCGGCGCGGTGTCTGGCAAGACGGGCACCCTATTCGCGCTTCCGGTCCGCGGCGCTGCGCAGATTGCCGGGCTCGAGATCGAGCAAGCAAACCGTTTGGCGCAGACCTTCAACTCGATCGGCGTCCTCTATCAGCTCCAGGACGACCTGCTCGACCTCTTCGACGCCAAGGGTCGCCGTGGGCGCGGCAGCGACATCTACCAGGGGCGGCTGAGTGCGGTGGTCTTGACCCATCTCGATCTCCATCCACAAGACGCCGAAGAGGTCTTCGAGGTCCTCGCCAAGCCACGCGAGGGAACGGCTCAGGAGGAGGTCGACCGATTGATCGCTCGGTTCATTGCAGGTGGCGCCGCACAGCAATTGCTCGAGCGGATTCAGGCACTGGCTTCCGAGCTGTTGGCCTCGGGCCCACTCAGCGCCTCGACCGATCTCGAAGCGGTCGCGCGCGAGCTCATTGAGCGCGTGCTCGCCCCGCTGGACGAGGTTAAAGGGGGCCATCATGGCTAAGCAAGCCATCGTGATTGGAGCAGGCTTTGGAGGCCTTGCTGCCGCGGCTCGTCTGCACGCCATGGGCCATCGCGTCACCGTCGTCGAGGCGGGCAATCAGCCTGGCGGGCGGGCTCGAGCGTTCGCAAGCGAGGGCTTTCACTTCGACGCCGGCCCGACGGTCATCACCGCTCCCCACCTCTTCGACGAGCTGTTCGAGATTCTCGGCAAAGACAGACGAGACTACTTCGACCTCGTCCCTGTCGACCCCTTCTACCGTGTCGTGTTCCCGGATGGCCGGGCGTTCGATTACGTGGCTGACGACGAGCGCCTCTTCGCGCAGATCGCCGAGTTCAACCCGAACGACGTCGAGGGCTACAAACAGCTCGTCGAGCACTCGAAGCGAATCTTCGACGTCGGATACACCCAGCTCGTCGACGCGGACTTCTCCCGCTTCGGGGATATGATGCGAATCGTCCCGGAACTGGTACGGCTGCGCGCCTACAAGAGCCTCTACGGCCTCGTGTCCCACTACATCAAAGACGACGCTCTACGGCAGGTGTTCACGTTCCAGCCATTGCTCATCGGCGGTAATCCCTTTCGAGCGCCCGCGATCTACCTGTTGATCCACTGGCTCGAACGGAAGTGGGGAATCCACTTCGCCATGGGCGGAACCACGGCCATCGTTCGCGGGCTGACTCGCCTGCTGGGCGAAGTTGGCGTGGACGTTCGACTCAACGCACCCGTGGAGCGCATCGAGGTCGCGAACGGTCGGGCGAAAGGCGTGCTACTCGGAGACGGAACCTTCCTCGAGTCCGATATCGTCGTTTCGAATGCAGATCCGGCCATGGTCTACACGAAGCTGATCGACGCCTCGGCGCGACGAAAGCATTCCGACGCTTCAGTTGCTCGCAAGCGCTATTCAATGAGCCTCTTCGTCGGTTACTTCGGGACGAAAACAACGTACCCCGACCTCGCACACCACTCGATCCTCCTTGGCCCAAGGTACCGCGAGCTCTTGACCGACGTCTTCGACCGCAAGACGCTTGCCGAGGACTTCTCTCTCTACCTTCACGCCCCGACGCGCACCGATCCGAGCTTGGCGCCTCCGGGTGGAGAGAGCTTCTACGTTCTGTCTCCCGTTCCCAATCAAGAGAGCGGTCTCGATTGGGCAATCGAGGGCCCTCGCTATATGGACCGGATCCTGGACGCCCTCGATGCGCATCACCTTCCCGGGCTTCGCGACAATCTCGTCACGCAGTTCCACGTCGATCCGACCTACTTCGAGGATGAGCTTCGTTCATACCAAGGTGCGGCGTTCGGTCTCGAACCCACCTTGCGCCAATCGGCTTACTTCCGTTTCCACAATGCATCCGAAGACGTTGCGGGCCTCTACTTCGTCGGTGCCGGGGTCCACCCTGGGGCTGGCCTTCCCGGCGTCTTGTCTTCGGCCAAAGTGCTCGAGAGGGTCGTGCCTCGGCCCGAGGGCCAGAGCCGATTGGTCCCCGTAGCAGAGGCGGTGACGGCATGAGCACGAACGAAGAGCAGGCGCGCGAGATCGCACACTGGCAGGTATTGGCAGTCCGCGCGCGGTCCTTCAGGTGGGCGGCTGCCTTCCTTAGCCGCGCGCAGCGCCAAAGGGTCGTGGCCCTTTACGCGTTCTGCCGAGCGGTGGATGATCTGGCCGACGCCGAGTGGGTCACGCCTGAGGCACGGCAAGACCTCGATAAAATGCGCGCGGCGCTCGCAGCGGAGCCAGACGGCGAGTCGCTCTGGCCAGAGAGCTACCTCTGGTTTCGGGAGCTTTGTCTCCAGTGCGGCATCGATTTCAATGTCGTCCGCGAGCTGCTCAACGGAATGACGTCGGATCTTGGCGTCGTGCGACTTCAGTCCGACCGGGAGCTAGTGCGGTACTGCTACCGTGTAGCGGGCACCGTCGGTTTGATGATGTGCTCCGTGCTCGGGGTCCGCGATCCGCGCGCATGGCGTCATGCGATCGACCTCGGGATTGCGATGCAGCTGACCAACATCTCACGCGACGTGCTCGAAGACGCGCAAGCGTCGAGAGTATACCTGCCGGCCGCGCGCCTTAGCGCGTACGGTGTTGACTCGAATGATCTCATCCAAGGAGCAGCTGACCCACGGGCAGTGAGCTTGGTAGTGGAGGAAGTGCTCTTGATGGCGGACGGCTACTATCAGAGCGCGGACGAGGGAATGCGCTTTTTGCCTGCTCGCGCCCGGTGGGCCATCCTCGTCGCAAGCCGCTTGTATCAAGGCATCGGCCGACGGCTTCTCCGCCGTTATCAGAGCAATCCGATGTTGGGGCGAGTTGTGGTTCCCTGGTCCAAGAAGCTGGCCCTCGTAGTCGGTGCAACCGGGATGTGGCTCAGGCTGACCGTCCGGCCACCGAGAGCAGGCCATCGAAAACAACTTCGCGAGTACCTCGACGGCCTGCCCTACGCGGGCAGCTGAAGCGTAATCGCGCCGACCCCATTTGACTCAAATGAGCGATGGGACCAGCGGGGCGCGGCGCGCATCGGGGCGCGCAAGGAGCAGCTGGGCAACGCCGCAGTGGCGCTCGAGAAACGCCCCCTCGCAGGAAGCGAGGTAGAAATCCCACATGCGTTGGAAGCGCTCAGGGTAGCCGAGTGTCTCGACGTCCGGAATATGTGCGTGAAAACGGCGACGCCATTCGTTCAGGGTGCGGGCATAGTGGTCGCCAAAATCCTCGAAGTGTAAGAGGCGAAGGTCGGTCTGCTTCCGCCACGCCGTGCTCATTGCGTCGAGGCTCGGCAATTGGCCGCCCGGAAAGATGTGGCGCTTGATGAAATCGACGCGACCGATGCTCTCGGCGAAACGGTCGTCTGGGATGGTGATCGCTTGAATCACACCGAGGCCGTCGGAGTCGAGCAAACTGCCGACCTTTGTGAAGAAGGTTTCGAGGTACTCCGCACCGACCGCCTCGATCATCTCGATCGACACCAGCTTGTCGTACGTACCGTTTAGATCCCGATAGTCCTCGAGAAGGACGGTAATCCGATCGGTGAGGCCAGCCTCCCTCACTCGCTCGCGGGCGAGCTCGTATTGTTCTCGCGATATCGTGGTGGTCGTGACTCGGCAGCCGAATCGAGATGCTGCATGCAGGGCCATCGCACCCCAGCCAGTGCCGATCTCGAGCAGGTGGTCGTTCGGAGAAAGCTGCAACTTCCGACCGATTCGTTCGAGGCGAGCCCGCTGAGCCTCCTCGAGGCTCATCTTGTCCTGCTCCCAGATAGCAGCCGAGTACATCATCGAGGGGTCGAGCCAGAGTCGGTAGAACTCGTTCCCGAGGTCGTAGTGTTCGGCGATGTTGCGTCGGCTGCCGGTCTTGGTGTTGCGGCGGAAGCGGTGATAGAGGCTGTCGAGCGTGCCCCGCACGAGGCCAAGCCCAGCGCCGTCGACGCTGCTGAGTCGACTCGAGGCGCGGAGCATCACACGAACTGTGGCGACGAGATCATCTGTGGACCACAGACCGTCCATGTAGCTTTCTCCCGCACCGAGGCTGCCGCCGAGCGCGATGGCGGTCCATACGGCGGGGTCGCGGATGTTCACTCTGGCGGACGGCCCGGTATTGGGCCGGCCGAACCGCCGCGTCCCGCATTCGTCGACGACGGTCAGGTCGCCCACTTCAATTCCTTCGAGGCGCCCAATGACGACGCTACGCGCCATCCGCGCGGCTACCGCGGCCGCGGGGGCGGTGCGGGGGGGGAGGGTGACTCGCAGCGAAGTCGGTTGGGTCATGAAGTAGCGCCTCTGGCTTTGGCCGCGAGCTTCTTAGGGTGCGGATGGTACGGCACGCCTTTCCGCCAAAGGCGAGCCGCCTGAGCGTAGACGCCGCTGAGGACGGTGAGCGCCATTGCAGGGTGGCGTAGCAGGGCGAGTGCCGCGTGGCGCTGATCGAGTGGCTGGCGTCGGAGAGTGAGCGTAGCATCCATCTTGATCGTGCCGGCTTCCCAATTCTCCATATGAACGACTAGCGAGTTTCCGGGCCGGGTGAAGCGCCACTCGTATTCCTGGCCAAGCGGGTGGAATGGTGAGACGTGGAACGCTTTCGGAACCCGAAAGCGCAGCGCACGCCCGCTCGCGAGGTTGTCGCGGTTCGCGTCGACGACGTAGCAGTGACGCTCGCCCCACGGCGTGTTGTCGACCTCGGTCACGATGTGACCCAGCACTCCGTCGGCGTCGTGGCAGTAGTAGATGCTGACGGGATTGAACGCGACCCCTAGCGTGCGCGGCAGGGTCAGCAGACGAATCGCGCCGTTCGGGCGAACGCCGCAACGCGCCTCGACGAGATCGCGCACCGCTTCGTCCAACGAAATGGCTGGATCGCCCAGGTGGTCTTCTCGCGCGAAGCGGGCAAACGCGACGCCGCGTGCCGACCAGCCGGGCACGTCGTCCAGCGCTTCGGGCAGTTCCGCAAGATCGAAGTATGCGTAGAAGACGCGATACTGGAAGAGGTGCTCCACCGGCTCGAAACGTCGGTGGCGCACGGTCCCCTCGTAGATCGCGCTGTTCATGCGGCCAACCCGGAACCGGCGTTGACGTCGAGGCGCGCCGGAGCGTTGCGGTCGATCCCGAACTTGCGGGCCACGGCAAGCGCGCTGACGACCCCGTCCTCGTGAAAGCCGTAGCGCCAATACGCGCCACAGTAGAACGTATGCCGCGGGCCGCTGACCTCGTCGATCCTGCGCTGCGCCGCCACCGACTCAGGCGTGTAGAGGGGATGTTGGTACGAGGTCTGGTAGAGGATCTTGGACGGATCGATGCGATCCCCCGCATTCAGCGAAACGCAGAAAGTAGCAGGGGCATCGTCGAACCCCTGCAAGGCGTTCATGTCGTACGTGACGACGACCCGGTCCTCGGGTTGCGAGGGCACCTGGTAGTTCCAGCTGGCCCATGCGCGGCGGTGTCGCGGAAGGAGCGACACGTCGGTGTGAAGCACCGCATCGTTGGTTTGATAGCGCATGGCGCCGAGGACCTCTCGCTCCGCGTCACTCGGGTCCTCGAGCATTCGCAGGGCCTGGTCGCTGTGGGCGGCGATCACGACGCGGTCGAATTGCTCCGATGCGCGCCCCCGGACACCGATCTCCACGCCTTGCTCGTTCCGCGCGATCCGCTCGACGGGCGATCCGACGCGGATTCGGCCCGAGTAGGAGCGCGTCAGCTTCTTCACGTACTCATGGGAGCCCCCTTGGACCACGCGCCACCCCGGTCGGTCCACCAGGCTGGTCAGACCGTGGTTCATCAGGAAACGCACGAACGTCTGAGCGGGGAACGAGAGCATCCGCTCCGGATCGGTCGACCAGATCGCCGCGCCCATCGGAACGATGTACAGGTCCACGAACGGCTGAGAGTACCCTCGGTCGCGCAAGAGATCGCCGAGGGTGATATCATGGTCAGCCGTTGCAAGGATGTGTGGCGCCTCCCGGTTGAAGCGGAGGATGTCGCGGACCATGACGATCATACGGCGGCTCATGATGTTGCGTCGGCGAGCGAGGAGTGCCTGGCTGGAGTACTCGAGGCCTGTAGCTTGCTCTCGGACGCTGAAGCTCATGTCGGTCGTTGCGGTGGTGACGCCGAGCTCCTCGAAGATGCTGATGAGGTTTGGGTAGGTCCGCGGGTTGTGAACGATGAAGCCAGTGTCGACGGCGAAGGAGCGCCCTTCGAGCTCTACATCGACGGTGTTGGTGTGCCCGCCGATCCGATCGCGCGCCTCGAAGACGGTGATCTCGTGCTCCCGTTGCAGCAGCCAGGCTGCAACCATGCCGCTGATGCCCGTGCCGACGATTGCCACCCTCATGAGCTCCTGCGCTTCTCCAAGAGGTAGTGGCTCACGCCCCACTCGCGTCCATCGCGATATGCAAAGAGCTCAGCGCAGGCCATGAAGAAGATCCGCCAGCGATGCAAAGCCCTGCGAGCCTCGTTTCGGTCGGTCACCGTCACGAGTGCTGCGAGGGCCTCGTCTCGATGAAGGTCCAAATTCGAAAGCCAAGCGTTCGAGGTCTTCGCATAGTGCTCTCCGCCAAGACGCCACTGTTCGGTGACGACTAGGTCTTTCTGGAACTCGAGCAAGAGGTCTTCGGAGGGCATCTGTCCTCCCGTGAAGAAGTGGCGAGCCATCCAGTCCGAAGGTCCTTGGTCTTCGTAAAGATAGGCGTAGCGTTCGTGGGCGAAGACATGAACGAAGAGCTTACCGTCGTC
>Ga0070723_10000315_pt1 | contig 12837 bp, 9 predicted proteins | sample tdAd002_FD_67277 | JGI IMG/M metagenome (GOLD analysis project Ga0070723, IMG submission 67277) | Marine sediment microbial communities from the Atlantic coast under amendment with organic carbon and nitrate - tdAd00.2 | ecosystem: Environmental > Aquatic > Marine > Coastal > Sediment | place...
CAGCAATCTGGAAATTCGCAAACAGAAATTTGAGAACACCGAAGCTCAACTCGAGAGCATCCGAGAATATATGAATGCTGAATTTAAAAACCTTGCAACTTACATCAACGAAGATGTGAATGCTCGATTAGAATACATCGAAAAGAACCTGCACGAGCATTAGGAGGCGGGCTTTTACGGGTCGGACCAAGCGAACTTGTTGAATTCAGCTGGCGCTTTTACGGGTGCGCTTTTACGGGTCGGACCAAGCGAACTTGTTGAATTCCAGTGTGTTTCGTGGCAAGTTTGGCCTCGAGAGACCCTTAGCAGGGTAATTTTATGGATGAAAACAGGTCTTCAAGGAAGAAAAATCATGCCGCGAGCCAATCGTCATTTCTTGCCGGGCCAGGTCTGGCACATTACTCACCGATGCCATAAAAAGGAGTATCTGCTCAAGTTTGCCAGGGATCGAGCTTGCTGGATTCGCTGGTTGTTCGAAGCCAGAAAACGGTATGGTCTATGCGTATTGAATTACATGGTCACGTCCAACCATGTGCACCTGTTGGTCAAGGACAACGGGAAGGACGTAATTCCGAAAAGCATGCAGCTCGTTGCCGGGAGGACCGCACAGGCCTATAACCGGAGGAAATCTCGAAATGGAGCATTCTGGGAAGATCGCTATCATGCAACAGCGGTGCAAGCAGATGAGCATTTTTTCAGATGCATGGTTTACATAGACCTGAATATGGTACGTGCCGGTATCGTCCAACACCCTGAGAAATGGACGCATTGCGGTTACCACGAAATTCAACGGTCGCCGAAAAGATATCGAATAATCGATCAAACTGTTTTACTCGAGATATGTCAATTTAGCTCTCATGCCGATCTGCAGTCGGTGCATCGAAACTGGATTTCTGACGCGATACGGCGAGACGAATCGAAATCTCGTGATCCGAGGTGGACTGAAAGTGTTGCGGTCGGTCAACGGGAATACATCGAATCGATTCAACAAACGTTGGGTAGCCGAGCAGTCGGAAGAAAGACTGTTGAGCTGAAGTCCGGATATCAGTTGAAGGAGACCGCTGCCATATATGTTACAAAATAGCGCCAAATTGTCGGCTTTAAGCCAAAATAACCCGGGCATTTGATGAAATATATGATTTATATCAATGACCTACCTTGGTCCGACCCCATACGCCCACCATACGCTCAGGTGATAATTAGCAATTCGCCTGGCACAACATTGAATTCAGGACGCAATCGTTTGATCTGGAAACATCTGCGCCGCGCCACTTTTTCCGATCTCCACATCTTCAAGCTTATGTATCAATGAACGGAATGTTTGTCCATTTTCATTAATCAGTTCATAAGGGAAGATAAACACCGGATCGATACTGGGTGCGGCACGTTTAAGCTGAAAGTAATAATCGACTACATTCTGGCCGACCGATTCTTCGCATTCGAATCCTGACAGGTCTACCAGTCCGGTAACCTTGCTCGCATCGCCATCGGCAAAGGCGATAAGATCAACCACGCGCCCCGCATCACCAACGACAATGTCATCCCTGAAGTCTAAGGCAGTTTCCCGAATTTTTTGGCGTACCTCTTTGATACTGCGGTTACTGGATTTTTCCAGGGTAAAATTTAGCAGGCAGCCGAGCAGCGATTCGTTTAACGCATTTTCACCGGTTTCAGGTGATTTTGTTTTTTCCGCCTGACGATACAACGCGCGCGACAGGTAATTGGTAATGTTGCTTCTACCATGTTCAAGTTGTTCGAAGTTACGATGCAAAAAATGGAAGGCCTTTTTCTTCGGCCGACTCATTAATACATTGAGTTCTCCCTTGCGTTTGTCGGCATCATCGCCCTGTTTAAACGCTCCAATGTTGTAACGTGTCACATCCCAGAAATAGAATATATAATCTCGCTCCTTGCCTTGCAGCGCAGCACCGGCGCCGTCGAGCACGTCTTCCCCACGATTAAGCTTTTTAAGAAACTTGTCTTTGGCAAATTTCATATAGGGTTCATTTTTGAGTAGGAAATAGCACAGTGCGACATCGGTTTCGATGTTGATTTTCTTACCGGTTGCTTTCTCAATCTTTTTCAGTGAGCGGCTGACATAGTCGAGATAGCGATCCACCATACCTGTTTCGATACGCTTGAATTTTCCACTACTAGCTTTTTTCGAGGTTTCTATTTTCTGCTCGCTATAGTCAACCAGCACCGACGAATCGTGCTCCGGCAGGTTCCATTGCATTATTTTGAGTTCATTTTCATACACGTATTTATTCGAATACTCAATAATTTCAGCCGGGCAGCGGTAGTGCTCATTCAACATGACCGAGGCCTGCTTAATTGCTTTTACCAGGGCGAATATATGCGATCCGCCACCTTTGAAACCTCGTGCCTGTGTGGTCCTCAGATGCTCGTCGAGCTCATGGTCCTTGAACAAGTAATCATCGACGACTGAATTTTTCTGCAGTACGGTTTGTTTATCATCGCCGACTACGAGCATTTTTTTCGCCCTGAACATCAGCGACACGGAATCATCGACTCGGCACTGTGTGGCCTCATCGACGATTACCAGATCAAAACTTCGCTCAACACAAGGTAGTAAAAAAGGAACCGTCTGTTTTCTAACCACCCAGATAGGGAAGCTGTCAAAAAGCTTTTGCGCCAGTTCCTCGAATACGCTGCCACTCTCGCTAAGTGAGTTAAACTGTTTGAGGTTGTCGGCCAGCGCCATGATGCTGGTAATGTTGTTAGTACCAGAACCCATTTTCGATGCCGTGGCCGATTGAACGATTTCACGCAGGTTCTCGACCAACCGTTGTTTAATAATTTTGTCATGCTGGTCGTATAAATCATCAATCTCTTCGAGAACGCCTTGTATCGATGCGCCTTTACTCGGATCAATACCTACTTCTACGGCGGACTTTCGGCTAATACTGCGGTATAAACCCAATGCCAGGGATGGCGTGTCACCCAGGCGAATCGACTCATGCAAATCTCTTAATAATGCCCAGAGTCCTGCGGACCAACTGTCCGACATTTTCAGTAAGGCAATCTGATCCTGAACTTTACGCAATAGTTTGTTGGTGCTGGTTTGTAACGGTGAACTGGAGCCGCCGCGTATTTGCCTCAATAACCTGACCAGAAAGTTGCTCTGGGTAGAAACCTGTGCCTGCATCACTAACTCCAGATAGCGAATAATTTCATGGCGAGGGTATTCTTTGGTTATTTCATGAAAATCATCCAGGGTTTTGGGTTTGTCCTGCAGAATGCGCGCCAGGATCTTTTCGTCATCTTTTAGAATTTTAATTTCGGCATCGAAATTCTTGCTCGGGATTTTGAAAAAATGGTAACAGTCTTCCATATCGCCGTTGATGAGATTGAAGCGATTATTTACAAATGAGTCGATGAGCTCACGCTGACGTGTTTTTTTGCCCTGTATCAGATCAAGAAACTCAAGCAGGCTTTGAATATCGACTTGATCCCCTGCCTTTTTTAGTAGCCGATGATCGAAGGGTACATCCTCTCCCGTGTAGCCATGCATTTTCCTGGTAATTTGTGCCGTTAGCTTTTCAATTTGTTGCTTCAGGGCCTTAATTTTATGCTCAAGGTTTTTACCATTGCTGGCCGAATTCGGCGTCAGTTCCTGGACTTTGAAGGCATTTGTCAGATTGCTAGCCATATCCTGCAGACTATGATCACCAGTCTCCACCTCATCGATGACCTTGATCGCACTAAACAGCAAATCCTTCCATTTCCGTTCGGCTGGCGTGCCTTTATCGTCTCCGATTAAATATTCCTGTAGCTTCTCGACCAGAGCTTCAATCGCGGCTTGCTGATCGCTGACAATCAATACCCTTTGCTTACTGTTAATACAGTGGATTAACAGGTTCATGATGGTGTGTGTCTTACCGGTACCCGGAGGCCCTTCGAGCAATACCAGGTTATTTTTATTCAGCCCATCCACCAGCGCTCGGGTACTCTGCGGTAACATACCGGGCATCCATGTGATGGGGGCAAAGTTGCCCTCAACAGGGCGATCAATTTGCAGTTCGGGTGTTAAAAACGTTCCCAACAAAGACTGGTAGAAGCGTTTACTAGAATGATGCGCGATAGCATTTATTTTTTCTAAATCAATTTCGAGTGCTTGATCAACAGGGTTGAGGAGTTTGGGCGCACGATACAGGCAGGCGCTCTCGAGGTCACATTCCATGCCATTGACTCTTAGGTCGGCGAGAATACCACCCTTACCATTTTCATCCTTGTAGCCCAAAAGTATTTCCCTGGTCCTGTCGAAAATACTTTCCTTGATGGGCAGGTATCGCGTTAAACAAATACGATCGTTTAATCGATCGACGCTAATATCCTGAGCCAGTAAGGTTTTCAAAAAATTATCGACATGATCGACACCGGGAACGGTATCGGTGAATTTTTCTACCAAATGGGCAAGCGCAAGGTGATTTAGATAGAACTGACCATTTTCCCGGGATTCCAGGTATACGCCTCGACCGGATTCTCGAATTCCGACTTTGGTGTAGTAAAGCGGAAAGCGGAAGGTTTTGATGGTTCTATTGAAGGTGAACAATGCATCGACAATTTCAAAGCCGAGATAATAGTCAGCAGATCGATCGTTAATAAATTTTTCACGGAACACAGTCGATTCTTCCGTACTCAGTTCGAAATAAAATTCACCGGTTTCAAACTTTTTAACCTCGGCAGCCTCCAGAGGGATGGGAAACTGCGATAATATTGCTTTACCTCTCGAGACTTTAGCGCTACCAGGGTCGTCAGATTCTGTACTCGAGTTAAGTGAAACTTTTTGATCCCCAAACACTTCTTCATAATCAACTTCGATGTTTTTATCACTGAGCCGTTCACCGAGCTTGGGCTTATACAGGTTGGTTTCCGGGTTGGGTTTAGAGCGTCGCGCGACAACCGATTTAGGGCCTGACTTTTTACCAGCACTGATAGCATCGGAGTCGAGCATCACTTTTTGCGCGAGTCTGGGTGTGTAGCGTTCTATTTTTTGAAGCACGTCTTTACGCAGTGCGAGGGCACTGGTGATACTTTTACTACCTTTAACAAAGCTGAATTGAAACAATTTATGGTAGGAGATTATCTCTTCAAGCACATCGTTTGGGTGCTGAAGCTGTTCATTGTAGAGTAGCTTATCGAGTGCCTGCAGGCAGCGACGGCTGACAGTGATGTATCCCGACGATCCTTCCCGTTCCTCGATATCCTGAATAATCAGGTTATTCAGGTCCGTAGCGGATGACTTAAAATAAAAATATTCGCGGTTGAGAAAATCAATTTGATGCTCGAAAGCTTCAGCCTGTCTCTTGCTGAGTTCGTTTTTCAGGGTCATTTTGACTTCGGCACGAAACTTACTAAAAATAAAACGTGGAATAAAAATTTTGCTGCCTTCGGCAGTATTCTCCAACGAATATATCTGGAATCCATGGTCGTTTATAAAACGTTGGATTCGAAATACATTATGCCGATCGCCCCGTTTAACGAGCTCAATCTCAACAGTAGCCTGTGTTAAATTTTTCTTTGCCATTTTTATCCTTGCTCGCTTGTCACCGAACTAACAGTGAAACTCGCCTGTTGCGGGCTCTGGCATTTTCCAGTTCAACGCCGGTTTTACCCTTGATATCGACTACCGCCCTGGTGTGCGCATAACCCACGGCACGCAGCTTCGTGGCCGAAAAACCATAGTTTCGTAAATGCAGTATCACGCTACTGGCACGCTTACCGCTCAGGCTCCAGTTGGTCTCCACCTCGTCATCGGTGCGTCGATAAAAAGGTACATCATCGGTATGCCCTTCGATATCGATCAGATATTTCGTCTTCAAAATTTCCGCTAGAAGCGGCGCAATGGAGTCGAGCGCTTCACGCTTGATCGCGGCCTTGCCCGGTGCAAATAGCACACCTGTATCGAGGTCAACACGCACACCGTCCTTAGCAAGTTCAACCGATGCACCTGGAATACCGGGCGCAGTCTCGATAATTTTCTTGAGCTTGGTTGATAGTTCGACCAGTGTATTATCAGTACTCCCAGTCATCACGCTTTTAATTTTTTCGAACGAACCGATATCGATCTTACTCATGGTCAGCAACATGACGAGGAATACGCAAAGGATAACCATTAGGTCACCAAAGCTTATGTAGAAGGAATCGAGGCCCTCTTCATCATTTTCGGCTTCGAGTTGGTCGAGACTCATTCCGTAATATCTATTTTCTTATTCATCGCCATTGAATCGAGCTGGCGTTCTTCACGGCGAATCAGGGCGCTAACCCGGTTCATCAACAGCTTATGAGTCTCTAAATAAATATTATTATGATGCTCAAGCCGGCCGGCAAGCGGGGTGAAGACCAGCGACCCCAATATCGAGCCAAATGCAGTGGTCATTAAAGCCAGGGACATCGCAGGGCCGATTTGTGTCGGGTCTTCGAGCGACTGAAGCACCTCGATAAGACCTATAACGGTGCCGAGCAATCCGAGCGCAGGTGCGACTTTCGAACCTTTATTCAATAATGAAGCAGCTACTTTTCGTAACAGGAAAACAGACGCGACGCGGTTGGTGACAAAGTCTTCAATTTCCTCATAGAAAAGCTTTTCTTTACGCATGTGGATAATGTCGTTGAGCAGTTCGCCGTTAATTTCGCTACCGTCACGCAATTCCAGGATGCTACTACCCTTGATTATTGTTTCATCAAGTTCGGTGATAATCGGATTGAGATGCTTTACCGGGTTGGAAATAAACGAGCGAACTACCAGCAGGATAGTGTGGAGAAATGTTTCTATATCGAATTGAAATAACAAAACGCCAAAGGTTCCACCGACAACGAAGAAGAAACTACGAAAGTCGTTAAATATAATCGTATTATCGGAACCGAGCCCGATTCCCAGTCCGGTATCGACACCAACCGCTGATATCAAAACCGCGGCGAGCAAAGCAACGCTGAAAAACACGGTAATGGGTTCGAATCGCTTCCTCGAAACACTGAGGTATTTTTTATCTTTTAAACCAATCATGGATATGTCTCTAAGCTTTGCTGTTTTTTGTCGTCATTAGGTTTTAAATTGACTAGTTGATTACGCGCCATATCATAAACAATCAGTTGTTCCTCCACCCTGGCCGTAAATTGCGCCGGGTTTTTTGAACCAAACACGGAAAAATGGACCACGTAACCATCCACGATCGAAACCACTATTTTCATACCGCGGGCTAGCGATTTTATGGTTTCTTTTTCCAACTCGTTCACGGCCCTGATCTGAAATTCGTTACGCATAGAGTCACGCGCTTTAAATCGGTCTTTGTCAACGTATAGCAATTCCGCGGTACGTTTCTCTAGACGAGCAAGATCTTCATTGGTAAAAAATATGATACCGACCGGCAGCTCCTGCCCGTCTTCCAGTATGATAAGGCAGCGTTCCTGGAAATCCGGAATGCGATCGAGCATATGCGTTGGAATATCGAAGACTTCCCGTTGGCATTTGACTTTAATAGTCCGGCGCTTGAGGTCTACTTTCTCGACTCGACACATTTTTGCGTTGTCCGGTAATACGCGTTGCGAGTCCAGGGCTCGCGATGCCCGACTTAATGACTTTTGCTCTCTGTTAAGTTGTTGGGTCAGTATACTGACCTGCTCCTCTAGCGCTTCGTTGCTTGCCTTCAGTCGTTTTAATTCGGCGTGTAAATCCTTATTTTTTTTAAGTTCTGGATTGGCCGCCCATGCGGGTTGATTTTTATCGGACAGTTTCGACTCGTACTTCGAAATTTCATCATAAAAGCTTTGCAGGATGACACCCACATTGTTTTTTCTCGGAAGCTCAAATCGAATGCATGGAATATATTCGCTGACCTTTGTTGGGCCTTTTTTATCCCCCCGTCCGGGGCTCTTTCCATAAACCGAAAAATGGAAATTGTCGAGACAGGATAATATGTTTTCCAGATTTGGTACAAAACCATGTGCATCTAGAACCGTTTCGATAGTACTAATCGGATTGGTAAATAATATTCGATCGATTGTGATGTAAAAGAATTTTTCATCTTTATCGTAATCGACAGCTGAAAGGCCTTGATTGATCGAGGCCTTCGACAGGTCCGCAGCATCCTTTTCCGAAATTACTTGCAGCTTTTCTTTTTCAAAAATGACCATTTTCTCGACTCTTAATATAACGTCAAAGTAATATTACTGGTTTAGCTACTTCCAGAGGTAATCCGAACTCATATACCTAATAGCGCCATTTTTCCTTTGAGTTCTAATCCGATACTGCTTCCCGGAATGCCATCAAACAGCTATGCGTCTCGGTTGATTATAGTTAAGAAACACGGATATTAAGGCTTATATTAGGGTAAATAATAGGCGTTCCTATGGGTTCATGATGATGCTTGGTGGGAGATCGATTTGTTAGCAACCGATAATTGGATGCACGAAGCAAGTGCCTGCCGATGCGAAAGAGATTGTTAACCTGGCTGGGGTAAATATTTACGCCCGCTTTTTCTATAATAAATTGAAGAAAATCAATCTGTTAGGCTCCATAATGCTGTCTGTGGCGAATTAGTAATCCACGCACGAAATCAGTTGCTTTGCCTTGTCACAGAGCTACCGCTCCACTACCCTTTTCGGCTATGAAAGATGCAATGATCCACGATGAGTGGCGCAAAACGGGTCGATGTTGACGCGCTACCCTTCATCGTCACCATGCCGACACAGATTTCCACATCAAACGGCAAGGATTTCAACTTCGATATAACCATTAATTGCTGTGATGATGGCTTCAGGAATACGATAAAATTCACCCATGTATCGGGCGTAAATGCGCTCGATGCAACGCCCAACGGTTTCACCTGTGCCGATGCCAACGACACAGATACCACCTCTATCGAAGGCAAGAAGGATGATGAAAACCAGGTTGGCAGTTTTACCGTGAAGGCTGAGTCAATTTTTGGCAACTGTATTCTGGGATCGGTATTGGTGGAGTAAGCGCGGTCATTATCCCGCAGCAAATATAGGCAGCAAGCACAGGGTGAGCACTTACCTTTTTCTTATATCAGTATAGCCTGGCAAGCAATTGGATTTATCCCCTTGCCGGGCCTGCACCTGGTGTCGAACATTGACCTGGCCGGAGGTGGTCAAGAACCCTGCTCCAGCCACAATTCACGAATCACAATTTCTGACGCATAAAACTCAAAATCTGCCGAGCCTTTATCGATTCTAAAGCGTATAAATAGCTGTTCTCATTACAGCTGTCCAAGGATGGATCGATCGCCCAGGCGAACTGTCTCTGCTGTCGCCACCTTCCATTCCATGGACAGCCTGATGAATCTCATTTCGCAACTACGGATGGAACAGATATGCCTACAGCTAATTCAAATCGCCATGTGTTGATTGAGACAAAGTACTCGGATGTGGTCTTCGCCAGCGCATTAACAATGGATGACACCGAAATAAAACCCCTGAAAAAAGAGCTTCTCGAAAATCTTCCGGGCTGCAAGCTCGACAAAGAATTCGGTGCCGTCGAGATACCCCGAATGACAATGCCGGATGACACCGATGGATTTGTTCTCAATCCGTTCGATCTGAGTTTCGGCAGTGCCATCAACTCGAAACACAAGGACAACACTTTCCTGCTTCGCGCAACAGTAGCCGAAAAAGAGCTCAAAGAATTCGAGCACGAAGCGAAAAACGACCAGAGTATCGTGGCGGTTTATGCCGATCCACTGATCGAGGAGGCCAGCGTCGCCGAAATGACCGAGGAAGAGACGCTTGCGATGGTGCCGCAGGTCTGTCCTAGCTCGCCGCCGATGGGCACCGACCGTCATGTTGCCGCACGTTTAGGAGTGCCATGGTTGCGTCGCCGCCGCATGGACGGACGCGGGGTTCTGATGGCAATCGTCGATACCGGCATAAATGTTCGCTACCTGCGCAGCCGCGGCAAATCACCGATCCTCGACACAGCGCGCAGCTGGATGGCGCGCCCGGGCGACCTGCCTGGACGCCTGCCGGTCGGACATGGCACGATGGTTGCCTACGACACGATGATCGCCGCGCCCAGGGCAACGTTGCTGGATATAGCGTTGTTGCGATCCACCCGCCGGGGTGGCTCGGTGATGGCGGGATTACTAAGCGATGCCATCCGTGCATACGCGCATTTGTACCGGGTGATTCGTGGCCCGCACCGGCCTGGCGCTGCCAGATCTCTGGTGGTCAATAATAGCTGGGGCATGTTCCACGACTCCTGGGATTTTCCACCCGGACATTCGGGTCGTTATGCGGATAATCCCGCTCATCCGTTCAACCGCATCGTCGGCGTGCTCGCACATGCAGGTGCTGACATACTTTTTGCGGCTGGCAATTGCGGCAGAGAGTGCCCGGATGGCCGCTGCCAGGGTGTCACCAATGGCGGAATATACGGCGCCAATTCACATCCCCAGGTAACCACCGTTGCGGGTGTCGATGTGCTGAAACGCCGGGTCGGATACTCCACCAGCGGACCCGGGAAACTGATGTATATGAAACCCGATATATGTTCATACACCCACTTCCGGGGTTCTGGTGTCTATACGGCCGACGGCGGCACTTCGGCGGCGACGCCTGTCGCAGCTGGACTGATCGCCGCGTTTCGCAGTCGCTTCCCCTATAACGCGTCGGATTTTCGCACCTCACCAGCCGCTATTCGCAACATTCTGATGCGAACCGCCGAGGACCGCGGCAGCATAGGTTTCGATTTCGACCATGGATGGGGCATCGCAAACGGTCGCAAGCTGGCCTTGATCCGCAGCCTGAGCGTGTTGCAGCCACAGGATGAGGCGGCAACCAATATCGACGATCTGGTTGATGTGGAATCATTGCTCGATCGCATCGAAGGTCTCGACGAAGTACGGGAACGAGCCGATCAAGTGGAGGAATTGCAGGAATTGCAGCAAGAGGAAACAATGGAAACCCCCACTCCCGACGAATTCGACATTCTAACCGAAGCGGAAATACCGGATGCTGTGGTCGACACCGACTTCGATCTCGTCGAGTTGCACGCCACGGATAAAAAAAGCAGACCCAAGGATACGACCCTGAGCGATACGACCCCGAGCGAAAAAAGAGGAGCTTCAATGGCTTAAACGTCAGGGGCCTGCGGATACCGCCGTGGGCCCCACTACCCATGAACACGGCGATGCGTATAAAATGTTTCACCGAGGTAGGAGACACAGATTATGGGTAAAGTATTGCTAACGCTGCATGGTCGCGGGGAAGATCCCCAACTTGAATTACTCATGCAGGAACTGCGGTTACTCGAGGAAGAGGTTGATATTGAATACGGGTTGCAGATAATCGACCCGGTAGCGGGCGATTACGTCATCCTGGTTGAAGAAGAAGCGGCGAGACGCATTGACCCGGATCAATTTGGTGTTTCCGGTCCCTACTCAAACCCGGAAATCGAAACCTTTGGTCCGCCGAAGACCTGAACTGGTTTTGGCTATTGCCGACAATGGTTATTGAAACTTAGCCTGCAGAACTTTTTTCTTCATCGCGTTCGGGCAATCACCGGTGCATTTTTCGAAAGCGCGCTCGAAGGTACGCAAATCCTGGTAGCCAACCGCAAAGGCGATTTGCGTCACCGGCATATCACGTGAATTCATCAGCTGGATGGCATGATTGACGCGCACCCAGTGCAACCAATCGTGGTAGCAAACACCAATTTTCTGGTGGAAGTACCTGGAAAAATACGATTTTTCCAGACCGGCAATTTCGGCAACCGTACCAAGTGGCAACGGTTCTGAATAGTGCTGCTCGATAAAACGCTTGACCCGTCCCAGGCGAGGATCAAAAGCGAAACGGTTATCGTCGATTTTAGAAGCATCGAAGCAAGGGTGGTGTGCCTGCCGGTCGGTTGCGTGGTCGTGCGGGCGCCCTACTGCCTGATTAGCCGTTTCCCGATTTTTCATCATCGCAGTACTAGTCCTGGCACCCTTACAATTGCGGCTTCTACCATTTCGATTGCTATCCGCTTTCCACCTAACCCAGCACCATAGTCACAAATGATTCTAGCTGGAGCAGAATCGTCATTCGCTGCCGTATCAATTGAAAATGGTGGTATCACCCTATCTACGTTCACATTCCTCAATCCCCGATTTTCGCAGACATGCATCGCCCATACGAACCGCATAAACGCAATCTTTTCGTTTTAGATTGAATTTAGCCGTCATTTGCGGCCCTTGTGCAAAGCCATCGGGTAGTGACACGCGATAGCCAGTATGATCACGATTCCCGGCACTTCGCCGTCTTTGCGCCTGGTGGCAAGATACCAAATCGGCAAAGAATTTCGCCAATTCCGACCTGCGATTTTGATTTTCGGCCCACCGAATAACTCTCCGAGCTATCTGGACAAAATGATGTACGGCTGAGTATAGGCTATCGCGGAGGCATTACCTGAAATCTTGAAGCTTCAAGTAAATTTATCCCCTCCGTCTCCTTTTTCTCAATCATCCGTCATTCCCACGCAAGCGGGAATTCTGGTATGTGGCTGTCCTGTCCAGGATGGCGACAGGTTACTGGCTGATCATTTGTACAAACTCGATCTACCCGATTCCGAAGGTTTCGGTAGGAATCTGCGCCGGGTTGACGCGATCAGCCGCATCAAGGGTTTGAGACTAAATAGACCCTCGCGTCGAAATTTCCAACCAGGGGATAAATTCGGATCCCCTTGGGGACGCCAAATATATCAATAACTTAGCGCCGATTCCGGCGCTTTGTTATTTTTATGCCTAAACAGATGCATAAACATTCGCAGTCATTTCAAACAAAATATTTCAACTGTTTCTTTCCCCGTATTTTTGCTCA
>Ga0070723_10000316_pt1 | contig 12824 bp, 7 predicted proteins | sample tdAd002_FD_67277 | JGI IMG/M metagenome (GOLD analysis project Ga0070723, IMG submission 67277) | Marine sediment microbial communities from the Atlantic coast under amendment with organic carbon and nitrate - tdAd00.2 | ecosystem: Environmental > Aquatic > Marine > Coastal > Sediment | place...
CGATTCGAGATTTTTTAGGTTATGGATCAACTCCTCGAATCGAACCAGCTTAATCTTGGTGCCTAACCACGCGATTGCATTGTTAAGGTAGATATCCTGGATCGATGGCGCTTTATTATGAATGCCAAATATCATCATGTTTAACGCCTCTTCTACCAACACGTTTCCACCCTTTAGATGGTCGATCGAGCCCTCAAAGGTATCGGACAGAAAAAACCGTGCCCGGGCAAGTACCCAGTCATAGGGATCGCGAACGAGGACCACGTGACGCACATTGCGCAACGCCATCGCCGAGTCATCCGAGAACAGCAGATGGCCCCAGCTCAAGCATGGCGTCGCTGTCGAAAAGGCGGCTCTGTGTTGTTGCAGTATCGGATACTGAATGAATGCTTCGTGGTACTGCTGGTCCACTGCCACAAACATGCGAACGATGTTTCGCATCAGGTGCGTACCGCTTTTCGGCACACTGTTCAGAAACACTGGCTCCAATAACGGCTGCTGAACATAATTGCCGTTCAGTTCGTTTAGATTGTCGCCCTTTGCCAATACCCTCGGCATGACCTGACCCCAATAAAATGTGCCGGCGAATGCCGGCACATAATATCAACATAGATGTTGCTTAGTACTAGTTGAAAACCCATTTCAGATTCATGAAGTAGCGCCGGCCCCACCAATCATATTGCGACGCCAACACCGAATTACCAATCATTGTGTATTCCGCGTCCGTCCCTTGCCGGGTGAGCTGCGGCGGATTCTCATCGAAGGCATTTGCAACGCCTAAAAGTACCGATACACCGATGTTTTCGAACAGATACTGCGCGGAAAATGCATGATACATGACCGCGTCCGTATCAAGGACAGCCCTGAACTGTTCGTCGCGATATGTGACCGTGTTGCCACCAAAATGCGCTTCGTTGGAACTCTCGCCGATGTAGTTACCGCTGTAGTAAAACGCCCATGAATTTCGCTGCAGAGTTACATTCCAGCCGCCCACGAGTTTCGGGTCACCGACAAGTCCATTCAGGTCCTCGATTGAATCTTTAGATATGCCTTTCGTGTCCTCGATCTGTTTAGTCACACGCAGTTCCGTAGACAGATCGCCGATAGGCAGATCAACGACGTACCGTAGCGCATAATCCAGACCACGGTTTCTTTGCTCGGCGATATTGATGTAGTTGTCAATAATATTGTCCGGAGCCATGCCGAGGCCGGATCGGTCGAACAGATCACATAGCGGTTCAGTGTTGGAAAATGCGGGCCCGAATGGCGAGTTATAACATTCAAAGAGGATCGTTTCGCCGCCGATCCGATCGACTTCGTCCTCCACTTTGATATCGAAATAGTCGACCGAAAAACTGAAATCGATAGATTCCGGTTGCCATATAATTCCGATCGTCGTTGATTCCGACGTCTCCGCTTCCAATGTACCCAGGCCACCACTACTAAAGACCGTCGGCGTAATGGATCCCTGGATGAAATCGGGTGGCAACCCATGTGCGGCACAGTTATCCGCCAGCGTTTGCGTTACCGTGCCATCGATCAGGCCTTGCCCCCAGTCGATACAAGGGTCGGTGCGCTGACTAATGCTGCTGGTTGAGTCCGCGAGATAAAGCTCGAACAACGCCGGTGCACGGAAAGACGTGCCCTGGTTGGCTCGTACTCGGAAGGAATCCGTGATTTGCCAGTTGATACCCACTTTCCACGTGGTGCCGTCGCCGTAGGATTCGACGTCACTATAGCGGGCAGACGCGTTCAAAGTCAGGTCCTGAATTCCTGTCACACCTTCTATCAGCGGCACATCGAATTCGACAAAAACGGCTGTCGTACTGTCATCACCAGCTGTGATGCCTGCACCATCAGCAAACCAGCCGTTGTTATACCCAGTTTCCGGATTGAACGTGATCTGTCCGGGAACGTCCTTGATTTCATCTTCACGATAATGAAAACCGAATGCGACACCCACCGAACCCGCCGGTAGCTCACCCATCGTGCCGGTCATGAATCCGTCAACCGACCACTGCGTATATTCCGTATTACCGGTCTCCTTCCCGAACAGAAACGCCTCGAGTTCCGGGGTCCTCTCGCCAGCCAGGAAGCCAGGATCCAACCACGGTATGTCGACACAGGGAACGCCGCGGACAGACGTCACCTCGCCCACACAGGAACCCGTGAGAAAGTTCTGGTCTCTGATTGAGTCATCGTAAACGACGTCGTTTGTGTAGCTTCCATCCGACTCGTTGTAATTGAAAGACAAGTCCCAGCCCCAGTTAGCGCCGACATCTCCTCTCAATCCCGCAACAAATCGCGTGTAGTCGATTTCAACGTCGGTATCACCACGGTCATGTATCGCCGTTGGGCTGTACCACTGCTCACCAAACCAGCCAGCGTCCGCGCTCAAAGAATTTCCGCCCCCCGGAACGCCCGTGCCCAGTGAGTCGAAGTCATAGTCCCCACTGTAGATATAGGACCAGTACTGAACATAGTAATCGGAATGGGTCTCACGACGACTCAGCAGAACTTCAGTGTAAGCCTCTACCCTGTCAGTCAACTCCAGCTCGCCTTCGAGATAGAGGGTAGTGTTTTCATTGTCCGGATCCAGAGACTGGCCATCCTGGAACGGATGGTTGTCATTGGTCACACCATCTGAGAATGGGTCGTAGGCAACCGGAAAAAACCCGCCAGGCTGGGTCAGCCATGTAGGGTTATTCGGGTCAACTGCATAACCCGGAACATTACTTGAGGCGAGGAGACCGTCATAGTCGTATTGGCCTAAGAGAAACCTCGACTGTGGAATATTGCTCGGATCCGCATAATCGTAAATCCAGACGTGTCCCCACGTCAGATCCTCGCAAGCGCGTTCCCCTGTTCTCGCATCCAGGATATCCGCTCTTTCCCCGGTATCGATATCGAACAGGTACTGGTTTCCACAAGTGAAGTAATCCCTGTCACCGCGGGACAGCTGGTCTCTCTTGTGATAATCCGCTGTGACACGAAAGTTTCCGCGCGAAAACGTCTTGCCCCAGGTTGCACTCAGCCTGGTTTCTTCACCGCCATCTTCGCTTGGTTGCGAGACGAAACCGTCGATCTGACCGCCGTCATCTTTGCGGGTGATGATATTCACAACGCCTGCAACGGCATCAGAACCGTAGATCGACGATGCCCCGTCTTTCAGGATTTCAATACGCTCGATCGTTGAAAGTGGCAGAACGTTCAAATCGAAAGAAGACACACCGCCCTGGACACCGGATGGCCCTGCCCGCCGGCCGTTCAACAATACGAGTGTTCGGTTCGCACCCAGGCCGCGCAGTGACACGGTACTGGCGCCAAGACCACCATTCTGCGTGAACTCAACTGAAGTAGCGGCTGTTACTTGTGGTGACCCAGCCGCAACGGTATTCGTCTGCAGCAATGCGCCAACAGTCGAGATTCCTGATAAAGAGGCCTGCTTGACGTCAATGACATCCATCGGCGCGGAACTCGTGAACACATCCTTGCGAATGCGAGAACCCGTCGTGATGATCTCTTCCATCGCGTCGCCTGCCGCCGCTTCCTCTTGTGCGTGCGCCGGAGCATTTACGCCCAGAACTCCACCACCAACAATGCAACTGATGGCGCTGGCCAAAGGTGTTCTTTTCATCGTGGATATCCCCTGCCGTAAGTTCAAATTGCAACCTGGTTTTCGGGCCTGTGCCGGTTGACCCGTCAACTCTTTTTTTTTACGCGTTGCAGATTTACATCGTACCTGCACAAAAATAGGTACACCTGCGTACCGAGTAAATCATGTTTCGCAGCCAAAGTTCAAGATTTTCGATATTTTTAAATAATAAGGTACAAGTCTCGACAGAAACCATTGAAAGCTAAGGTACAAATCTAGACAAGTTCTAAAAACAGGCCATCGCGAAATCTCGCCTGTAGGACTATATTGACCGAATGTCAGGGGACTCAAAGCAGATGGCCGTAAAAAAACTTCTCATCGTCGGAGGCGGCTCCGCGGGTTGGATGGCGGCCGCGTATCTTGATGCGGCACTCAACCGTGGTGGTCGAAGGACTGTCGATATTAGCCTGGTTGAATCACCTGACGTACCGCGTATTGGTGTCGGTGAAGCAACAGTTCCCAGTATCAATCACATCCTGGCCGTCATCGGCATCGATGAAATTGAATTTCTGAAGCGAGTCGATGGCACGTTCAAACAGGCCATCAAGTATGTCAACTGGCTCGACGGCCAGAGTGACGCCTACTATCATCCGTTCAATCGTTTCCAGTCGTCTCCCGTGGATCGAACCGGCCGAAAATGGCTCATGAGTGATCGCTCCATCCCGTTCGCCGCGACGGTTTCGGCACAGCCTGTCATCTGTGAACACAATCTGGCGCCGCGGATGGCCGGCCACTGGGACTTCGGTCCCCCATTGGTTTACGCCTATCATATGAATGCACTGAGGTTCGCTGACTACCTCTGCGAACTGGCGACGGCCCGCGGGGTTCAGCACTATCTCGACCATGTTGTTGCAGTCGACATGGCGGAAAACGGTGACATCGCCGCCGTTATGACCAAAGGTGGCAAGCGCCTCGAAGCAGATCTCTTTGTTGACTGCACGGGCTTCACTAGCCTGCTGATGGAAAAAGAACTCGATGTCGGCTGGGTCGACTGTTCCCAGTGGCTGCTATGTGACCGTGCGACAACCATGCACGTGCCTTACGATCATCATTATCCCGGCTATGTTCGCCCCTATACGACAGCAACGGCACTCTCGGCCGGCTGGGTCTGGGAAATCCCATTGCAGGACAAGCGCTCACTTGGTTATGTGCATTCGAGTGCGTTTCTCAGCGACGAAGATGCTGAAAGAGAGGTCAGAGCATTCGAAGGCCAGCACGCCGAATCGCTCGACTCCCGAATCGTGCATTTCAAGGTAGGGCACAGGGAAAAAGCCTGGGTTCGGAACTGCGTCGCAATCGGATTGTCGGGCGGGTTTATCGAGCCGCTCGAATCAACCGGACTGTATTTGAGTGATCTCGCCTCACTTATGCTCGCTGAACACTTTCCCTATCACGACGACACGACGCCACTTGCTCTTCGTTTCAACCGAATCATGGCGAACCGCTTCTATGAGATTCTCGATTTCATCAACATGCACTACTGCCTGACGCGCCGGACGGATACTGATTTCTGGCGTGAAGTGCGTAGGCCAGAGCGAATGACTGACAGGCTGCGAGCGAAACTGGACTACTGGAGGATCAAGGCACCGTCAGTCGCAGATTTCGAAGACCAGTGGTTTCCGGGACAGACAGAAAGCCCGTTACCTTCTGGCGGCTTGCCCGGAGATCACCGCAGCTCTATCGACACCGCGAGCATATTCGGCATCGACAGCTACGAAGCCATTCTTTACGGCATGGACTTCCTCGCCGCGGAGTGCGATGACTGGTTCGGAAAAGATCGGCCTGCTACCCGCGTTGCGAAGACTATCGCAGACCGACTGGCCCTCGCTCCCCGAAAACTGCCGCCACACGATCTTTGGTTGCAGCGTGTCTTGGGTATGCCGGATTATCCGGTCGCAAGCGGGAGCAAGGTTTGACTAAGCTGAAGCGTGTACTGATTGTCGGCGGCGGCTCGTCGGGTTGGATGGCAGCCGCCTATCTGAACGCGGTGCTGAATAATGACGGAGCGAGAACGGCCGACATAAGCCTGGTCGAATCACCGGATGTACCGCGCATTGGCGTAGGCGAGGCAACCGTTCCCAACATCAACCACATTCTTGCGGTTATTGGCATCGATGAGAATGAATTCATGAAAAGGGTCGATGGCACGTTCAAACAGTCAATCAGGTACGTCAACTGGCTGCATGGCAATGGCGATTACTATCATCATCCTTTTAGCCGCTTTCGCCCCGCACCCATGGACTGGTCCGGACAAGACTGGCTTATGAGCGACCGCTCAATCCCGTTCACGGAGACTGTATCTGCACAACCCATAATCTGTGAACTCGGCCGCGCGCCAAAGCCAGCCGGCCAATCGGAATTCGGGACGCCGCTAACCTACGCTTTTCACATGAATGCGTTGAAGTTCGCAGATTACCTGTGCGAGCTATCGACGGCGCGTGGCGTGTCGCACCACCTCGATCACGTCGTCGATGTCGAGATGGCCGAGAACGGCAATATCGTCGCCGTGCATACGCGAAATGGACAACGCCTTGAAGCGGATTTGTTCATCGACTGCACCGGCTTCGCGGCGCTACTGATAGAGAAGAAGCTCGGCGTTGGTTGGTCCGACTGCTCCCAGTGGCTGCTCTGCGACCGGGCGGTAACGATGCATGTTCCCTATGAGCATCATTACCCCGGTTATGTTCGCCCCTACACCACGGCGACGGCCCTCTCAGCGGGCTGGGTATGGGAGATCCCCCTGCAGGACAAGCGTTCGCTCGGTTATGTGCATTCGAGCGCATTTCTGAGCGACGAACATGCAGAAAGGGAGATTCGGGCGTTCGAGGGCAGACATGCCGAATCGCTCGAGTCTCGCGTCGTGCATTTCAAGGTTGGACATCGCGAAAAAGCGTGGGTCGCGAATTGTATTGCTATCGGTCTTGCGGGCAGTTTTATCGAACCATTGGAGTCCACCGGCCTTTATCTAAGCGATCTGGCCACGATCATGCTGAGCGCGTATTTTCCCTATACGGACGACAACGAAGCAATGGCCTTTCGCTTCAATCGAATCATGGTCAATCGCTTTTACGAGGTCCTCGATTTCATCAACATGCATTACTGCCTGACGCAGCGCGACGATACCGCGTTTTGGCGAGAAATTCGCAAGCCCGAGAGGATCAATGATCGACTCAAGGCAAAGCTCGATTTTTGGCGAGTTAAACCACCGTCCAAATCAGACTTCGAGGATCAGTGGTTTCCCGGACAGCCCGACAAGCCTCTGCAAAGCGGCGGCCTTCCAGGTGACCATCGCTCCCCGATCGACACCGCAGGCCTCTGGGGCCATGAGAGCTATGAAGCAATTTTGTATGGAATGGATTTTCTGAAAAGCGAGTGCGATGAGTGGTTTGGCAAGGACAGGCCAAAGACTCGAGTCCCAACTTACGTGTTGGAGAACCTTAAGCTCGCAGCGCGCGAGTTACCTACTCACGATGTCTGGCTCAGGCAGGTCCTCGGTATGCCGGACTACTCCGGGTCTCAAGGGCGTTCGGATTGATAAAACCAAGAAGAGTACTGATCGTTGGTGGCGGTTCATCCGGTTGGATGGCGGCCGCGTATCTTGATGCCGTCCTGAATCACGACGGGCAAAAAGTCGTTGACATCAGCCTGGTCGAGTCACCCGACGTACCACGTATTGGCGTGGGCGAGGCAACGATACCGAGTATTAATCACATCCTTGCCGCCATCGGCATTGACGAAAACGAATTCCTTAAACGAGTCGATGGCACTTTCAAACAAGCCATCAAGTACGTCAACTGGCTGGACGGACAGGGTGAATCCTACTACCACGCTTTCGGTCGCTATCGCACGAGTCCCGTCGATCTTTCCAGCCAGAACTGGCTAATGAGCGATCGTTCAATTCCCTTTTCCGAAACGATTTCTGCGCAGCCGGTGATCTGTGAGTCTTGTCTCGCACCAAAAATGCTGGGCCCGTGGGATATGGGGACGCGTCTCACTTATGCATTTCACATGAATGCGCTGAAGTTTGCTGACTACCTTTGTGAGCTGGCGACGTCGCGCGGAGTTAAACACTACCTGGATCATGTCGTCGATGTCGAGATGGCAGAGAGCGGCAACATTGCCGCCGTGCATACGCGAGACGGACAACGCCTCGAAGCAGACTTGTTCATCGATTGCACCGGCTTCGCGGCGCTATTGATAGAGAAAAAGCTCGGCGTCAGCTGGGTCGACTGTTCCCAGTGGTTACTCTGCGATCGCGCTACCACAATGCACGTACCTTATGAGCATCATTATCCCGGTTATGTCCGACCCTACACGACAGCAACGGCGCTGTCGGCCGGTTGGGTCTGGGAAATCCCCCTGCAGAACAAGCGCTCTCTAGGCTACGTGCATTCGAGTGCTTTTCTGAGCGACGACGACGCTGAAAAGGAAATCAGGGCATTCGAAGGCAAGCACTCAGAATCACTCGACTCACGCATCGTGCGGTTTAGGGTTGGCCATCGGGAGAAAACCTGGGTTCGAAACTGCGTCGCGATAGGATTGTCGGGCGGGTTCATCGAACCATTGGAGTCGACCGGACTGTATCTAAGTGACCTGGCTACGGTAATGCTCTCTGAGCATTTCCCGTATCACGATGACCTGGAACCACTGGCATTTCGTTTCAACCGCATTATGGCAAATCGTTTTTATGAGGTCCTCGATTTCATCAACATGCATTACTGCCTAACACGACGAACCGATACTGAATTCTGGCGTGAGATTCAGAAGCCGGAACGAGTGACCGGGCGACTGCAGGCCAAGCTCGACTATTGGCGAATCAAACCGCCGTCAATGGCAGACTTCGAGGATCAGTGGTTTCCCGGTCAACCGGACACACCTTTGCCGTCGGGAAATATCCCGGGCGACCACCGCAGCCCAATCGATACCGCCGGAGTGTTCACGCTGTCCAGCTACGAGGCCATCCTGTATGGCATGGATTTCTTGAGGCCTGAATGTGACAGCTGGTATGGCAGCGACAGGCCGGCACCGCAGATCCCACAAAGAATTACCGAGAGACTTCGAATTGCGCCACACAAATTGCCCGCACACGACCTTTGGTTACAACGCACAACAGGCATGCCTTACTATCCTGGAGTCAAAACGTAGCCTGATCAGAAGGGCCAGACTTCGAGACCGTGCACTGCATTTCGAATATCCATGGAGAAATTCACGCTCTTGATTGTCTGTCCGTCCCGCAGGCTCCGATCGCCACCAATGTCGTGCACAGATATTGTCGATGGGGATGATCCGGCCGCGACCAGACCGTCACTGATAGGACTCAAGCCGCGGCCAAAAGCCTGTCGGGCTATTTTCGTGGTGTCGTCAAACTCATTGATGATTTCGTCGTCCGGATACCTGGGAACAGTAAATGCTATGTGATCCGAGTCTGTCACGTAACGCACCCTGTCGGCGGCGGTGTCGTTAAACAACAGGCCTTCCCCGAATGGCCTGGCGTTATGCGTCCCGACAGGCAATTTGCCCAGCGTCCTGACATCGCGACCGTCGAAATAGATCATCGCCGGACACTTCATGCCCGCAACAAACAAGCCGTTGTTGTCTTTGTAAACGCTATTCAGATGCAGGCTCGCATCCGGCACCGGTCCGTCTTGCCTTGGATCAAATGTGCGGACTCGCAGCCCCTTTGGGCCGGGCGCCAGGACCAGCCCCCAATTGAAGAACTTATGCTCAATATCAAACGTCAGAATGCAGTTGTATCCGGTTGACGTCAGATACAGGAGGTGGCCGTCCATCCAGATTTCGTGACAGTGTTTGAGATACCTGTTGCGGAAGGACTCTTTTATATTGAAGTCAGTATCGAATACGAAGATTTCGTCGCTTGCCGCAACGTAGATGTCGTCACCGGCAAAAGCGATGCCGCGGAGCCCCCGATCAGCCCCTCGACCTGTGAAATCAATCTCGCCGTTATTCCAGTCAAATACCTGGTCAGCTGTTCCGGTTTCCAGATCTACAAGAAAAATACCGCCATGGCTCTGCCCCTGCTCGCTACCGCGGACCACAGACGTCGCGATAACCGTCGGGAGACTCACAAAGGATCCATATAGTCGAAAATCAGGTGAATCCGGTCCTCTTTGCCGCCGTTATACACACCGTGATTCAGCAGATTATTCAGCTCGTACGCCTTGCCCTCTTCCATGATGACGCGTTCGTCATCGACGATGAACTGAACCTCATCGTTGGTCTGTAGTGGCACATGAATTCGATGACCAACGGAAAACGAGGGGTGAGCATCCACATGCGGATGAATGGTTCCGCCCGCTATAAGTTTGGCGATCATGGCCCGCAGCACTCTGCCACCTGGTGTGTAGTTATCTTCAATTATGTCGGTCGCAAGAGGAACAACCTGTTCGTTGAGATGCGGCCAACCGCTTCTTTTGTCGATTACGATCGGTTCCCAGCCATCGCAGAACAGCAAGACAACGCTGCGGGTGTCGCCGCGCATTGGCTGCCAGTCGCTGAGGTCATCCTCAAACCAGACCTTTTCGTCCAGGGCCATAACCGCATCTTTGAGAGCGGTATGATTTACCGGGCCGAGAGCCCGAATTTTTCCTTCGATTTGCATGCAGGTACTTTAGCGTATAGCCAACGGTTTACAAGATACCGTAACTTACCGCCAATGCGCTCGTAACTGAGGTTTTCGCAATGTCCAAACTGATGTCCCTGCTGCTTGTTGTAGCCATCATGGCCGCCTGTACCGAAGAGCATTCTGCGGTCCCGACGCCAGAGAAAAAGCCGGTTCGTCATGAATTGCACGATGACGTTCGTGTGGATAACTATTTCTGGCTCAAAGAGCGGGAAAATCCGGACGTCATTGCATATCTCGAAGCCGAAAACGCGTACACCGACAAGATGACGACACCAATGCGGGGGATGCAGGGCATCCTGTTCGACGAAATGAAATCCCGCATCAAGGAGGACGAGGTATCGGCGCCGTATAAGCGTGGCGACTACTTTTACTACACCCGCTACATTGAAGGCAGCGAATATCCGATTTACGCGCGAAAGAAGGGTTCGTTGGGTGCCGCCGAGGAAATAATGCTCGATGTCAACCAATTGGCTGGCGATGCCGACTATTTTGCGGTTCGTGCATTCCGGGTCAGCCCGGATGGCAGGCTCGCGGCCTTTGGCGTCGACACGCGCGGACGGCGTTTTTATGACTTGTATTTTCTGGACCTCGAAAGCAGCGAGACGCTGCCGGACATGATTGAAGACACGACCAGCGATTTTCGATGGGCAAATGACAGCCAAACCATCCTCTATGCCAAGCAACATCCGGAAACACTGCGCTCTTTCCGGGTTTTTCGTCACAAGCTTGGTAGTACAGACGACACATTAGTCTATGAAGAGCGGGACGAGACCAATTCCCTCGATATCGGCAAATCTCTGTCAGGGGAGTTCTTCTTTTTGACGAGCCAACACACGCTGTATACCGAGGTGCGATACCTGTCAGCCGACTCGACTGACGATGAACCGACAGTATTTCTTCCGCGAGAAGAGAACCATGAGTATTTTCTAACAGATGGCGGCGACCGCTTCTTTTTGATGTCGAATGACGGCGCGAAGAATTTCCGTATTCTCGAAGCGCCATTTGACGACACATCGAAAGACGCCTGGACTGAGGTTCTGGCGCATCGCGATGACGTACTAATCAGTGACTTCGAGGTTTTCAAAGACTACCTGGTCGTGGAGCTTGTTGAAAACGGCATCTCACAGGTGGAGATTATCGATAGAGCCACGGGTGAGTCGAAGCGCATTGCGTTTGGAGAAGACGTCTATACCGCACAAGCCAAAGATAACCACGAGTTTGATACGGAGTGGTTTCGCTACACGTACGAATCTCTGGCCACGCCGGAATCCACCTACGATATCAATATGTCCAGCGAAGAGCACAAGCAGATCAAGGAGCGTGCTGTACTCGGCGGCTTTGATCGCAATGATTATCGGACTGAACGGCTGTTCGCGACAGCACGTGATGGCACGCAGGTGCCAGTGTCTATCGTGTACCGAAAAGGTATGAAAAAAAACGGACAGAACCCGCTTTATCAGTATGGCTACGGATCGTACGGATCCTCTGAAGATCCTGAGTTCAGCGCGGATCTGCTGAGTCTGCTTGATCGCGGTTTCATTTACGCAATCGCGCATATTCGCGGCGGCTCGGAAATGGGTCGCGAGTGGTATTACGACGGCCGCCAATTGAAGAAAAAGAATACGTTTACTGATTTCATCGACGTATCGCAGTTTCTTATCGATGAGGGATATACCTCACCCGAGCATCTTTACGCGCGAGGTGGCAGCGCAGGTGGCTTGCTGATGGGCGCCGTGGTCAATATGGCACCGGAACTCTACAATGGCATCACATCGCGCGTGCCTTTCGTGGATGTGGTCACCACCATGCTTGATGCGGAAATTCCGCTAACTGCGGCCGAGTGGGATGAGTGGGGTAACCCCGCTGAGAAGGAGTACTACGACTATATTAAGTCCTACTCCCCGTACGACAATGTTCAGGAAATGGACTATCCGAATATGCTGGTGACAACAAGCCTGCATGATTCGCAAGTTCAGTACTGGGAACCGGCCAAATGGGTCGCCAAGCTCCGCGAATTCAAGACTGACGATAACTTGCTGTTGTTAAAGACCGACATGGACGCGGGCCACAGCGGCAAGACAGGACGATTCAAGCGAATTGAAGATACCGCGCTTTACTATTCGTTCTTCCTGGAGCTGGAGGACATCAAAGAGTAATTACGCTGCCGTCGCAAGCAGGCCTCTTTAAAACGATACGTCCCATTGAAAGCGGAAACGTGTTTCGGTTTCATTGTCCGCAACCTCTCGCCGGACGATTCTCGATATGTCTGCAGTCAACTTGTTGCGGTGCCCTTTGAAGAACCAGTTCGCGGCCAGGATAGATTCCCGCTCGATCCCTTCCTCATCTCCTCCGTCCGGATCGACCGTGGCGTATTTCAGGGCGAATTCCAGCGGCTCCGGCACCCCACTCCATACTTCCGAGAAAAACATGCCCGCCTGTGCGTAACCGCCAACAATTTTTTGCTCGGTGTTTGTATCCGTATCCGTAACTTTCTTCCAGTGCAACTCCTGCTGCCATGAAAACCCC
>Ga0070723_10000318_pt1 | contig 12785 bp, 16 predicted proteins | sample tdAd002_FD_67277 | JGI IMG/M metagenome (GOLD analysis project Ga0070723, IMG submission 67277) | Marine sediment microbial communities from the Atlantic coast under amendment with organic carbon and nitrate - tdAd00.2 | ecosystem: Environmental > Aquatic > Marine > Coastal > Sediment | place...
TGCCGTTGCTGGTCCTGACTCTGCTGGCAACCATCTCTTTGTATCGCGGTCACGGCAACTGGACGGGGTCTGGCTGGCGATTTCCGCTTGGCGTCGCCGGTTTCGCAATACCGGCCCTCGGGTTGTCGTCCTACCTGCACTACGCCTACGCCGTGAATTTGAACGATATGTTTACGGACGCGACGAATCCCGAAGGGCTGTTTCGTTTCCTGCCCGTCTATACGCTCGTCGCCGGCGGCATCGGTTTTGTGATCGGCTGGATCGTCGGCAAAAACGTCTAGGCATGTGATCGTTGTCATTTTCCCGCTATCCAAAGGTCTGCTAATCTCGGCGCATGCGTTACCTGGGCACAGTGTTAATGTTCCTGGCTCTGCTTTGGCACGGCGGATTGCAGGCGGGAACTTTCCCGGTCGCGGACCGGGTTGTTGTAGACAAGTCCGATCGCAAGATTTACCTCATGCAGGACGGTGAGGCGTTTCGGACCTTTACTATTGCGCTGGGCATTCGCCCGAATGGCGACAAGGAATACGAGGGTGACTTTCGTACTCCGGAAGGAACCTATCTTCTCGATGTGCGCAATCCGAACAGCGAGTATTTCCTGTCCATACACGTTTCCTATCCGAACGGGCAGGATATCCGGCAGGCACGCGCCAAGGGACTGGACCCGGGTGGTGCAATCATGATTCACGGCCAGCCCAATGAGCCGACACGATCGGAAGCCTATTACCAGACACAGGATTGGACCAATGGCTGCATAGCCGTTTCTAACTCCGACATGATCGACATCTGGTTGATGACCGCGAACAACACGCCTATCGAGATCCGGCCCTGAGCCAGCAACCCCCGAGTAATTCCGAAACTGTCGATGCCGCGGTGCGTCCCGAGGGCAGCCTCGAGGTCATGTCGCAGCTCGAAGTCGACCAGTTGCGATCGAGCGGTGAAGGTGGTCTCTACACCTTATTGCGTCGCTGTATGCTCGCGGTGCTGAATACAGGAAGCGAGATCGACAATGCGCGGACAATGCTGGATTGTTACGAAGATTTCGAGCTCGGATTTATCCAGCAGGACCGCGGTCTGAAACTGTCCCTGCAGGCAGCCCCTGGAGGCGCTTTCGTTGACGGCAAGATGATTCGCGGCATACGCGAATTGCTGTTCGCCGTGTTGCGCGACATTGTCTATACGCGCAACGTCATTGTGGATAGCGGCCGCTTCGACCTGCATTCAGGTGCGGGCATCACCGACGCCGTTTTTCATATCGTGCGCAATGCCGGTTTGCTGCGATTGCCAGCGGACGTGAATGTCGTTGTCTGCTGGGGCGGCCACGCGATCAGCCGCAAGGAGTATGACTACACCAAACTGGTTGGCTACGAACTTGGTCTGCGAGGTGTCAATGTGTGTACGGGTTGCGGGCCGGGCGCCATGAAGGGTCCCATGAAAGGCGCCACGATCGGTCATGCGAAGCAGCGAATCCGGGATGGCCGATATATCGGTATTACGGAGCCCGGCATTATTGCTGCTGAATCCCCGAATCCCATCGTCAATTCGCTTGTCATCATGCCGGACATGGAAAAACGCCTCGAGGCATTTGTTCGAATTGGTCACGGCATCATCGTCTTTCCGGGCGGTGTGGGAACGGCCGAGGAGATTCTTTATCTCCTGGGAATCCTGATGGACCCTGAAAACAAGGAGCAGCCTATCCCAATGGTCATGACCGGGCCGCCGTCGGCAGAACCGTACTTCCGGCAAATCGACGAGTTCGTCGGTGCGACTCTTGGCAGCGAGGCGCAGCAACGTTACTCAATCATTATTGATGACCCACGCGAAGTTGCGAGGACAATGCGGGGCGGGCTCGACGCGGTACGCGAGTTTCGCACCGACAAAGGAGACGCCTACTACTTCAACTGGCGTCTCGCGATTAGTGAGGAATTTCAGCGTCCGTTCCTGTCGACTCACGAGGCAATGCAGACATTGGACATCCGCGAAGACCTGCCGAGTCATATATTGGCGGCGAATCTGCGGCGCGCATTTTCCGGAATCGTGTCAGGCAATGTGCGTGAAGATACGGCGGCGATGATCGAGCGCGAAGGTCCGTTCGAGATAAACGGTTCAGCGAAAATCATGGCGTTGCTCGACGACCTGCTGGCCGCATTTGTCGAACAGAAACGCATGAAGATATCGGGGAACGACTACGAACCCTGTTACCGCGTTAGCTGAGTGTGCGACGTGGATATTGTCAAATTGCCCCGATCTACGCCGCCTCAGGCGGCTGATTAAGTAAAAAACGAAGATAACATACTGAAAATTATGTGAAAAATCACAGTCTGCACTGTGATGCAGTTCCTGTGATTAAGTGCCCACGACACTTAGCATCTGCTCAAAGGATTGACTGAGCATACTAATGCCGGATAGCAAACACCTCAAATGGGTGGACGACTACAGCACGGATGGCGAGTCGCAAACTGACACAACAGACAAGCCTGTAGCGCCCGCAGAGCCCGCCGCCAACGATGCGGACGGCTGGCAGCAATATCGCCAGTGGATATCGAAAGCACCCGCACCTCGCGGCCGCCGCGTCGGTATCGATCCTGCCTTGTATACCTGGAAGGGCTATCGCAACTGGTCCGAACAAGTGAAGCGCAACTGGGAACCCGATGCAGGTGACGATTCCGAATAGATCGACAACAACCCGATTTCAGATTCACGAGACGCCGGCCTAGCCGGCGTTTTTTGTTGTGCGCAATGTCGCAGTTCTGAAGCGGTACTGGTTCTTACTTTTGAGCATTGAGACTAAGATTTCAGAAATACTAAAGGAAGCTGTGATCTGCCTCACGGAGGGAGTCAAACTAGCTATCTATAGTCGCTTATACAGACACCAAATCTGCGATTAGAAGAGTATGTCAAACAAATGCAAGGAAGCAGAATCGCCGGTCGTATTCCTCAAGGATGAGTCCGCACGGCAACGTTGGGAACTGTTCCATCGGGCCATCGCCCATGCGAAGCAGTCGAACGATGCGGCGCTCGACGAGAGCGACACTGACTCGAACAGCCCGGACAGTAATGGTCCGATGCTGTCGATCGTGCGCTGATCCTAATGGAACGAATCGCGCAGTTACTTGACGACCTCGACGACCTGGTTTCCATGGTCGGTCTGGTCAGCGAACGCATTCGCAAGTTCATTCTGGGCCTGATCGCCACCTGCACGACAATCGCGATCCAGGCAGGCGGTGTTTTGCTGGCCCTGGTGCACCCGCCTCTCGCATCGGCGCTGGCGCTGCTGCTGTTCGTATCCCTGTTGTATCACTCAGTAACCTCTCCGCGACTTGAAATAGCCTGATAAGCCCCTATCGTGTCTGCCAGTCCAGACATACAAGGAGCATTCGCGTGAGCACCGCATCCGGCCGGGAAACACTCGGCTTCCAGACAGAAGTTCGTCAGCTCCTGCAGCTGATGATTCATTCCCTGTACAGCAACAAGGAAATTTTCCTTCGCGAGCTGATATCGAACGCCTCCGACGCAGCCGACAAACTGCGCTTCGAGTCCCTGGCGGAGCCAGACCTGCTCAGTGAAGATCCTGACCTGGCGATCCGCATCGACTCCGACAAAGACGGCAATTCCATAACGATCACCGACAACGGCATCGGCATGTCGCGGGACGACCTCGTGGAGCACCTTGGCACCATCGCACGCTCCGGGACTGCAGAATTTCTGCAGCAGATGACCGGCGACCAGCAAAATGATGCGCAGCTGATCGGACAGTTTGGGGTCGGTTTCTACTCGGCTTTCATCGTCGCGGACAGGGTAGTTGTCGAGTCGCGCCGCGCGGGACTGGCGGCAGACGAGGCCGTGCGCTGGGAATCCGATGGTGCAGGCGAATTTACAGTCGAGCCAATTGAGCGAGCAGAACGCGGCACGTCAGTCACCCTGCATCTCAAGGACGGGGAGTCCGAATTTGCCGAACCATTGCGTATTGAAAACCTCATTCGCAAGTACTCCGACCATATTGCTTTTCCGGTCACCCTGGCGGGGGTCGAAGATGACGAGGACAAGGTCATCAACGAGGCGACAGCGCTATGGACGCGATCCCGTAGCGACGTCAGCGACGACGAATACAAGGAGTTCTATAAACACCTGTCGCACGACTTCGCCGATCCGATGACCTGGAGTCACAACCGCGTGGAGGGAAAGCGCGAGTACACCAGCCTCTTGTATATTCCCGCCAACGCGCCTTTCGACTTGTGGAACCGCGAGGCGCCGCGCGGCCTCAAGTTATACGTGCAGCGTGTTTTCATCATGGATGACGCCGAACAATTTCTGCCGCTGTACCTGCGGTTTGTCAAAGGCGTCGTCGATTCCTCGGATCTGCCGTTGAACGTGTCACGAGAGTTACTGCAGCAGAACTCCGAACTCAGTGCCATGCGCGGTGCGCTGGTGCGCAGAATTCTCGACATGTTGACCAAAGTAGCCAACAAGTCACCGGACGAGTACGGCAAGTTCTGGGGCGAGTTTGGGCAGGTCCTCAAAGAAGGCGTGGTCGAAGATCAGGCGAACAAGGAGCGAATCGCCAAACTGCTGCGATTTTCGACAACAAGCTCAACGGGCGAGGCACAGGACCAGTCACTCGATAATTACATTGAGCGCTGTGCAGAGGAGCAGGACAGGATTTACTACATCCTTGCGGACAACTACGCTACGGCCGCGTCCAGCCCGCATCTGGAATTGTTTGCGGAGAAGGGCATTGAGGTTCTGTTACTCAGCGATCGCATCGATCCCTGGTTTGTCGACAGCCTGGGCGAGTACGATGGCAAGACGCTGGTCGACGTCGCCCGTGAAGGACTCGATCTTCCCGACAGCGATGGCGCGCTGACTCGGGATGCGATGGACGAAGAGCACAAGCCATTTCTCAAGAAAGTTAAAAAGGCGCTCAAGGAACGCATCGAGGCCGTGCATGTCAGCGCCAGGCTGGTAACGTCGCCGGCATGCGTCGTTGCGGGTGAAAATGAGTTGAATCCATCTTTGCGCCGCATGCTTGAAGCCAGTGGGCAGGCGCTTCCGGAGTCGAAGCCCATTCTCGAGATCAATGCAGGGCACCGTCTGGTCGAACGGCTGTCGTCAGAAACAGATGACGAACGATTCGACGCGCTCGCCCACATCGTTCTCGATCACGCTCTTCTTGCTGAAGGCTCGCAACTCGATGATCCGGCTGCGTACGTACAGCGCATGAACTCGCTGCTGCTGGAGCTTGATTCGAGCGCGGGCACGGGCTAAAACAGGCCATGGACGACGATAAATCGGGCAATGTCGATCTCAAGGCAAAGCTGACTGACGAGCAGTATGAGATCACGCAGAGCAAAGGTACTGAACGTGCCTTCACGGGCAAGTACGTCGATCATAAGGAAGACGGGACGTATCGCTGCGTCTGTTGCGATGCCGAACTGTTCTCCTCCGCACAAAAATATGACTCCGGATCCGGTTGGCCGAGTTTCTGGCTGCCGCTGGCCGGAGACGCGGTTCGCATCGAGACCGACACAAGCCACGCCATGGTCCGTGAAGAGGTTGTATGCAGCAATTGCGGCTCCCACCTCGGTCATGTATTCGAAGACGGCCCGCAACCGAGCGGGCTGCGCTACTGTATCAACTCGGCGTCCCTGGACTTCAAGGGCGACGAATAATTATCAACAACCGAAAGGTGTAAATTATGAAAGCCAGTTTGCCAGTCATTGCGGCCTTTATTGCGGCCGGCATTGTCGGATGCAGCGAGTCAGTTGACGAGCCTGCAGAATCCGCTGAACCAGTAACAGAAACCGTCGAGGAGCAGGCCGTGACTGACGACAACAACCCTGAAGAGATCATCGAATTAGCGCCGGGACTCACGGCCAGGATTTTGCAGCGCGGCCACGGACGCGCGGCAGAAGCGGGTGATTACGTTGAAGTACATTACACCGGCTGGCTACATGATCCGGAGGCTGAGGACAATCGTGGTGACAAGTTCGACAGCTCGGTGGATCGCGGGCAGAAATTCGGATTCCCGCTCGGAGAAGGCCGGGTGATCAAAGGCTGGGACCAGGGCGTTGCCGGCATGTTGATCGGTGAGAAGCGCGAACTGACGATTGCTCCCGAGATGGGCTACGGTGATCGCGGTGCAGGCAATGTCATTCCCCCTGGCGCAACGCTCGTGTTCGAGGTGGAATTGTTCGGCGCCGAGGGTCCAAACGACGCCCGGTAGGTCTACCTGAGCTCGAATTCGATGCGGCGATTGAGCTCGCGGCCCTGTGCCGTGGAATTGTCCGCGATCGGAAGCGATGAGCCCAGGCCGTCTACCTCGAGTCTTGCCCGGTCGATACCATTATTGGCGATGTGATCCGCCACGGCCTGTGCCCTGGCCAGGCTGAGGTGTTGGTTCCAGGATTCATGGCCACTTGAATCGGTGTGTCCCGTAATAGCGATCGTGACGTCCTGGCAGTCATGCGCAAAATCCGTAATCCGGTCAAGCGTTACCATGGACGCCTGGCGTATCTCGGCGCTCGATTGTGTAAATGAGACGGGTCCAAGGACGACCTCCGGGAACGCTCTGCGACACAGTGCTTCGAATGACGAGTTCGAACGGATGTAAACGACATCGCTGACGATCTCGACCTGTTGCGGCAGCAGCTCGCGAAGAAACTCGACGCGTGCCGCGAAGGCCTCGACGGCACCTGATACACCACGGATGGCAACCGATTCCCTGGTCATGGTTGCCTCTCCCGAGTTCATCGTGGCAACGACATACAGCAAGCGCTGGCTGGCGGCCCCCCAATCCGGACCCGGAATGACGCCTGGGAAAAAATCGGTATGCAGTTCATGATCGCCAAGCAGGTCTGCGGCGAGCTGTCGTAGTGCGAGTTCGTGAGCGGCAGACACGGTTGTGCCACGAAGGGTCAACTCGCCACGCGCCGATGTTATCGAAAATTGTGCGGGCGCCAGTGGTGACGCATCCGGCTGCGGCTCGTGGGAGTCACTGCTGCCACGATTGAGGCCGGTGGACAGCAACACGCCACAGACCAGCAAGACAATCGAAATCGTGGCCCGCATGCAAGGTCTGCTACTGGTTACCTGCCTTCTGGTCCTGCAGGTCGCGTGCCTGGCCGATCCAGTCTTCGCGGTAAATGCGGCTGCGGAAACCCTTCAGGCGATGCGCGACACGGTCAATTTCGTACTCGCTCATCTGGGCGATCTGGTCGAAGCGGCTGATACCCATTTCGTTAAGCGTCTTCTCGATCGCCGGGCCGACACCCTTGATCTGTTTGAGATCGTCGCGGGGCGCATCATCGATATCTGCTTGATCGTCTTCGACCATGTCGTCGTCTTCGACGGCCAGGTTTTGCTCGACGCCGGTCTCATCCTGTGCATCGATTGGATCATTTGATGCGTCCATGCCATCGGACAGTGCATCGGGATCGACAGGCTCGACCCGTGTCTGCTCGGAGCCGACCATGTCCTCGAGAGCAGATATGCGCTCCTGTGCTTCGGCAAGCTGCGCCTCCAGGTCCTGTGCCTCGGCATTGCGTTGCTGGAATCGTTCGATCAGCGGTGGCAGGCGGTCCTGCCAGTTCTTCAACTCGACCTCGAGTTTCTTCACCCTGGCCTGCTCAAGCTGCTCGGCGAGGTCGTCAGACGACGCGCTATCGCGGAGCTGGTCGCGTTCCGAGACTGCCGTCTCGAGATTGCCGCGGATGTCCTTGAGTTGGCGCTGCAGTTCATCGCGGCGCTCGAACGCTTCCTTGAGGGCGTCCGACAATTCGCTCGCGCGCATTTTCGCGTCTTTGTTGGAGGCCTGATATTGACTGTTCTGGTCCATCAGGCTCTTGTTCTGTTGCAGCAGACGCCCGTGCTCACCGCGCTGCGCCTCGAGTTGTTCTTGCCAGCCTTCGTTAATTGCCGATTTTTCGCTCGCCGAGCGGCCCCCTCGCACAATCCAGCCGAGAATGACACCGACGATCAGTGCGCCGGCGATTATTGCAATATGAGTGACTGTTATCTCGGGCATTGTCGATATACCTATGAGGCCAGCCTGGTGCGGTCGATGTCGGCCAGGACGTCACGGATCTGGGCGATGGCCCAGTCGATTTCGTCACGGCCAATAATCAATGGTGGTGCCAGCCTGACGACGGTTTCATGGGTTTCTTTGCTGAGCAGACCACGGTCCATCAGTGACTCGCAAATTTCACGTGCGCTGCACAGGGCAGGGTCAATCTCGATACCGACGAACAGGCCACGCCCGCGGATTTCGCTGATCAACGGCGTGTCTATTTCATGAAGCTGTTGCATGAGGTAATCGCCCATTTCCGCACTGCGTTGCGGTAGCTGGTCCTCGACGAGGATATTGAGCGCTTCAAGCCCAACGGCGGCCGCCAGTGGATTGCCCCCGAATGTGCTGCCGTGATCACCCGGTGTGAAGACATTCATGACTTCGCGGCGGGCCAGGAACATGGATACAGGAAGAATGCCTCCGCCGAGCGCCTTGCCAAGAATCAGGCCATCGGGCTGCACGTTTTCGTGCTCGCAGGCCAACAATTTGCCGGTGCGTCCGAGCCCGGTCTGAATTTCGTCGGCAATCAGCAAGACGTTGTGTTTGTGGCACAGCGCTTCGGCAGCCTTGAGATAACCTGCCGGCGGTACAACTATGCCGCCTTCGCCCTGGATCGGTTCGACGAGAAAAGCGGCTGTGTTCTCGTTAATTGCAGCCTCGAGCGCATCGATGTTGCCGTATTCGACAAGTCGAAAACCGGGCGGGAACGGGCCGAAACCTTCCTTGTACTGGGGCTCATCCGACATCGCCACAACCATGGTCGTGCGGCCGTGAAAGTTGCCGGTGCAGGCGATGATTTCGGCCTTGTCGTTTTCAACACCCTTAACCGTATAGGCCCACTTGCGAGCAGCTTTGAGGGCCGTTTCCACAGCTTCCGCGCCGGTGTTCATCGGCAGCGCCATATCCTGACCCGTTAATGTGCAGGCTCGCTCGAGAAACGGGCCGAGTTTGTCGGTATAAAACGCGCGCGAAACGATATTCAGGCGCTCGACTTGCTGTTGCACGATCCGAACCAGGCGCTCGTGCCCGTGCCCATGGCTGACAGCCGAGTAGGCGCTCATCATGTCGAGGTATTTTTTGTCGCTCTCGTCCCAGACGTATGCGCCCTCGGCCCGGGTCAAAACGACGGGCAATGGGTGATAATTCTGTGCACAATATCGTGCTTCGAGATCTATGGATTCGCTCATGCTGAAATTTTACAGCAATAACATCCACTTAAGCTAACTCTATTGACGTCGAATGTGAATAACCCGCCAACATCCCGCAACATCATCGTCCCAGGCCCCGCCGGCGATCTGGAAGCGATTATCGAGCAACCCGGAAATTCCGCTGTGCTTGGCGCGGCAGTCGTCTGTCATCCCCATCCGCAACACGGCGGCACGATGCACAACAAAGTGGCGCATACACTGGCGCGTTCATTCGTGCGCAGCAATTTTGCGGCCTTAAGGTTCAATTTCAGGGGTACCGAAGGGAGCCAGGGCGAGTACGACAAAGGCATCGGTGAACTTGACGATGCGCTCGCCGCGATGCGCTGGATACAGGAACAATACACAGGTGTGCCATTGTGGCTGGGCGGATTTTCGTTCGGCGCAGCAATCGCGGTTCGTGCGGCACTGGCGCAACCGGTTGCCGGACTGATATCGGTTGCGCCGGCAATCTATCGTTTCGCCGGCAATCTTGATGGGCAACCTGATTGTCCGTGGCTGATCATCCAGGGCGATGAGGACGAACTGGTAGAGATTGACGAGACTGTCGAGTGGGTCGATAGCCTGGAACCCGGACCGGAATTACTGATTCTGCCGGGTGCAGAACATTTCTTTCATGGCCGATTGAATGACTTGCGCGCCGCTGTGATGGAATTCATCGCTTCAGACAAATAAAAAAGCCGGGACGAGCCCGGCTCTTGAAATCGTCTGGACAGACATTCAGACCATGTCTTTCAGGCCCTTCAGTGTCGTCGCCTTGACAGCTTTCGACGCTGGTTTCGCCTTGAACATCATCTCTTCGCCCGTAAAGGGGTTGACGCCCTTGCGCGCTTTGCGCGCGGGTTTCTTCACGACGCGTAACTTCAACAGGCTCGGGATAGTGAATATGCCCGGCGCACCACGGCCGCCAAGATTTTTCTTGATCTGGCCATTCAGTGAATCGAAAACCGCGGCGACGTCCTTACGCGTCAATCCGGTGTCCTCAACGATCTTTGCGAAAATTTCCGATTTGGTAGGTGGCTTCTTGGTGTTCGCTGCCATGAAAAACTGACTCCTGAAAAAAAACAAAAAAAAACGGGCTTCGCCCGCGTCAAATGCTGCGCGAAGATAGCACAAAAATTTACGGTACTGGGACTTAATTCAGTCCGTGAAAAACTGGCGTTTGAAACGAACGTCGGACTGCGATCCGACGCCATCAGGCGTAACACCAATGTCGAAAATCAACGTCTCGCGATTTGCGACTGCGATCTCACCGATGTAATAAATTGCGTCCTGTTCGTCTATCTGACGCATAGTGATGTTCTTCAGTTGACCAGTCAGATTGACTGCCTTGACGATGACCTTTGCTGCAACCGCATTGTTGTCGGACGCGCTGAGGACCGACACGTTGAGCATCGCCCTGTTCTTGCTGCGTACGATGCCGTATGCGCGTGCAACTTCCGGCGGCAACTGATCGGTGGTCTGCGCGCTAAAGTGCACGACGTGATCGCCGATGTTCTCACTGGTTGAGCCGGCTGATTGCGCGACTGGTACGTCAGCCGAGCTACCCGGCCCGCCGCAGGCAGATATCAGTGCGAGTATTGACAGGGCGATCAGAGTTTTTGTGATTATCACGATGCTTGTCCCTCTCCCGTTGCGGTCACTATATCGGCAGTGGCCGCAGCGTCGCAACAAATATGGTCGTGGCCTGCAATGCAATCAGTGCTATCAGTGCTGACAGATCTAGCATTCCTATAGGTGGAATCAGGCCACGAAGCGGCCGCAAGACCGGCTGCACGATCATGCCGATAAATGCGGTGACCGGGTTGTATGTCCCGGGTGCCACCCAACTCAGGATGACGAAAATAAAGATAGCGAACTTGAACAGGTTGAGCGTCAACAGGATCAGGTCGACAAGGCTGGTCACAGCGATTGGTGTAAACGGTGATGAGGCGCCGCTGATCGTGAGAATGGCATATATGGTCAGGCATTGGATCGCGAATGCAACGATGACTGTCGCCGTGTCCAGGCGTCCAATCGGTGGGACCACGCGGCGGACCGGAACGATCAGTGGTGACGTAAGACGCAGTACGCCCTGCGCTATCGGGTTACGAAAATCGGCGCGCAGAAACGGCAGCCAGAACCTCAGCAACAAGACGAAAAGATACAGCTGGGCGATCGTATTGATGAGGAAAATCAGGGCGGGTTTCATTCGCTGCTACTCCCGGCCAGCAGGACCGCGCGGTCCCTGGCAGCTGTGAAGGCCTTCGAGAATATCTCGCGAACTCTCTCGTCGTCGAACACCTCGAACGCAGCGGCCGTTGTGCCGCCCGGTGAGCGAACGTGTTCGATCATCGCCGGCATGGTTTCACCACTGACCGCGGCAAGCGCCGCAGACCCTTTTGCCGTATCCATGACAAGTTTGTGAGCCGCCTGGGAATCAAGGCCGAACTCCTCAGCCGAGCGAATCAGCATGTCGATCAGGAAGTAGAAGTACGCGGGCCCGGTTCCGGAAATGGCCGTAACGGCATCGATGCCGTCTTCATCGTGAACATGCACAACGCTGCCGACAGCCGATACGATCTCAATCGCCCGGTCGCGTTGTTCGGTGCTCGTCAGCTCATTTGCAAACAATCCGGATGCGCCTTGCAGCAGCATCGCAGGCTGGTTCGGCATGACCCGGACAACGGCCAGTTCAGCACCAAGCCAGTCGTCGATATCGCGACTGTGAGTGCCGGCGGCAACGGAAATAATCAGCGGCCGCTTTTTTTGTACCGATTCCGCAATTCCCTGGCACACCTGCTGCATTAGCTGTGGTTTGACCGCAAGCACCAGGCAGTCGGCGGCGAGCGCAACGTCATCGTTGCTCGCCGTAATCGTCACTCCCGGCAGGTCGTGCCGCAAAAGGGCACGCTGCTCGCTATCGGGGTCGGCCATTATCAGGTTGGCGGGCGGGTAGCCGCTGGATGTGAGCCCACCGGCAAGAGCCTTCGCCATATTGCCGCCGCCGATGAATCCTACTTTGTAATTGCTCATACGCTAGGTCCTGGCACCGAATATCGCCGTGCCAACGCGGACCATTGTACTGCCTTCGAAAACCGCGGCGCGAAAATCTGCGCTCATCCCCATGCTCAAGGTATCGACAGGAAGACCGTCAGCCCGGAGCGAGGCAGCAAGGTGGCTCAGGCGCTGGAACGGTTCGCGCTGGGCCTCGAATCCTTCGCGTATCGCCGGCAGGCACATGAGTCCGCGGAACCGCAGTCGCGGCAGGCTGGCTATCTGCTGCGCGAGATCCGCGGCGTCCTTCATCGCGACTCCGGCTTTGGACTCTTCGTCGTCGACATTAACCTGCACACAGATATTGAGATCGGGCAGGGCATCCGGCCGCTGCCTGGAAAGGCGCTGTGCTGTCTTGGCTCGATCGATGGAATGCACCCAGTCAAAATGCTCGGCAACAGCACGAGTCTTGTTCGTTTGCAGATGGCCGATGAAATGCCAGACGAGAGCCGGATCCGCTATCAATTTGATCTTTTCGA
>Ga0070723_10000319_pt1 | contig 12753 bp, 11 predicted proteins | sample tdAd002_FD_67277 | JGI IMG/M metagenome (GOLD analysis project Ga0070723, IMG submission 67277) | Marine sediment microbial communities from the Atlantic coast under amendment with organic carbon and nitrate - tdAd00.2 | ecosystem: Environmental > Aquatic > Marine > Coastal > Sediment | place...
AAAAAAAGATTATATTGCGATCCGTGTCGATGGACCCATTATAAAAATCCAACAATCGGTGTAGCCGTTGTTTTGTTAAAAAATAATGAATTGCTCCTGGCAAAGCGAATCGGATCTTATGAGGGGATGTGGTGTATCCCTTGCGGACACGTCGAGTACGATGAAGACGTTCGGGTAGCGGCCAAGCGTGAGTTTAAAGAAGAAACCGGACTCGATGTTGACATCGGGTCTGTTTTCGCAGTTCATTCTAATTTTCATAATCTGGAAAAACAGACAGTAGGGATATGGTTCCGGGGCACGTATATCGGCGGAAAACTTGAAGCCGGTTCCGATGCCAGTGAAGTAAGGTTTTTTCCCCCGGATAATTTGCCGGAAGAGATGGCGTTTCCAACCGATCTTCTGGTGTGTGAGCAACTCAAATCTTCAATTAGATAATCAGTAGTAAAATAGTAACTGTTCAGGGGGTGTCTGGAGCCGGCTTGGTGGACGTATTCCCTTCCGCTACGTGAAATTTTTCCAAAAGCTCTTCGGAATCCATAGTACGTTTTATCGCATCAAGCTGCTGCCTTAGTTTGGTCATCTGTTGATCAAAATACGGGATGTATTCTTTTTGAACAGGTTCAACCGACGGAATATCTTCCTTGAAGGGATCGACCTGCTTGCCGTTTTTCCAGAATCTATAGCAAAGATGAGATCCTGTGGCCAACCCGGTAGATCCCACATACCCGATGACATCCCCCTGTTTTACTTTCACGCCCTGCTTGATTCCATGAGCAATTTTAGACATGTGAAGATACTGGGTGGTGTAAATCCCGTTATGTTTTACCTTGACATATTTGCCATTGTTTCTGTCATAAGCGGCCTTCAGTATAACACCATCACCCGTACTCATGATCGGAGTGCCAGTTTTGGCGGCATAATCGATTCCAAAGTGAGCTTTGTGTTTTTTTAGAACCGGATGAAACCTGCGCTTTGAATAACGGGAAGTAATTCTGGCAAATTTTATGGGAGACTTGAGAAAAGCTTTCTGCATACTGTTGGCGTTTTGGTCATAATAACTTCCGGAATCGTCTTGCTTAAAGTAGAAGGCGTAAAAGTTTTTGTCCTTATGTTTAAACACGGCGGCCTTGACCCTTCCGAGACCAACAAGTATTCCTGCAACAAACCTTTCTTCAAAAATTACACGGAAACCATCTCCTTTCCGCAGATGGTGGAAATCGATGTCCCATGCATATATCTCGGAAAGTTTGATGGCAAGTTCAGGGTCTAATTGTTGTTCGGTTACAGTCTGCCACAACGACGATTCGATAAATCCAGTAACGGTTTTTGTTCTGATCTGCACCTCTTTTTTACCTATATAAACCGCCACTGGATAGTCAAGTTCGAAAACAACATAATCTACGGGATTGAGCTCATACACAAAATAGCGAACTTTTTTTGTAGAATCAGTAGTGCTGATGATGCAAAAAGGATTACCGAACTTTATCTTTCTCACATCAAATACGTTTTCAGATACAAGCGCAACAGCATTGATTACAGAATAAGGGACATCGAACTGCAACAAAATGTCCGACAGGTTTTGATTAGGTTGTACAACATCTTTGATAACATTCAAAGCATCGCAGTTAATCCCGTATTCCATATGATGCTTTTCCGGTATTAAAGATTTTTCCTTGACAGGTGCTTTAGTCTCTTCAGGACCGACAGAGCACGAGAAGGTCAATAAAATCATCATAATTAACGACACAAGAGTGGTGGATTCTTTCATAACGATCCCTAATTCACCCTGCCCGCTCGTGCCTTACGTGGCAGGCGGGTCAAACAGTTTCCAGCATAAAATTTAATCATACCTAAAGCTCGTTTGAAATCAATTTATTTTCAAGAACTAAACTATTACGAAAATTAGATTTTTGAGATTAATACTTTTGCCAAATTTTTAAATCTCTATTTCCAGCTTATTCCACTTCCTACGTTGACGAAAAGACTTATATATCAAATACCATAAAACTTTCAAGTCACTTTTCCGGCTCCCCGAATTTCTCACGGGTCTGATTTCTCATTTCGGCAATTAACAAAATACTTTATTGACACAATACAGACATAAACATAATATTCGGGCACAACTTTTCTTTAATGTCATCCGGAATTTGTCAGGAAAAAGGGGAATGGTAAAAAATGAATCTTCAAAATCAAATTAAAAGGGACTTAACTGCTGCCATAAAAGCAAAAGATGAAGAGAAAAAAGATACGCTTCGTGTTATCTTGGGAGAGTTTGGAAGACTCGATAAAAAAGAGCTTTCAGATGATGAGGCTGTGAAAATTCTGAAAAAATTAATAAAATCAGAGAAAGAAGTACTTGAAAAAAAAGGTGATGAGACCGATTCCAGATTTATTAAAATAATTGAAAACTATTTGCCGAAAATGGCAATCGAAGCGGACATTACCAAGTGGATTGAGCAAAATATCGACTTTTCTGAATTTAAAAACAAGATGCAAGCTATGGGCTTAATTATGAAGCATTTCGGAGCAACGGCAGATGGCAATGCAGTTAAAAAGATCTTGCAACGGATGTGAATTTAAAATTAAGGTTCGGTAGCAGCTGAAAATCGTTCGACTGCTTTTAAATACATATTTTTCGGATACAATCCGGTTAGGGCAAGAACGGTTTCCCTGTTTTTAAAAAAAACAACATGGGGAATGCCGCCTACACGAAATGAATTTACAATCTCTTTGCTACGATCAATGTTTATTTTATACACTTTAACCATCGCACTTTTTTCTTTAGCGATTTTCTCAAGGATAGGTTCAAGCTCTTTACATGGAGGACACCAATCGGCATAAAAATCAAAAATCAGGAGACGTTCTCCTGATTTTTCGATGATTTTATTTAACTGCTTCATGTTATCTATAGAACTGATGCCAGAATCGGTATCCGAAACCCGAGGCTTTTTGCTTGTATCATTCCCGCATGATGCAATCTCAAAAAATAACAATATTGTAACAACCAGTGAGCAAAGCAGTATCCACCGGGTATTGAGCTTAATGTTTTGTGTCATCTTTTAACGTCACAAAGAATAGAATGCAAATGGTTCGAAAATAGGTCGCGTTAATTATTTCCATCATGACAGATACCCGACTATATCTGTGTTTGCAAACAAAAAAGTCGAGCAGAAGTTTTTTAAAGAAAATCCCTATACTATCAAGTTATGGCCCGTTTCAGCATTAAACTCTTTTATATCGGAATCTTTTGTTTGGCTTTTGTCGTATTTACAGCTATTTCACCTCTTTATGCCGATATATATGTCTATATAGACAGCGAAGGTGTGCTACATTTTACCAACGTACCCACATCATCCAATTATAAAATCTTTATCAGGGAAAAGCCTTCCGGGTCTTTGGAATCAGACTCCACCGACAGGTATGATGATCTAATAACAGAAGCATCTAAAAGGCATGGAGTTTCATTTTCATTGCTAAAAGCGCTGATTAAAATCGAGTCGGATTTTAATCCCAGGGCGATTTCTAGTGCAGGTGCGATAGGGCTTATGCAAATTATGCCCGATAATCTCGAGACATTTAATATAAAAGATCCTTTTGATCCATGGGAAAATATAATGGGAGGTACGCGCTACTTGAAACAGCTCATAAAACACTTTGACGGGCAACTACCGCTGGCACTGGCCGCCTATAATGCCGGCCCGAATACAGTTGAACATTATAAACGAATACCCCCCTTCAAGGAGACGGAAGATTATGTCAGAGAAGTTATGAAATACTATTCAATTTTTAAAAATTGATAGTCTCTCTATTAATCTCTTATTCAAAGATCAAATCTTCGTCTACAACCATCCCTTCTTTGATAACAGCTTGTGATTTGCCGATATTTTTTATTACAATCCTACCCTTTATGGTTACGTTTTTTTCAAAACGCACATCACCATCAATGGTAAGAGATTCACAATCGATCAGGCACGGGATTCCATCGACAAATCTTTCATCAAAAAAATCTATTTTCCCGTAATATTTCTGATCAAGATCGATGGCTATCGTCTGCGAACCTATCTTGGGATTTAAAATCAAATTGTTTTCTTTTGAAAAGACAAAGCGGTTGGATCTGATGGCCAAAAGATCGCTACATTTTTTTACAGGAAAAAAACGGGACGCAAGAACCCTTATAGCAGCAGCTCCTTCAAAGAGAGATATGGCGGCTCCCATGGCTGTTTCGATCTGAAATACTTTTGGGCTGTTTCCATCTCTCGGATCAAGGGTCTTGGAGTTTCTGATCATTGGAAGGTTTACGGTTCCACGTTTTTCAATGAGCTTTTCAAGAACTTTCAAATTTATCCATATGTTGTTTGTATTGAAAAACCGGTAACGTTTTATATCTTTGAACGCATCCATTTCATCCTGCGGGCACTGGGCCGATTCACGCAAAATCAGACGACCGTTTCTATGCCTGGCAATATGACCGCCTTTTACGTCTGACGGTGTTCTTGGAGCTACTTCCATCATAAAAGGAAATCTGTTTTCGGCAAAGTAACCCAGAAGCGATTCATCCATGGTGGCACCAAGGTTATCCGAATTGGAGATAAAGGCATATTCTATACCTTCCTTTAAAAGGCTCTTTAACATGCCGGATGTATAAATCGCTGAGTATATATCTCCGTGCCCCGGAGGATTCCATTCCAAATCCGAATTCTTAGGCCAGGTCGCCGGAGCAAGATTTTCCTGATCGATTTTGGGAAACTTATTCTGGAGAAATAAAAGCGGGGAATCTAACGGTTTGATCCTTGAGAGGGCGGAAAGGGTGTCGTTATGTGTACTGAAACTGTTCATAAAGGCCAGTTTTACACCACACCTTTTTGCCTGCTTTAATATTATCTCTAAAAAGGTTTTGTCGTTTTTTACCTTTAGAAGCGATTTAGCCTTGGTAAGACCCATACTGGTGCCGAGGCCGCCGTTAAGTTTTATCATAACGGCATTGCTTAATACTTCACGTCCTGCTTCAGCATATTCTTGAACATGGTTAGCATCTTCAACTTCATCTGAAGAAACAGGCCTTATGTCTCTGTCAGAGATAAGGCCTGTTTCTCCTGAAACAACTTTTTTATAATAATACGTAAACGTATCAATGACTACAGGGTGAAGTCCCGCACTTTCCATCTTTAAAATAAAGGATGGGAGATGATTGTTTTTGTCAGAATTCGTCGACATACGTGATCTCGTTTATACCGGCTCTATCCATCCTGCAGGAGCTTCGGTATTACCGTACTGAATATCTGAAATCGCCTTGTAGAGCTTATTGGCTATTGGACCGACTTCGCTGTCACTGACGGTTATCATTGTATCACCGTACTTGATTTCTCCAATCGGGGAAATAACCGCTGCAGTTCCTGATCCGAAAATTTCTTCGAGTTTTCCAGATGCATGGGCATCAAGCACTTCATTGATGCTGATTTTTCGTTCTGAAACTTGGATATCCCACATCTTTGCAAGGGCTATAACAGAATCTCTTGTAATGCCGGGAAGGATACTTCCGGTTAACATCGGCGTGATAAGTTCACCGTCTATGACAAAAAATATGTTCATAGCCCCGACTTCCTCTATGTACTGCTGCTTAATACCGTCAAGCCACAAAACCTGAGTATAACCTTGTTTATGGGCCTGTTCGCCGGCATACAAGCTTGCAGCATAATTGCCCGGCGTTTTGGCTTCACCCACTCCGCCCCGTACCGCCCGAACATGGTTGCGGGTTACCCATATCTTGACAGGATTAAAGCCTTCGGCATAATAGGCACCCACAGGACAAAGAATAATAAAAAAACGGTAGGTATGGGAAGCGCGAACACCTAAAAAGGGGTCGGTGGCTATTATGGTGGGACGTATGTAGAGAGAGGTTCCAGGTGTAATAGGCACCCAGTCCTTCTCAACAGCCAGCAACTGTTTAAGGGCATCCAGTGCAAAAGCCTCGTCAATCTCTGGTATGCAGATGAGACGCGAAGAGTTGTTCATCCGTTTGAAATTGTCTTTGGGCCGGAAAAGCTGAACATCCCCTGAACTCGTTCTGAAAGCCTTGAGTCCTTCAAAAACGCCCTGGCCATAATGAAGCACCATGGTTGCCGGATCCATATCGATGGATGCGTAAGGTTCTATACGGGGATTATGCCATCCCTCTTGCGGATTATAATCCATGTTAAACATATGATCAGTAAAAATAGTGCCAAAACCAAGCTTGGAATCATCGGGTTTTGCTTTTAATTGATCGGCTTTTTTAACAGTCAGTTCCATTTCAGCCTCCTCGAAGATTTAAAAAATGTAACAGTTTTTTCAGTAAAAAATTAATTATACCTGAAGCGGTAATATTTTCAATTCGATACGTTCCATAGCATAAGCCCTGTTGTATCGTCGTGGGCCCTCTCCATAGGTTTTCCTGTTAATTCCTGAAGATCAATTTCTCCGGCATAAAGTATGGTTTCTGAAAAAAGGTGCCCCCCTACGGTTTTTCCCTGTAAATCGCCAAGAACAATATGAGCATGTACTGCTGGTTCGCCATCCATTAATGAGACGTTACCCGTGCAGGTTACTATTTCAAGATGTGCTTCTTGAGTGAATGTTACATAAACCTGTTGTTTTTGATCATATGCCCCAATGGTAACGGACGAAACTGCACCGATAACAGAAAATGTGGCCATTCGAACTGAAGACTCAATACAAAAATCCGTTATAGATGTGATTAAATCCTTGCCGTGAGGAAGGCGACCTATAAAATGACGTCCGAGTTTAAATTCCGAGCAGATTAGATTGTCCATAGAAAAATCCCCAGAATGAATAAAATATTAACCTAAAAAATATGACTCAGAAGTAATAGCATCTTTACAATTGAAATCAAGATTAAAGTTATTGTCAAAAGTGTTTCGATGATTAACAATATGTTTTTTCTCACAGGTTGACATTGTTTTGTGCTTTGGATAGTAATATCTGAAATTTGAATTCATCAATACATGTCAGTCTCGTAAAAAGTCAAAATCCGACGGCAAAGTAAAAAGCTCCAAATTCAAGGCGCGCAAATCCTGAAGAATGAGGCGTGCTTATAGTACGCTGCAATGACGAAGGATGCAGCGCAACGCAGAAGTTGGACTTTTTACGAAGCCGTCAATACATAATGGAAAGGAAAATCAACATGAACATATCCGATAGAATGGCTGATATAGAACCGGTAAGGCTTAGTGCTGATAGTAAATTCAAGTTTGAATGTCATAAAGGGGTAAAATGTTTTACAAAGTGCTGCAGAGATATTAACATAGCACTGACTCCCTATGACATTATCAGGCTTAAAAACCGCCTGAAGCTTTCTTCAGAACAATTTCTGGCAATGTATACAGCCCCTCGTCTTTTAGAAAAGACAGACCTGCCTATGGTTACCCTGAGAATGATGGACGATGATTTAAAATCATGCCCATTTGTAACCGATAAAGGGTGTATAATCTATGAAGACAGACCAACGACTTGCCGCTATTATCCCCTTGGAGTTGCTTCGCTGAGTCACAAGGACGGTGTCGATAATGACGGATTCTATTTTTTTGTACATGAACCGCATTGCCTCGGTTTTGAAGAGAAAAAAGAATGGACTGTCCGTGAATGGCGAAAAGATCAGAGCGTTGATATCCATGATGACATTAATGCTGGCTGGACCGACCTGGTTGTGAGGAAAAGATCTTTTCCTCCGAATGTCAAGCTTGTTGAAAAAAGCAAGAAGATGTTTTTTTTGGTCAGCTACAATATCGATAAGTTCAAACAGTTTGTTTTTGAAAGCTCATTTTTGAACCGGTATAATATCGACCCTGCAACCGTTGAAAAGATTAGGGAAGATGAGATAGCTCTGCTTGAATTTGGTCTTAAATGGTTAAAAGACGTTCTTTATAAAGAAGGAAATTTTAAGCTCAAGGAAAGTGCAACTGATTGAAGAAAAATCTTGATGCCGGATACCGGATTTGAGACCTTTGGAAAACGCCCCTTTTTGCCCAATCCCGATGTCCGGCATCAAATTACGTTATATCAATATTCCTCGTAAAAAAGGCCTTCCCAACTGGTAGGATCGTTCAAACGCTGTTCAATATCGACATTGAAAAATTCGGCTACCGGTTTTAATATTTCAGGATTGTCAGTCTGTACTTTGCGCGCAGCCGAGAGAACTGTTTCAAGTCCGTTTCGTGTCATTTTCCCAAGGGGTTGCCTGCATCCGCCGGAGGGCATGCCCAGTATCGACATCAGTGTCTTGATGCCCAGCGGGTTTCTGGCCCTGCATACAACTTCTCCGAAAGGTGTTTTTTCCATGGTTTTAACCGTAACCAGACCAAAAAAGGGTTCAAGTGCCGTCAAAAGCTTTTGGGCGTTTTGCTGTTCACCCTGTTCAAGCAGTTGAACCATTTCAGTGATGGGACCGGGAACAATATTTGAAGCAACCGAAATAACGCCTGACGCCTTGATCTGAGGATCAAGCATCATTTCAAAAGTCATCCCGTCATCACCGGATAGTATTGTGAAATCCGACCCGCAGCACTTTCTTGTGCTGCGCATATTTTCAAGATTAGCCGTGGCCTCTTTGACCGTATTGACATTCTTATATGTCTGGTTGAGGATAGCAAGATCTTCGGGGAAAAGCTGCGCACCTGTTCGACCGGGAATTACATAAGGGATAATCTCTGTATCAGGAGCAGCGGCGGCAACAGGTGCAATGTATTCCCTGCGGATTTCAAGGGAACTGGGCCCATTGTAATAAGGATCCACAAGCAAAATCGCATCAGCACCTACATCAACGGCATGCTTTGTAACTTCAAGAGACTCTTTTGTATTGTTGCTTCCCGCACCGGCGATGCAGATACATTTATCTTTTGTTTTTTCCGCTATGATTTCAATAACCCGGTTGTGCTCTTCCCAATCTAGAACAGGGCTTTCCCCAGTAGTCCCAACGGCCAGTATGCCGGTTATTCCGTTCTCTATCTGGAACTCAGCCAGTCTGCCTAGACCTTCATAGTCGACACCATCATTTTTTAATGGTGTAACAATTGCAGTGAAACATCCTTTGAGCATAAGACCCCCTTTTCGTACCAAGTGTTATTGCTTTTGAAGAAATCACAAAACGCAAATAATACTCGGACGGTAGAAAAAGTGAGGTGTTTTGTCAAGAAGAAAAGATGTTTACCAATACTACGACATTAGATAGGTTTTCAGAATAATGAAAATTAGTAACACTTTAGCTTTTTGAAAATATCACCGCTTCAGGTATAATTAAATTTTTACTGGAAAAATTATAGTATTATTTTAGCTTGACAACACAACTCTGAAATAATAACCCCAACAACATCTTAAATATAGTAACTACAATTAGAATAAGGATTATATCATGGCTAAAGCTAGAAACGTGGATGAATATATAGCTCACCAGAGAGCTGCCATCGCAGCCAACCCGGATTGTGGAACATCCCATTACAATTTAGCGGTAGGTCTGCTGGGGCTTAAAAAATACGAGGAGGCTGAAAAGGAACTTTTTGCTGCTGTAGAATGCAGCCCGAGCCTGGCCGAGGCTTATGTGCAACTCGGAGGGATCTGTCTGCAACGCGGGGACCTGGATGGTTGCCTTAAATACAATAAACATGCTGTTCGATCAAGAGCAGGATTTTCCGAAGGCTACAGTAACATTGGCTTTGTTTATCTGCAAAAGGGGAATATTGACGAGGCCATTCCTGCGCTTGAAAAGGCGATAAGATGGAACCCCAACTTCTTACAGGCTTATACCACCCTGGCAAATGCCTATCTGATGAAAGGGCTGATTGATGAAAGCATAGAAACCAGCCTCAAGGTTCTTGATCTAGAACCTGGTTTTGCCATAGCGCATAACAACCTGGCAATTGCCTATCTCGAAAAGGGGGAAAATGATCTGGCTGTAAAACATGTTGATAAAGCGGTTGAGCTTGGTTATGAAGTAGCCCCTGAAATATTAAAAGAGGTCGAAGCCTACCGATAAGAATTCGGATAAGACGTAGTCTTTTGGAAATAAAATTTGAGGGTCCGGCAGATCGTACTGAAGCCTTTTCATGCTTAGTTTTCTTGATTCCAGAATCCAAACCATGTTCATAGCACCGCGATTCGAGTACTTTTTATCTCACAAAAAAAATCCTGTCTCAAAAGACAGTCGGATATGGTCAGCCCCGCTTCCCCTTAACAGACATCAGCTCGGGAAAATATTACAACCGGATACAGGCACTTTCTTAAGTCATGGAGACTATTTTAACGCAGTCCGCAATTTTTTAGAAAAAGATAGATTTGAAATCGTTACTCGTGCGATTTCACAACGTCTTCATCGAAATATAAAACCCCAAGAAATTGAAGAAATTAGGATCTGCCTGGAAAAACACGGGGAATTTTACCACCCGGCCAGGATTGAAACGACTCTAAAGGGGATAACAATTCGCTTTGTATTGAATGTCGCTGTATCCGAGGCCGGGAACAGTTGTGTTCAAAGAGAATACCGGCTGTTAAAACAACTCAATATCGATTTTCCGTTTTCATTTCTACCCGAAGTTTACAGCCAGGGTTGCGTCTTTACAAAAGTTGGCAAAGTTAAAATTAGAATGTTTTTGGGAGAATGGTTTGAAGGTTTTAACGAATTCCATATTTCCTTTGACCCGTCAGACAAAAAATACAAAATCGTTGTCTGGGATCGTGAACACGGCAACTATTTTCTCACAACCGGTCAAACCATGGAACTTTACCGGAAGGCCGCCAGAATTCTTACCTGTTATTATAATGTTGAAACCTTTGAGCAGATACTCTCCTGGCATCATGGAGCAGGGGATTTTATCTTAAAATGTCAAAACCATAAGATCGATGTCAAGCTCATTACTGTAAGGCAGTATCGGCCCGTGTTTGAAAATAACGGGATTAATAAAGACCCGGATGCGGAACTGATACTGGAAGCTCTGCTGGTGTTTTTTCTGAATCTTACAATCAAAATGCGACTCGACAGGCTGGATGGTATCGGGGAAATCGTGTGGTCGGGCGATATCGCGGTTCAAGCTACCCTTAAAGGCTTTTTTGAGGGGCTCGATTTAAAACCCCAGGTCAGCCAGTTCACCGAGCCTTTGGCCGATTGTTTCCGGACACATCTTTTGTCCTGTACCTATACAGATTTGCTCGATTTGAATCGTTCCATTGCCAAAACATATCATCCTAAGGCTCCGGAGACCCCTGTCATCAATCAGCATCTTGATCAGCATATCGACGATCTGTACAACGCCATCCGGCACTATAAGAAATATCCATAATCAAGAATTAACTTTATACAACATAGAAATTGTTTATGTTTAGAATCTAAAGAAAAGGTATTACAAATATCAAGACAATAAAAATTTGCTTAACATGAACGAAACCAAGCTTTTTTATTGACAAGGCACAAGATTAATTCTATAAATTTTTTTTTGGAATGAGCCGCGTTTTTGGATAAAAAATATAACCATAAAACTTATAAAAACTAACAATATAATGAGAGGAGGTGACTTAAGCCACCCCATAGTGGGACAGTAAAATTTTATTTTAGTAAAGTTGGCTAATTTTCAATTAGAATGGAGGTAAACAATGGCAAAACATGAAACCCCTTTGTTGGATCAGCTTGAAACCGGCCCGTGGCCGAGTTTTGTGACCGACTTAAAGCGGCAAGCCGAATTCAGAGCAAAGAATCAGGATAAAATCGAGTACCAGATTCCGGTGGATGTATGTGATGACCTTCTGGGCGTGCTTGAACTATCCTTCAAACATGGAAGAACTCACTGGAAGCACGGCGGAATCGTCGGTGTTTTCGGCTATGGCGGCGGAGTTATCGGCAGGTATTGCGACCAGCCGGAGATGTTCCCGGGCGTTGCACATTTCCACACCATGCGTGTTAACCAGCCGGGCGGTAAATTCTATAAAACAGAGTACCTGAGACAGCTCTGCGACCTATGGGATTTGCGCGGAAGTGGTATTACAAACATGCACGGATCAACCGGAGATATCATTCTTCTTGGTACCACAACACCCCAGATTGAAGAAATCTTTTATGAATTGACCCATAACATGAACCAGGATCTGGGCGGTTCCGGGTCAAACTTGCGAACACCTGCAGATTGTGTGGGCCAGGCCCGCTGCGAATGGTCTTGTTACGACACCCAGGCACTGTGCTATGATCTTACCCAGGAGTATCAGGACGAACTCCATCGCCCCGCATTTCCGTATAAATTCAAGTTTAAATTTGACGGGTGCCCCAACTGCTGCGTTGCATCCATTGCCCGCGCTGATATTTCCTTTATCGGCACCTGGCGCGACGATATTAAGATCGATCAGGAAGCGGTAGCGGCTTATGTGGGCGGTGAACTGTCGCCCAATGCCGGTGCTCATGCCGGTCGCGACTGGGGTCCTTTTGATATCCAGAAAGAAGTTGTCGATCTCTGTCCAACCAATTGCATGCGGTATGAAGACGGAAAATTAGGAATCAACACTCCGGAGTGTTATAGATGCATGCACTGCATCGCCGTTATGCCCCGAGCCCTGAGGATAGGAAATGACAGAGGTTGTTCCATGCTAGTCGGCGCCAAAGCCCCAATCCTGGACGGCGCCCAGATGAGCACGATGCTGGTCCCGTTTATCAAGGTTGAAGAGCCTTACGACGAAATCAAAGAGGTCATTGAAAGTATCTGGGACTACTGGATGGAAGAAGGA
>Ga0070723_10000323_pt1 | contig 12663 bp, 10 predicted proteins | sample tdAd002_FD_67277 | JGI IMG/M metagenome (GOLD analysis project Ga0070723, IMG submission 67277) | Marine sediment microbial communities from the Atlantic coast under amendment with organic carbon and nitrate - tdAd00.2 | ecosystem: Environmental > Aquatic > Marine > Coastal > Sediment | place...
CCGATCGCGCGACGCCGAGTGCGTTGCGAATGTTGAACTGGCTGGCGGCGCTGGACGTGCGGGGCGACTATGCACTGCGTATCGTCCTGACTGGTAAGGGACGATTATCGGCTTTGCTTAGAAACGACAGCATGCGCAGCCTCGCGCGACGTCATCCGGCGACGTACTCGCTGAATCCGATGTCAGCACATGAGGCAATGATCTACCTGCGTACACGACTGATTGCGGCAGGCGGCGAACGTAGCGAGAAAGTTTTTCCTATCGATGTCTGTGACAACCTTCGAGAGTTATCACGTGGTTGGCCTGGCCCGTTAAACGAGCGTGCGATGGAGGTCATGGACCGCATGACAGAATTGCGGTCGGCCAGAAAGGTGCCGCGCGTCATTGTCACCCGTGACGGCGAGACTGTGGCGGATTACGAATTGTCCGAGCGGCAATATGTTATCGGCCGAACCGAGTTGGCTGACATCGTCGTCGAGGACAACTACGTCAGCAAGATGCATGCCATGCTCAAGGTTTATTCAAACGCCGTTGTCCTGCTCGATCTGAACAGTACCAACGGCACAACGGTCAACTCCGCCGTTGTGCAAAAGACCATCCTTAGAAATAACGACATCATTTCGCTCGGTCGCTATCGACTCAAACTCGAAAATGCGCCCGCAATCAGCGCGAAGATGGACGAGCGAATTAGAGCGTCGGACACGTTGACCATGCAAAAGCTCGACGACCTGCGCCGCTTACGTGCCCGGCACACAATCGCGGCGCTAAAGCATAAGTAGCAGCCCGCCCGTAGCAGCGCACCCGTAGGAGCCCGCCCGTAGGAGCCCGCCCCAGCGGGCGATTCATAGCTATTCCTAACTTTTTGGCAAAACCAGGGTCCTAAACAATCAACCAGCAACGTCGAGACACTTCGATGATTCTACGAGCGGTGTTTGGCCTCTTTATCCTCAGCGCATTCCCGGTCTGCTACGCACAAGATGTTCCGCATGAAAATGAGTTCAGTGTCTACGTGCCGAACAACTATGATTCTGCAGAGCCCGCTGGACTTCTGGTCTATGTAAGCCCAATCGATACCGGTGCCGTACCGGATGCCTGGAAAAATATTCTCGATCAGAGAAACATGATCTGGGTGAGTATCAATGGATCAGGTAACACCAAGCCACCCGAACAAAGAATCGCTGAAGCCAGAATAGCTCGCTCTTATATCCTGAAGAATTATGAGGTTGAACCCGAGCGAGTGTACATATCGGGCATGTCAGGCGGCGGACAAATAGCAACCATTGCCGCTTCTCGTTACCCGGAATTATTCAGTGGCGGAGTGTTTCTGTGTGGAGTCAATCCCTGGTCGGAGCGCGATGTGAATCCGTGGCAGGAAAACCTACCAGACAATATCGATGCGATTCGACGAAACCGTTATGTGTTCCTGAGTGGAACGGAGGACTTCAAGCTTGCGGCAACAGCGCGTGTCTATCGTCTTTACAAAAAAGCCGGCATTGAGAACAGCAAGTTGATCGTTGTAGAAGATATGGGGCACGAACTTCCCGACACTGAGAATTTCGACAAGGCTCTCGGATTTGTGGATGGGCGAAAGCTATAGCCGCTATTCGTGACCGACATCACAGGTGGCACCGCCTGAATTCGATATAACATAATCGAACGAGGAGGTGTTGATATGGGTGAACAGTCCAGTCATGGCCGGGTAATGCCGGTACCCAATCTTTGCGAGTACTTTCGCACGTCGATCGACGAGGTTATTGCGCAGCAAGGCGTAGACCTGGACCCTCATGCTACCCATTACGTCGTCAACATGATGACCCTGTTCTCGCGCTCCGAAGAACTGTACGAAGACGACGGCGAAACCTACGGGATCAAACCGCTCGCACTCATGCTGGCAGATGCAGCCGACGCGCCCAGCCCGGAGCATCGCAATAATCTGTTGCAGCGTATTGGCGATGTTGCGTTGTTCATCTCCGGTTTTTTTGTCGACAGCCTTGCGAACAAGGCCGTTGATGTTGACTACTACATACACATGGGTGAGAACGCCTACGGGTCGCTGTCCGCAGAATCGCGCGGCACGTTTCGCGGCAACGCGTTCGCCGATATCTATCGGGAACTCGCTGTCAAATTTCAAATCCTCACTGACGTCCTGCACGAAGTCCGCGCCAGTGCGCGACCCGATTCCGATGTGAACGTTTTGCGAACCTATGAGATTTGGCTAAAGACGGGCAGCCGGCGGGCCGAAGACCTGCTGAGTCAGCAGGGTATTGTGCCGATTAACGGCGTCACGCCTTAGAAACACGATTCGGTACTACCTCAGGCAACGGCGCTGCTAACGGCGTCAACATCCGCAATCGTGATCGTCCGGCGACGCTGCTCGTGAAGTCGCGTCACGAGCGCGATGCAGATCTTCTGGATCAGATAGGGCTTGCCACCTGACAATTCGATGATGCGCTCGGTAGTGCCACGGTCAAGTTTGAACATTCCCTGGATCGGACGCTCAATCAGCTCCTGTGCAGCTCGCCGCTCGAGTGGCTGAACTTCGATTTCCTCAAAGAAGTTGTACCAGGGACTGCCTTCTTTCTCCCATTGCTTCTTGATTTCGACGCCGGAGACCACCGCAACCAGATTCTCGGCGAAGCTTTTCATGAAGAGGCTGCGAAGTTTTTGATTGATCCTCGGATCATAGTCGTTTAGCTCGTCGACTTCGTCGATTAACAACACCAACTTAACCTTCTTTGAGGTGCGCTTTTGGAGCGCCTTTAGAACCGTGCGCACGTCGCGAACGAAATCCCGATAGGAGTAATCCGTGGATAATTCTGCACCTGGTTGCAGACCATCGAGCACCGGGGCTAATTCCTGAAAGATGTCCTCGGAAATTGTGCGGAAGAAGCGGGTCTCGGGGGTGCCCTGCAGGTCGACGTACACAGGGTGGAATTCATAGTTTGGGTCTTCAAGAGCGCACAGGCGTTTCTTGATCTGGTGTTGAATCGAAGTCTTTCCAATCCGCCGCTCACCGTAGATCAGCAGGCTGTTGTTGTGAATGGTTTGCAGGATTCGATCGACAAGCCTGCGTCGACCGAAAAACATCTCATCCTCGAGAATCGGTGCACCTGCGACATAGGGATTGAATCTGCGTCTTCGTAGTTGTTCGCGTCGCCGGGCACGTCGCCAGAAGAGCAATGCGATCGCTGCTACACCACTGCCGAACAGCAATGCATAAAACCAGGGCGCCCGAAAGAAGGGGCGGGCATAGACGACCATGTACTCGCTGCCCGAACTCAGATCTTCGGAATCCGTCGCCACAAGGCGGAACGTCGAGAGGCCGGGCGAAAGCTCTGATTCGACACTAAACTCGGTGAGGTAGAACTCGCCGAGCGGTTGACTGTCGAGACCAGTCTCAATTGCCCCGCCGTCGTTATCGTAGAAAAACACATCCACCGGCGAGCTGTCGATGACCACTCCGTTCAGCCGGAAATCAGGCGTGTTGACCGTTTGCAGGAGGGCGCCGTCATCGCCTTCTTGCCTGAGATCCACAAAGCGCACGGCAGGCGGAATATTTCCGCTTGTTACAGTGCCGAGAAGTTTACGGCTGATCATTCCATACGCCTGTGCGACATGATCAAGTGCTGCACTGTTCCCAGGATCGAGAGCCAGGACCCGGTTCGCGGCGGAAAGCGACTCTTCCGCTGATCCACGTGCAAAGTGCGACCTGGCTTCGGCTAAAAGTCTGTCAATGGCTGCCAGCCGGGCGCTCTCTACTTCTGCTTCTTTTCGCGCCTGTAGAAGCCGGCTCTGGATTAGCATCGCGTCCTGGTTGGACGGCTCCAGAGCCAGGATGGACTGAAGCCGATCCAGGGCAGCGGCAAGTCGTCCTGCAGACTCTAGTGCGCGCACTTCTTCCAACATTGCGCCGATTGCACCGGGCGGACTCTCCGAGCTGCCGGACGTTTCAAGTTCCGCGAGCAGCTTGCCCTGTGCTTCATCGAGAAGTTCCTGAACCTCCACACTTGGCTGCAGGAAGAGTGCCTGCCGGAACAGGCTCGACGCCTCACTGTATTGGTGATCGTCGAGGAGTACCCGGCCATCCTCGATCAGTTTCGTGATCGCCTGATCACGTTCCTGCACACGTTCTTGCTCTGCGAATCCTTGCCGAAGTTGACTCATCAGGCTCTGGGCTTCTGCATCGTTGGGCGCCACGGCCAGAGCCTGGTCAAGAGCCGCCATCGCCTCGGCCAGGAGACCTCGACTTTCCAAAGCCCTTGCGTCATTGAGACTCCGCTCAACGATCTGGCGAATCCGTCTTGCCTCTTCGGCAGCGGCCGCTGCCCGCGCCTGATGAACAAGCGCCTGGTAACGTTCCAGTTCTCCGGTCTCGGCCTCGGACTGCGCGATAGCCCCCAGCCTTTCCTCCGTCTCGAATGCCTGCACGGCCGCATCGAGCTGACCCAGGTGATAGTAGGCAATGCCCAACTTGAAATACGGGAAGTAGGACGTGACGTTCATCCCGTAACTGCGCACTCGTGCGCCAGAGTCGCCTTTCTTTTCCAGCGCCTCGTTGATCTCCGCCACGGCCAGAGCCCAATCTTGATCCTCGAGGGCTTGTTCGGCGTTGGCGTAGTGCTCGTACCAGGGATCCGCCAGGGCCGGGTGAGCGAGCAGGACCATCGCCGCACTCACGAAGAGAATGAATCGCCCACCAGGTATTCGTGGCCCTTTCATCTTGAGACTACCGCATAGCGCTGAAGGGAGCGCAATACGAAATTTCCGAGAGAAATCTATCTGCCGACTGAATTCGCTACTGCGCTCCCTTCATACTATCTCCTGATTGCATTTTAGGGTCGGGTATCCCCGAGTCTGACGACCGACGAAAGAGTGTCTGCCGCTACATTCACGCTGACATCCGTGCCGTAGTAATAGAGTGTCGAGACGCCCGTCCCCTGGCCGGTTCCCACGGAGCCTGTCATCGTAGAGCCAACATCCATATTGAGCGTCGCCTGACTGACACCGCCGACTTCGATGTTCGCATTTCTGATCGGACGGATGTCGCCAAAGTCGAGTCGGCTGACGCCGGAGACATCGGCCATCAGGTCTCGAATTGTCAAACCGTTGCCGTGCAGGCGGCTCACACCACCGACATTGACTGTCATCTGCTGCTGGTTGAAATTATTCAGCGTAGCGTTGACAACACCGCTCAGATCAATCCTGTCGAGCGCCGGCATTGTGACAAACGCGTGGAGTATCTCAATATTGTCGTCCCCGTTGCCCAGCGCGAAGTTCAGCCTCGAGCCAGTCTGCGTTACACCAACGCGATGTGCTGCACTTTCATCAACAATGACCTCGACTGAATAGTCTTGACCTTGAGTGACTGTTACCTTGAAAACTGTCGATACGGCGATCTCGGTGAAATTGCTGAATCCGAATTCCACGGTCGTCGTGTCTCCGATCAGACGACCGAAACTGATGCGATTGGCCGTGATGCGTCCGTTAGCGGTGAAGTCTCCGTCAATGACGAGTCTGGTGTTCAAGGCCAGGTCATCCGCGTCGCCGTTGAGAAACGCAGTTCCCGCATCAATGCTGACGGCAGAGTTATTGACGTCAAAATCCGACGAGGAATTGAAACGAGTGATCACACCCGCTGTCTGTACCCGCTGCCCGGTGGCGCCAACCAGCCTCGCAGGAGTTTCAAGGCGCTCGACAACAAAGTGGCCGCCAGACATCGTGCCGATGACTTTAAGCGTCATGCCATTGCTCGGCGCTCCACCGGGAAGATCGATCACGATGGCGCTGCTGTAGTCAACGGTCAGGCGGTTTATCCTGAACCGCAGATTGGCTGCGTCAACGCTGCTGGCTTCGCCGATCAATTGTAGTTCAGCGTTCATAGCAGCGGGATCGATCCGTGTTGCTCTGATCGTTCCGGCAGCATCTGGATAACCGCTGATCTGGACGACATTTCCGACAGACAGACCGGCGAATGTGCCCGGATCGATGCCGCCGCCGAAGAGCGTGTCCCCATCTGTTATCACGGATTGCCCCATAACTATCAGCTGATCATTAGGGGCATCGAGGTCATCCACGGGCCCAATCAAGTCAGCATCAAACAGTATGCTGTTGGCCGTCCCGGATCGCCCATCGGCGTTGATTCGTCCGCTGACGGTAATGATATGGCCGTGTTTGAGGTCAGCGAGTGTGCCTGGTTGGCCATTTACTGTGACGATCACCGAGTTGGTTGCGTAATAGACGTCATTAACAGTCACCCCTCCCAATCCTGTGATTGCGCCTTTCGCAGTGACGTCTTCACTGTTTTGCGTCGGTGGCAGTGGCAGATCTATGCCGGTACCTCGCACGTTGGCAGAGACGTTGACATCGCCTCCGGAGCAGGCCGCGAGCAGGGCCACGAGAGTCAGCCCCTGAAAAGTTAATCGAAATAATTTTGCGTTCATGAGTACACCTCTTTAGTACTGTGCATCCAATATGGAATCTGTTCCGTCTTCGAGGCTGGGTATCGGCTGCTGTCGATGTCCTCCTCAGCGTTCATTGAACGCGTATGGGCGGGACGTCGCTTGATGTCGACTTGATGTCGATCTGATTTTCTTCTCGGGACCACGCGATATCGGAATCTAAGTACATCTCCGGGTTGCTGGCGCCCGGAGCCGCGTGTTAGCTAATGAGGACGTTTGGACGGTGGAGACGTGAAAATTGGGTACTGAGAGTCAGGCATTTCCCAGGTTCACCGTTGACGCGCGCGAGGGAACGGTCGCCGGACCGCACGGCACAGTCCGTCTGGAACCCAAAGTGATGGAAGTTCTGGCGGTTCTTGGGAGGCATTCCGGTAATGTGGTCTCGAGGGACGAGCTGTTGGACGCCGTGTGGCCCAATGTCATCGTCACGGAGCACACGCTGAGCCGCTGCATCTACCAGTTGCGAAACGAGCTGGGCAAGATCGGTGGGGAATCCAGCCAGTCCGACTACAACCCGATTGAAACGCTGCCGAAACGGGGCTATCGACTGTTGGCGACCCTGGAGGCTTTGCGAGGCGACTCTCCCGAAATATCGGCGATGCCTTTCGTTGTTGGCCAGTGGGTGCGGGGCGATCGGTTCTACGGGCGCAAGGCTCAGATTGAAGAGATCTTCGAGGGCCATCGAAACTGCATTTGGTTGCTCGGAACTCGGCGAATTGGCAAGACCTCGCTATTGAAGCAAGCCGAGCACATTGCGGAGACGTCCCCGCAGCAGCACTACTTTCCGATTTTCTGGGATTTCCAGGGTGCGGAGACACCCGAAGAGCTGCACCTGAATTTCGGTGACGCGCTCCTTGACGCGGATGAGCGGCTTGAACGAATCGGCATCACTCCGTTCGACGTGGAGGCGGAAGATTTATTCGTCTCGATCGAACGGCTCCGGCGCCAGCTGCGCAGCAAAAAGCTGAAGCTGTTGCTGCTATGCGATGAAGTCGAGGAACTGATCAAGCTGCATCAAAAAGACCCATCTTTACTGCGCAAGCTCCGACATGTGATGCAGAGTCGCGAGGACATCCGTACGGTTCTGGCGTCGACGATCCGATTGTGGGCGCTTGCGGAACACAAAGATGACACTTCGCCATTCCTGCATGGATTTACTCCGCCGCTCTACATCGAGCGCTTGTCCGATGACGAGGCGCGCTCGCTGATCGAGCAATCTCATCTTGGAGCAGGGCAGCGACCGACCTTTGCGGACGACGTGGTCGAAGCGATTCGCGATCACTGTGACAACCATCCCTACCTGATCCAGCTCGTCTGCAAGCGCCACCTTGAGACCGACAGTCTGGAGGAGGCGGTCGAACAGGTCGCCACCGATCGAATGGTTAGTTATTTCTTCTCTGTGGATTTTGAGATGCTGTCTGATTCCGAGGGCGACATCATCCGGACGATTGCCCAACAGTCTGCGGTGACGAGCGATTCGATTAAGGAACAGGTTTCGCTCCAGGACGACGTCCTCGAAGGCACTCTACGCCGCCTGGTGAACCTCGGCTTTATTCGCAGGGACACAGAGCGTCGTTTCGAGCTGGCAAACTACTTCTTCCGCCGCTGGTTGGGAACAGCCTAGAAGTTGTAAATAGCCGAAATCGACAGCGTATCCTGCCGATCCGCGAAATCTACCGCGAGGTCAATCTGGAAGTTCTGCATGGCCAGGCCCAGACCGGCTGTGAAATGCACCTCGTCCTCACCGCGCGGCAGCATTGCGCGGAGAATCGGGTCATCGATTATCGCTCGCATTTGATGATCAGGTTCCAGCCAGGTCCCGAGACGCAGGGCGATGATCGGTGTTGATTCAAGGAAGACATACTCGGCACCCAGATGAAGCTCGTTTGCATCATCAATTGTCTGATCGTCGATATCGATACTGTGCGGGATGTCCGAGTATTCGACGCGGTTCCATTGAAAGCTCACGGTAAGGCGCCCGCCGGGATCCCGATACGCGACTCCAAGCCCGAAAATGTCCGGGAACTCGATCGACGCCAATGATCCTTCAGCGATGATTTCTCCGGGTGGAACGCCATAGTCGACTGCCTCTCCGGCCCTTAATTCAACCGCGAAACCAGTCTCCAGCCCCTGTCGGTAAACACCGCCGATGCTCCAGCGCTCTGACGGTCTCCAGAGGATTCCCATGGTGACCGTCCAATCACTGTCGTCGGAGAAGCTCCTCTGGCTGAGCAGCGATCGCTCGGGTAGGTAGGAGTTTGGTCCGAAAATGCTCTCGAGTGAGTCATCGTCCACGGTAAATTGCGTCACGTTTGATTCAAGAGTCGTATCGAAATAGACCACTCCGAGGCCCAGATCGAGTTTATCGTTGACTCGATAGGCGGTCGAAAATCCGTGGCTCAGAATATCAAGCTCACTCGTTGAGCGTTGGTCATAGAGTCGGGTCTGGCAACAGTCGGTTCCACCACTGAACAATCCCTGCGTTTCGCCGGAGAATTTTAGGTCCGCATACTCGTGGCGATAAAGAGCGAAGGACCAGTTGCCCGTCGGATATGCGAAAGAAAGAAAGGCGAGTCCGCTGGTGGTTTCATTTGAATTCGCCGATTTCACATCGACCGTCGTGTCAAGGCCGTAGCCGCTGGGCAAGCCTTCCACTCTTCCGGTCTTGGCGTACGGTATCGAGAAATCCCGACGCCTCCACTCGACTGAAATTTCTGGCCTGAGTAACTGTGTCAATCCCGCAGGGTTGGCGAAGGCGGCTGTCGCATCGTCCGCTAGAGCGACAAAGGCGCCACCGAACGCCATGCTGCGAGCACCCGGGTCGGAAAGACTGAGCTGGAGTGGGACGATCGGTTGCTGCGCCCAGGCACAGACAGGCAGCAGCAACCCGATGAGGAGCTGAATTAGTAATTTGGTGTGGCCGGACAGTCGCTCGACTCGGATAGCCATGGGCGCCCCGCCTGTAGAGCTTTAACTGAAACAAAAACTACTCGCCCGAACTCTGACCCTCAATAGGGGCTTGTCCGTATCTTGATATAGTAGCGTCTGAGTTGGGCTGGAGTCTCACGATACAACCATGCTAACTGTTGAAACAGCCATTCGCCTGATTGCCATCGGGCAGGAACTGCTGCTTGCAGCTGTGTTTCTGTTCAGTGCGGGCGAAAGAGTGGCCCGAATTAGTGGCGCTCTTTTCTTGCTGAGCATTGCTGCTCATTTGTATACCGCTGACCCTTTACTCAGCGGCTCGATTCCTCTGCTTACGCCAATCGCTTTGTTGTTCGCCTTGATCGCGCCTTTTTTCCTGTGGCTTTTTGCACGGGCCATTTTTGAGGCGCCGTGGCCGAAACCTGCCGTGATGTACGCCTGTGGATTTGTGATCGTTGTTGTATGGGGTATCAACGTTGCGGCAGATGTTGTGAATCCGGATTGGGTCCGGAGGGCAAGGTTTCTATTGCAAATACTGAAGCTCGTGGTCGTCGCGGACGCCTTATGGATGGCGCTACGTGGCCGGCCTGACGACCTGATCGAGCCGCGCCGGACACTGCGATTATTTTTTGTGGGCACCATCTCCATCGTGGTCGCCGTTGTTTTGGTCGTGGAACTGGTCCATGGCGGAGTATTGCCGCCGGGATGGCTGCAACTCACGGACGTCATCGTTATCGCGGTTCTTACGCTCGGGCTGGCTGTGCCGATGCTCCGTCTCAATCACGAACTCTTCGAGTTGCCGACTGGCCCGGAATCGGCCACTACCGAAACCGGTACAAGCGAGTTAGGCGGTGCCGAAAGTGTTCTTCGTGACAAGCTGCTTGCACTGATGGACGACGGTTGTTTTCGCGAAACAGGCCTGACCATTCCCGTACTGGCCAGAAAACTCAACTATCCAGAGCATCAGCTCCGCCGGCTCATCAATGGACACCTGGGTTACCGGAATTTCTCCGCGTTTCTGAACAGCTACAGAATAGGTGAGGCCAAGCAACAGCTTGCCGATCCTGAACGCGCGAGAACGCCCGTGCTGACCATTGCACTGGACCTGGGCTACGCATCCCTGGGACCGTTCAATCGAGCCTTCAAAGAAACGACAGGGAAAACGCCGACGGAATTTCGGCGACAGAAATTAGGACGGAATAACGCCGATTCTGAATAAACCACGCCGATTTCGAAATCAGCAAACATCCGCAGATTTCGGCGAGATTCAGACGGCTTTACATCGCTATGTTGTAGGTCCCTTAAAGGAGACAGCAACATGAACGATCGAATCAAAACTATCAGCTCCGTAACGTTTCTGGCGCTTCTTGGTTCTGCCATATGCTCTGACGCGATTGCGGGATCTGTCCCAATTACGCGTGGCACAGATAAGCCAATTCAAACCTGCGTTGCCGAGATCGGCAAACACGCGGACTATATCAATGCGTCACGAGTGGTTCACCGCATATCCACGCTCGATCAACGCAATCTCATCGAAATGGAAATGACGGTCGAAACCTCGGTGTACCTGAACAGTGACGATGATGTCGCCCGAGAATACACGGCGTCCTGCGTAACCGGGACAATGGGCGATCTGCTTGAGTTTCGTATTGACCCACTTCAGCCAAAAGCGAGTTAGGTCGACTTTCAGTTATGAGTCAAGCGGTTACGACGTAGATAAAGCGTTGCAGCATATTGGCGTGAGCGTGATTCATCGCGTTCTCGCGACGGTCAGACATGGCGCAGAGTTCGTCTGCGCCATAGGCTTCCTCCAATGCTGCCGCATGTTTTTTCAGTCCCGCAATCTCTTTGCCTAGTGTGTCACCGTACTGGTCGGTGACATCAATGTGTTCCTCGAGGTTCCAGCCGGACTCTCGCAGCAAGTCTTTATAGCCTTCAGGCACGTCGACAAAAGGTGGGCCGGCCTCTAGAACTCGCTCGTGTTCGGCCGATGACAGTCCCGTCGCTGGTTCGATGACGATAAAGTGCATGCGTGCATCGTCTGTCGCGACGCGGCGGCACTCCTTGAGCATCTCGAGCTTTTCCGGCAGACAACAGAGGACATCCGAATGGCTCAGCCGGTCAAAGGATGCGTCTGCAAAAGGCAAGGCCGCACCACTTCCATTGACCACGCTGACTCGCTCAACAATGTCGTCAATAGCGGCGCGCTCCTGGGCATGTTCGAGCGCGAGCAGTGGCATGTCCACTAAGGTGACGTTGCAGCCAGTCTCTGTGCTCAGGTAAAGGCCGGGCCACCCCGAACCGCTGCCGACTTCCAATAAGCGCGAACTCGAATCCAGTGCGAGCGATGAAATGATGTGCTGGACGTGGTCGTTCGTGGTCCAACTCGTGCCGCCGTAATCACAGCCAAGCACATCGCGCTCCAATGCCTTGACCTCGGGCAGGGCGCTACACGCGTAGCGACTTGTGAAATCGCAAAAAGAGTCGCAGTCCATGGTCTTCTAACCGTAGCTGACGAGCTGCGGGTCGTCCACCAGGGCAGCAGTATTACCGCAACTGACTGTCTTTGCTCCCGCGGCGGTTATAGCCGCTAACTGTTTTCGCCTCTTTGTCCTGTTCCGCCTGGCAGGCGACACAAAGGCGCACGCCAGGGATGGCCTCGCGGCGGGCATCGGGAATTGCTTTCTCACATTCTTCGCAGTTCTTGAGGCTTTTGCCGACCGGTATCTGGTCACGCGCGCGCTTTACCGCATCCTCGACAGTAGCGTCGATCTGGTCTTGTACTGCTCCGTCTTTAGCGAATCCACCGGCCATTTCGTTATCCCGAATGTTGTAACGACATCATAAAGTGACTGCATTCATGGTGCCAGCCAAGGCGCCCGCGGTTGGGCCGGTAACTGCGGCGAATACTGCTCGTTGGAGTAGTATTTTCTTTCATTATCAGTGGCTTAGAGATATACTGTATAAATATACAGGTACTAGAATCGCTGGAGAAACGCATGGCTTGCGCACATAAGATTGTTGAATCCCAATTACAGTGTCACCGCGGATCTGCGGCGCAGCTTGGTGCCGAAATCACCGAACTCTGCAGCTATCTCTATGCAGCTGAATATCGATTGCTATGCCTGATACGAGAGTTTGATGAGAACGAATACTGGGCGGATCTGGGCATTTGCTCATGCGCCCATTGGCTCAATTTCAAGTGTGGCATTGGTATGAATGCGGCACGCGAAAAGGTCCGTGTTGCTCATGCTTTGGCAGCGCTGCCAAAAATTAGCGA
>Ga0070723_10000325_pt1 | contig 12629 bp, 10 predicted proteins | sample tdAd002_FD_67277 | JGI IMG/M metagenome (GOLD analysis project Ga0070723, IMG submission 67277) | Marine sediment microbial communities from the Atlantic coast under amendment with organic carbon and nitrate - tdAd00.2 | ecosystem: Environmental > Aquatic > Marine > Coastal > Sediment | place...
AGTCGATAAACAGGCCAAAGCCTGTCTACATTCATCATGGTAGATAGTCGGTTACGCCGTCGCAACCGTGCCTGGATTGTGCATGCCAGAGCGTATCGGCTGCTGCATTGTGTTCCTGGCAGAGGGCAAGGATGTACACCACCAGGGTCTGCAGACGGCTGCCGCAGAACTTTATGAGAATTAATCAGAGTTGCCCTATATAATACCTGCCTTTTCGATCACCGGAGCTCATCTTGAGCGCAAAACTACGCAATATCGCCATCATCGCCCACGTTGACCATGGCAAAACCACACTGGTAGACCAGCTGCTGCGGCAGTCCGGTACCCTGGACAGCCGTAAAGCGCCGACAGAGCGGGTGATGGATTCCAATGATCTTGAAAAAGAGCGCGGTATCACCATCCTGTCGAAGAATACCGCCATTAACTGGGGCGACTACCATATCAACATCGTGGATACACCGGGCCATGCCGATTTCGGCGGAGAAGTCGAGCGTGTACTGTCGATGGTTGATTCGGTGTTACTGCTGGTGGATGCTGTCGATGGCCCTATGCCGCAAACACGGTTTGTCACTCAGAAAGCCTTTGCCATGGGTTTCAAGCCCATTGTTGTCATCAACAAGATTGACCGTGACGGTGCTCGTCCGGACTGGGTGCTGGATCAGACTTTCGACCTGTTTGATAACCTCGGCGCGACCGATGAACAGCTGGATTTTCCGGTTATCTATGCCTCGGCGATTAATGGCTACGCCTCGCTGGATTCAGATGTGCGCGAGGGCGACATGACGCCATTGTTTGAGACCGTTGTCGAACAGGTACCGGCGCCGGATACCAACGATGAAGGCCCGTTCCAGATGCAGATCTCCACGCTGGATTACAACAGCTATGTCGGTGTAATCGGCATCGGCCGTATCAAGCGTGGCACTGTATCAAGCAACACACCGGTAAAAATCATCGACCGTGAAGGCAAGGTCAGGTCCGGGCGCGTATTACAGGTACTGGGTTTCCATGGCCTTGAACGTGTCGAAAAAGCCGAGGCCGAGGCAGGCGATATCATCGCGATAACCGGAATCGATCCTCTGGATATATCCGACACGCTGTGTAACCCGGATAATGTCGACGCGATGCCAGCCCTGTCGGTCGATGAACCCACCATCAGCATGACCTTTCAGCCCAATACTTCACCGTTTTCAGGCAAGGATGGCAAGTACGTTACCAGCCGAAATATCTGGGACCGCTTGCAGCAGGAGCTGAAACATAATGTAGCGCTGCGCGTGGAGCAACTCGAAGGTGAGCGTTTCCGCGTTTCCGGCCGTGGTGAACTGCACCTTTCCGTATTGATCGAGAACATGCGCCGTGAAGGCTATGAAGTGGCCGTCGGTCGACCGGAAGTGATCATTCACGATGTGGATGGCGAAAAGCAGGAGCCATACGAACAGCTCGCTGTCGATATCGAGGAGCAAAGCCAGGGCGCCGTGATGGAAGCGCTGGGTGAGCGCAAGGCTGAGCTGAAAAACATGGTGCCTGATGGCAAAGGCCGGGTGAGGCTCGACTATATTATTCCTGCGCGCGGTCTCATCGGTTTTCGCACAGATTTCCTCACACTGACATCGGGCACCGGCCTGCTTTACAGCGTATTTGACCGCTATGGCCCGTATCTGAATGTCAGTATTGGCCAGCGCAATAATGGTGTATTGATTTCAAACGGACTGGGTAAGGCACTCGGTTATGCGCTGTTCAATCTGCAGGAACGCGGCAAGCTGATGCTGGGCCACGGTGAGGAAGTCTATGAAGGCATGGTTATCGGCATCCATTCACGCAACAATGACCTGGTGGTGAACCCGCTCAAGGCCAAGCAGCTGACCAATATTCGCGCTGCAGGAACTGACGAGAACATCATCCTGACACCGCCAATCCGCTTCTCGCTGGAGCAGGCACTGGAATTCATCGATGATGACGAGCTGGTAGAAGTGACCCCGAACGCGATACGCGTGCGCAAGAAATTCCTCAAGGAGCATGAGCGCAAACGCGCCTCACGCGAAGCAGTTTAAAACAGGGACCATAGGGTAGTTAATAAACAAATATTTCACCGCAAAGGCGCAAAGGACGCAAAGAACTTCTATTGTTTTGTAGGAGCGGTTTTAACCGCGAATAGATGCTCCCGACTAGTGCTGCTGTTGTTACCTGAAATTACCTTTGCGTCCTTTGCGCCTTTGCGGTGAGAGAACAGTTTTGTAGCCTGGATGGAGCGCAGCGGAATCCGGGGTCGCGACAAATACAACCCGGATTACATAATACATCCATGTATTATGCCCTGCGGGCCAGCCTTAGGCTGTTCAAATTCGGTCCAACCGAATTTAGTACGTTTCACTCCATCCAGGCTACCGGCAAAAAAGCTATTCCCCGAGCGCCAGCTGCGCCTCGGACTTCAAACCAACTTTTTTCATCAGCCATGACGGCGGACAGAAACCGGTAAATGAGCTCTGGAAGCAGTTGAACCCGATAAACAGGGTGAACCAGGTCCAGTAGGGATGGTGGAAAAGGGCCAGCAGGCTGGTTGCCATTACCATTGTGCCGCCAAAGGCAAATAAAGTACGTTCTACAGACATCGCCATGATAATAATTCTCTCGCTAAGTTAAAAATGCGCGTATTTTCAGATAAAAAGGCATATCAGGCAAATCAGGCTATAGCATCAAGCTACCGAGGTTCTCGTCTCCAAGGTATTCAATCATTGCATCTCGCCATAAATGCTGCACGCGTCTACGTTGGTAGCTGATCGGATTAAAGTCATCAGTCAGCAGAACATCGCTGTGTAGATCAGGCAATTCACCTGAAATAAACCGGTTCACATCATCGAGTTGTGCATCAGCAAGCGAAGTGCCAGCGGTGGAGAGGTGAATGGGTGATGCCGATGCCAGCAACACGATACTGGTCAGCTGGTTTCCGTGATCAAGGCTGAAAGCGCGAACGTTTGGGAATGATGCTTTCAGTGTGTGTTGCAGTGCAGCAACATCTTCACCCGATGCGAGCGAAGTCATGTTGATAGCCAGTACACCGGTATCCGTCATGCGGGCCCTGGTTTCAGCTAATGCTTCCAATGATACAAGGTGCCAGGCAATTTGTTCGGCACTGAAGGCGTCAATCACGATGTACTCATAACTGTCTTTGCTGCGTAGCAGGAAAAGACGACCGTCCATATAATGGATTTGTTCAGGCGCTAAGTTAAAGCCGAAATGCTTTTCGGCCATCTCGCCGACTTTAGGATCTATTTCCACAGCTTCGATATAAAGCCCGTATTTCTTCAACAACATCGGCAGCTGGCCTGCGCCCAGACCTATTACCAGTGCTTTCTCAGTTGAACCAGGCGGTGACAGTCTTAGCTCGGGGAGAGCGGAAATAAAATTAATGTAGTGTGTTGTATATAAATCATCATCGAAAACATAATTTTGACCAATGCCATCCACCAGCAGTGATTTCTCACCATGCCTGCTGATGACCTGTAATTGTCCATAGAAGCTCGGCATTTGCTCCAGTATCTCAAATGATATGTTTGATTCAGGCTTTTTGCCGGTGAATATCATTATCGATACAAGCAGGGATATCAGTATTAATGAATAGCCAATAAACTTCGGCCGAAAGTTGCCAAGTATTGCTAATGCCAGCAGCAGGCTTCCACAGAATGCAAAGATGGCCAGAACACCATAGCTGGGTATTAATACAAAACCGGTAACAAGTGCACCCAGTAAACTGCCAATGGTGGAAACAGCAAATACTTGTCCACTGACTGAGCCAGCGGCTTCCCGTCTTCTGGTCATCAGTCGTATAACAAAAGGACCTACTGCGCCTAGCAGAAACAGGTTGGGGAAAAACAAAATACAGCTGGATAGCAATACGCCAATTCGAATATCAGCTATCTGAACCATTTCGGGAAGCAGGGGACGCGCCAGCATGGGTGTGGATAGCGTCCATAATCCGGCCGCCAGGCACAGGTTATACAGGATGTCGGCGCGAGGCAGGCGATCAGCAAGACGACCGCCAAATGAATAACCCAGGGCCAGGGCTGCAAGCGTAATTGCAATCAGGGCGCTCCATGTATATATACCACTGCCAAAATAGGGCGCGAGAATTCTTGTCCCCATCAGCTCTATGACTAATACACAGGCACCGGTAATAAATACCGTCACCAGCAGCGCCCAGTGCGGAATGCGTGTATGTGTTTCGAAATCTTTATTATTTGTCATGAATCAATACATATGCGAGCTTATCAATTGACATTGATCATCAACCTTCTACATGATGAGTAAGCAGTAAACTATGACCATGCATACGGTCTATCGTATCTGCATGCATTCATATTAGCTGACTTGTAAGCGATGAGCTATTGAAGAGTTGAGTAAGTTGTTGATTAATCATCAAACATAAGCAATCGAGTTACTATGCAAGAGTGGTGTTGATTTTGTTGTAGGGTGCGCTGTGCGCACCGAAAAATGCTAATCAAATTCCAGCTTAATCGTGCGCACGGTGCACCCTGCGTGTGAAACGCTGCTTTGGTGCATCTATGCTAAGTGCGGTAATGGTTTTAGAATTAATCGTGGTGGGCTTTGTGTGCCTGTTCTAATGTCTTTTCGTATATACATGTATTTATAATTAGCTGACGTGCATTTGGTTAGCAATTGCCGATAGACATTCAACCGTATGTAATCGAGATACCCAGCAATAGTGGTGTAAGCAATGTGGCAGCGACATTGGCGCCAAGGTACTGTGTATGTGTTCCGATGTTTTCTGCGTGTTTTAGTGCGCCTGTTAATGAATATATTGACAGTGCAACGGGTAACAAGGCTATCAAGCTCAAGCTGGGGAAGTAGTCATAATAAATTCCGATCAGGATAGTCGAGTACGCAGCTATAAAAAACACGCTGTATACGTAGCTGCTGGTTGTTGTGCCGAATGCGATCGGCAAATGATTGCGCCCGATGCTTTTATCCGCTTCGATGTCAGGGTATTGATTGAGCAGCAGCAGGTTGTTAACCAGAAAAAAAGGAACCAGGGCTGCAAGCCATGGTGTGATGGAATTCTCCCCTGTTAGAACAAAGTGTGTACCGACAACAACCAATACCCCGAAGCCCAGTCCCGGAGCTAGCAGGCATAGAAGTGGCCAGCGATTTATCCATTTCGTGTATGCCAGGATTATGACGACACCAGTCATACCGATGATTGCAATCGGTAGCACCAGTGCTCCGTGGTTGTTGATGAAATATAGACCGATTGCAGATGTTACGGCTAAACTGATCAAGCCGGCAGCCAGTACCAGGTTCGCCATGGCCGGGTCAGCAGGCAAGGCACCACTTCCGCCACTGAACGGTGTTTTAATCGTTATCAGGTCCAGGCCGCTTTTGAAATCAGCATATTCATTAAGCGTGTTGACGCTGATGTGCGCGCATAGTGCGCCAATCACAACCAGGGCCAGCACGCTAATATCGACTGCGCCCTGGGTGGCAAGTGCTGTACTTGTTCCCAGAAACACGCAGACAGGCGACAGTATCAGAAAAGAGGGTCTTATCGCCTGAAGTAGTGTTCGAAACTGCATTTAGATTAATTCCCTTGGCATTGCCCGTGGTTATTTGCAGATATGCGCAGATAAATGTACATTAGAGCCGGAATTTTTAATAGTAGTGCGCAGTATTTTACCCGTTAACCACACAGAGAGGATGATAGCCATGACAGATATTGATTCATTACCACAGAAAAATACCCGGCCAGAGCGCGGCATCAACCGCCGTGAAGTACTGTTGGCCATGGGGGCCGCAGCCACAGCTGCGTATGCCGGACCAGCTGCAGCAGCCATGAAGGGACACGACCACAGCACGCATAAACCCCAACATCCAGCTGTGCTTGATGCGACCAATGAATGCACAGACAAGGGCCAACGTTGCATTGCACACTGCCTGGTCAGTTTTATCGAAGGTGATACCGAGCTGGCAAAATGCGCGAGCAAGGTGCATGAAATGCAGGCCATTTGTGGTGCATTTTCCTACCTTGTTGCAGCAAATTCCGAATATTCGAAAGAATATACAAAAATTTGTATAACTGCATGTGAAGATTGTGAAAAAGAGTGCAGGGAGCATGACGAACATTTTGAGTGCAAGGACTGTGCTGATGCCTGTGCGGCACTGGTTAAAGCCATCAAGAAATCATTCGCCTAGTTTTACCGGTTCAGGCTCGACTGATCGTTACAGGGTCGGGTCTGAACATTTGTCAGTGTGTCTCAATCAAGTCTTTTTTCACCACTGATCACTAACACATGGACATGGAGGAGACTATCAATGAATACCACCGTTCTATTCCATCGCCTGTTTTTGATCCTGTTTTTTTTCATCACGGTTTTTCCTTTCCTGTCCCATGCACAGCTAGTGGGTGATGTTGTCATCAAGCGTGGTACGGTTGATGACGATCTATACATGGCAGGTGGACAGGTCGATCTATATGCCACGGTAAATGGTGATGTCGTAGTGGCAGGCGGGCAGCTCAATCTTGAAGGCGATATCAGTGAAGATGTGATGGCTGCCGGCGGGGCAATTACTTTACGTGGCTCGGTCGGCGATGATGCACGGCTGGCTGGTGGTGAGATTCGAGTTGCAGGCAGGATCGGTGATGACCTGGTGGCCGCGGGTGGCCGCATTCATATCAGTCCTGTTGCAAGCATAGCTGGTCGTGCCTGGTTGAGTGGCGGCGAGCTTCGTATCGATGGTTTTGTCGTCGAAGAGCTGCGTGCCAGCGGCGGCAGGATCGTCATTACAGGAAAAGTAAACGGTAACGTCGATCTGTGGGCTGACGAGATCATAATTGAAGACACCGCGGTGATAAGCGGTAATCTGCATTATAAGAGTTCACACCAGGCAAACATCGCCAGTGGTGCTCGTATCGATGGCGAAGTGATTCACACGCCGGTAGAAGTTGACCTGAAGCCAGTCATCGCCAGCTTCATCTTTGCCATGCTGATATTGCTCTTCAGCATAATAATTACGGCCGTTGTGTTGTATTTGCTGTTCCCGGATTTTTCCCTGCGTGTCAGCCAGTCACTGCGTGATCAGCTCTGGCTGTCTTTAGCTATAGGGCTGGCAGTATTTGCCGGCGCACCGGTGCTAATAATTATATTGTTTTCCACAGCCATCGGTGCATTGCTGGCGCTAATGCTGTTGGCGATTTACCTTGTGATGTTGCTGGCGGGTTATTTTGTCGGTGCCATGTATGTAGGAAACGCCGGGCTCAAGTTGCTGCGCAAGACTGAAGTCAGTACAGCGTTACGTGCAATAGCACTGGCTATAGCGATATTTGCCCTTGGTGTTATCAACCTGGTCCCGCTGCTGGGCAGCCTGGTTAACTGGTTCATCCTGCTTGTGGGTATTGGCGCCTTGAGCAGGCAGCTGTACCTGGCGTACAGGAACTGATTCAAACCATGTCGATATGCCAGGCGGTTTAAGCCCTGTTTGAAAGCCAGTGGATTGTTGTTGCGGCAACTACGGAGGTAACCAGCAGGCTAAAGCCGGGCCAGATTGCAGTTACCAGCAGGTTGGGTGCAAACAACATAATCAGCCCGAGTCCAAGCATCATCAGGCCCGATAATAATTTCAGAAAACGACCCTGCTGCTCGCTGAGTTTATATGCGCCCAGCGTGAATGAGAAAATTATCACGATAATCATCAGTGGGATGACATAGATAATATTGTAAAGCACAAGATAGGCATAATGCTGCAAATTGCTTAGTTCACTCAAGGTCAGCAGGCGTGTATAGACCATTGGAAAGCCGGCTGTACACAATAGTTCATAACTGTTCGCGGCAATTGCCAGCGCAGCTGTGCCCACAAGCATGGTGGCAATGTTATTGGCCTTGAGTAATTCGCGCATGCGACGATACAGCGTGGGTTTGGCTGATTCGGGAATCGTAAGCGAAGGCCCTTGTTTGAACAAAAAATAATCCTTGGTATTTATTATGCCGATGACTATCGCGACCATACCGGCAATCAGTGTGATCACGGAAATGGCGCCAACCATGATAAAAAGATTGAGCCATGCGGTCATGAACAAAAAGTAGATCAATGCAGAAATAGCTACAAACGTTGTGCCGATGAGTAACATTCGCGCGCGGCTTCTTGCATGTACCATCAGGCTTAAAAGAAACATCAGCACAAAAAATGCACATGGATTAAACGAATCCATGCCGGCAATTATCAGTGTGAATATAAACAGCGAGTTGCTTTGCGGGTCAAGCTTGCCGATAAAAGGCAACAGCAAAGCATTGTCGTCTGTTGCAGAAAATGCCATCGCTGGCGTCTGCCGGCAGGCATGCGCATGATCCAGTATCTGCTGTCCAATGCCCTGGGGTGAGTCATAACCTGTTATCAACTGCCCGCAAACAAAGAAAGCGGGTACTGAGCTGGTCTTATGGCCAAGCAAGTTGGCAATTTCGACATAGCGTTTCAGGTTTTTCCTGTTCTGGCTAATCTCGGATGAATGCACTTCAAGCCATGGATAATCCCGCTCTAGCGAATCAACAAAAGGGACTGCTTTGAGGCAGTGGGGGCATTTCTGTGACCAGAAGAAATACAACTGAACCTGTGTTTCGCCGTCATCCTGTTTGCTTGTCCAGCTTATAGCTTCACTGGCCAGGATGCCATGAGGCATCAACAGCATAAGGGTAAAAAAAATGGCGCGAAATGTCATTGATCTGTCTATGGTATTAAGTATAAATTGTTGCATTAGAATGTGGTTATGTTTTCAAACATTACTGAGTATAAAATAGCCGTTGTAGTCGTCTTGTACAGTTTTTCTATTTGATTTATATGATTATTAGCCCTTTATTGCGTACGTATCTGCCTGGTCTGGCTGCGGCTGCTTTCCTGGCGGGCTGTGAAATTGATGGCGGAGACAACCTGCCGCGCGTGCCTGATCAGGGCCTGTTCATGTATGCCGAGGCAAACCGGCACGAGGCAGAAGACAGTGCCGAAGTGGTCGCCGCGGTGTTCGATGATGGCGAAGCGGTCAATCTTGTCGGTGGCGATGTGTTTGAAGCGCACACTGAGACAGAGCGGGTTTTGCTGACGAAAGGGGGGTTCTTTGACGGCAGTTATGCTGAGTCATTGCCGGTTGATAACAGTGTACAGGACGTGTTTTTCAATGTCGTGCACGAACCCCTGGAAGCGCGCTCTAACCGCTGGTATCCGATCGATATTCTCAATATCGACCCTGGTCCCGGTGAACTCGTGGGTAAATCAGCAAAGGTCAGCTTCCCACAGCCAGTAACAATTAATGCGCCAGTAGCGGATACCGTTTACAGCAGTATCAACGATACGATTAACTTCGACTGGCTTACCGGCAGCGGTGGCGCTATGCGCGTGCTTGCATCGGTCGAATGCACTGATGGACTTGCAACTTCCAGTTACGGCGTTGTCGTCGACGAAGAAGTGGAAGTCGGCATCAGCCTTGATGATGGTGGTCATGCAGTGCTGCTGGACAAGTTTATCTACGATATAAATCTTGGTTCGTCTGGGATAAAGTTTGTAAGCGACGCCGCCCTGATGCTGTTGCAGGAGTTGCTCAACAAGCTGAGCGCCGGCAACATCGCCCCGGATTTTCTGCTGAAGAAGCGCGAAGCCAACCCGATAGAAAGTACTTGCGAGATACGCCTGTTCCTTCAGCGCCAGCTGAATGGACAGTTCGATACCACGTTTGACGCGGGTACCGTGGTTGGTAGTACAAGCTCTGAAGTAACAGTGTTCTATCTGCCTCCTGTGACATTAGACTAAAAAGCATCATGGCTGCTACCAGGAATCTTCTGGCTATCGTACTGGTTAGCTGCATGGCATTTACAGTCCAGGCCGAAAATATGCAGCTGGATGTTAACCTCGGCTGGACCAGTCTGGATGCTGGTGGTAATGATGAACTTAAGAGCGGGAAAGCGCTTGCCGTTCACTATGACTATTTTCTGAAATCCTGGCTGGCCGTTGATATTGGCCTGTACCTGTCGGACAAAACCCTGGAGCAGAACCGCCAGGATATAGTCGGCGATTATCGAACCAGCATACAGTCCCAGGCGATATTGCTTGGTGTCAAGCCACGATACAAGTTTGAAAGTCCCTACGAAGTCTTCAGCAGGCTTGGCCTGCAGTACTGGCGTACGGAGCTGGAAGTGGAAGAGTATTTCGGTACAGGCATCCCCGGCGGTACGGACTCGGCTAAAGATACCGGTTATGGTTATTACGCCAGCATCGGCGGCGCCTATTACGCCACTGAAAATGTACTGTTGCAGATTGAGTTAAGGTACATGAAGCAGCTCGATGTGTTCGAAGGCAAATCGCAGTACCCGTTTGATCTGGCAATCAATTCGTTCAGCTTTGGCGTTGGCTATCGCTTTTAACCCGTTATGGCATTTCTGTTTCAAAACACAGCATGGTTAGCAGGTTGCATCATGTATCAAGCTAAGCGTACCTTGCGCCTGCCGCTGCTGGTGATTGTCTGCCTTGCTGCATCACCGGTATGGTCGGACTTCGATGAAACCTACAAGTTGACCATTGGCGGCCTGGCTACGGATTTTGAAACCACGCTGCGGATCAACTCGCATGATAATTCCATTGATGACAAGATCGAGCTGGAAGATGGCCTGGGGTTTGATTCCGAGGTTCGATCGGCCTGGATCAGGGGGGAATGGCGCATGGCGCCACGCCACCGCCTGAGCCTGCTTTACACCCAATTCAATCGCACCTCGGAGATAACATCAACAACGGACATCGACATCGGTGGCAACATCATCAAGGCGGGGGCGTTTATAGGGAGTTCGGCAAGAACTCACTTGTTTGATATCGAGTATCAGTACAGCTTTTTCAAACGTCCGAATATTGAACTGGGTGTTACTGCTGGTCTTTACTGGATGAATACGGTGTTTGAGTTGACTGCTGCTGGAGAAGTTATCTTCGAAGGCGAAACGGAGCCCGAGTTCAGTACAAATTATGAGGCCAATCAGCGCCTGATTGCGCCACTGCCGTTAATAGGCCTGACGCTGGGTTATGAAATTAATGATAGTTGGCGGCTTAAGGCCGGAGCACGATTCTTCGATGTTACGATCAGTGATATCGATGGCTATATCTTTTCTTCCAACCTGGGTACTGAATATTATTTTACCCGGCATTTCGGCCTGGGCGCTAAGCTTGCCTTGTTTAACCTGAGTGTCAAACACAACGGTGTCGTATTCACCAACACAATTACCTATGAATATAGCGGAGTTCAGGTATACCTTGCGTATAAGTACTGAGCTCTCTATAAAACTGAGTCAGTTTACCCACAGGCAGAAAGAGCAAATTCAGCAGGCAACGTGTATTAAAGACATATATTTTGATTTGCATGCTAGCCCGCATATTGTACGAAGGATTTGGATTTTAGGGGCAAGCTGGCAAAGCAGGTTGGACGATCGCTCGCGGATTCATAGCCGTAGCTATGGATCAAGGGTGATCGTTCAAGATGCGGCGCCAGATTGTTCATAAAACCAAATAGGACAAACTGTAACCGATTTAAATTCGTTTATTTAGCGGTAGCCCATTTAAACTCAATAATAAATAATCATCGTGCGTCCGCCTTTGTGCAATATGCGGGCCAGGCACTCGCTGGCGAAAGTTCCCGCTTAACAATCCGTGTGTTTATCAGCTCTTCATTACCGAAGTTATTCACACTTGTTTGATGCTTTACGCGTGCATTTATCACCTTGAAATACAGGTAGAAAATTAGCACGGCAGAAAACAATGTGTAACGTACTGAAATAATACTACGCCATCACTAGTGTGATGTAGTCACAGTATTATGACCAATCAGTAGTGCAACTCGGTCTTTTTTTGCTGTATATTGTTACGGGTAGACTGTCGGCGAATATCAGATAAGCGGTATATTTGGCTGCTTTCAGGCATAAGCCACGGTTTGAACACGGCGTCAGCGTGATTGCGCGTGCAACAATTTCACTAACGAGAGGAACTGTGGCTATGAGTGATCAGGTTATTTGGCTGGATAAGCTGGGCATGAATGATGTTGACCGCGTAGGTGGCAAGAATGCATCGCTCGGTGAAATGATCAGTAATCTTTCGTCGCTGGGCGTTAGTGTGCCCGGTGGCTTTGCAACCACTGCAGAAGCTTATCGTCAATTTTTACGCCATGAGGGCCTGTCTGAAAGAATCAATGCAAAACTTGCAGATCTCGATATCAATGATGTTGTTGCCCTTGCAGATACCGGTGCCGAGATCCGTGCCTGGGTGGTCGATACGCCTTTTCCAGACGAACTGCTGCACGCTATAACAGAATCCTGGAAAGTAATGGAAGCCGAGGGCGGCATTGATGTTGCCGTTGCAGTGCGGTCGTCAGCCACGGCGGAAGACCTTCCGGACGCTTCTTTCGCCGGTCAGCAGGAGACCTTTCTGAATGTGCGCGGCCTGGATAATGTAGTTATTGCTATCAAGCATGTGTTTGCTTCACTGTATAACGATCGCGCCATCGCATATCGCGAACACCAGAATTTTGATCATGAGAAGGTAGCGCTGTCCGCAGGCATTCAGCGCATGGTACGCAGTGACATCGGCGCCAGTGGTGTCCTGTT
>Ga0070723_10000326_pt1 | contig 12610 bp, 12 predicted proteins | sample tdAd002_FD_67277 | JGI IMG/M metagenome (GOLD analysis project Ga0070723, IMG submission 67277) | Marine sediment microbial communities from the Atlantic coast under amendment with organic carbon and nitrate - tdAd00.2 | ecosystem: Environmental > Aquatic > Marine > Coastal > Sediment | place...
CGAATTGGTGTTCTCGGCGATTGACGACTGCTATGCGCGAGCCGGCGCGATTGACGATTTCCGCCTGCACGCCGACTTTCACCCGGGCAATGTTCTGGTTGCGCGTGAGCAACTTCACATCGTGGATCTGGATGACACGCGCCACGGTCCCGCCATACAAGACCTGTGGATGTTCTTGTCGGGTGACCAGGACGAACAGGCGCCGCAACTCGACGCACTGTTGGCGGGGTACACCGAGTTTCGTCATTTCGACGCGCGCGAGCTGCATCTCGTGGAAGCCCTGCGCAGCCTGCGATTAATGCATTACGCGGCCTGGATAGCGAGACGGTGGCAGGACCCGGCGTTCAAAATCGCATTTCCGTGGTTCGATTCACATCGTTACTGGGAGGACCATGTGCTTGCACTTCGCGAGCAGATAGCGTTGATGCAGGAGCCACCGCTCGAGTGGCGTCCTGACTGATTGATTCTCAGGGCACACCCCACTACAGTGGACTCGTGCACAATTTCACGCCTAAGGGCGGAACTCTACTGCCTTAGGCCGCTCTGATATAAGGATCGTACGACCGACAACCGCTGCAGGACGCGTCTAATTGAATGCCATGAATCGCACAGCGTTAACAGGAATTATCCTGGCCGGCTTGTTATCCGGCTGTGGCGCCAATGTCACGCTCAAGACCCCGACGATTCCAGAGCCACTTCTCGAGCAGATTCCGATGTCGGTCGGCCTGCGAATGCCACCAAACTTCCAACAGTTCATCCACGAAGAAAAAGTTTACGGTCGGGAAGAATGGTCCATCAATCTGGGTCGTTCCAATGCCGCGCTATTTGAACAGTTGCTCGCTTACATGTTTGCTGAAGTCACTGTTTTGGGCCCCGACGACGATCCGCAGTTGATGCCACTGGACGCATTGATCGAAGTCAGCATCGACGCATTCGAGTTCTCCACGCCGGAACAAAGTAACACCGAGGCATTTGCCGTCTGGATTCGATACCGACTGAAGGTCTACAACGATGAAGGCGAGATGACGTCAAACTGGCCGGTTAGTGCATACGGAAAAAGCCAGACGACGACATTGGGCGGCTCTGAAGCACTGCAACGAGCTGCGATTCTCGCGATGCGTGATGCTGCGGCGCTAATGATCATGAAGTTCGACAACGTCACCCGGATCAGCGCGTTGGGCGCACAGCCCGCCGCTGCTCCCGAGCCCGTGATAGCGCCCCAATCGGAAGGTGGCGAAGATGACGAGGTGCAAACCACAGCCCTCGAAGGAAGTGCAGATGAATCCGGTTAGTCGACTGATTAAAGCGCCCGTCATTATCTTTGTGAGCATGTCCGTGACTGCCTGCATTACGTCGACCGTGCAAGATGCCCGAACCGGCGTGACAGGCATCAACGAAGGCGAATCGGTGGTCATCATGGCCAAGAGTTACCACCTCGGTAACGAAACCGAAATGAAGTACATACGCTGTATTGAAAACAATCTTTCTCGCGGCAAGAACGGCCTGACTGTTATTCCGCATGACGAATTTATCGACTCATTGTTCCCGTGGTTTGAACCGCGCACTGCTCCTGCTGAAACCAAGAATCTCGCTAAACTGATGGACCGTCCGGGTGTCGCGGACCGCATAGCGGAACAAGGCGTTCGATATATCATCTGGCTCGATGGCGATACTGACAAAGTTGCCGGCGGCGGCAGCTTGTCCTGTGCTGCCGGACCTGGTGGTGGCGGATGCTTCGGCTTTGCATGGTGGCAGAAGGATGCCGATTACGATGCATCGATATGGGATCTGCGCGAACGTGAATCTGCCGGGACGGTGTCAGCGGACGTCAGCGGTACCTCATTCATGCCTGCGCTGGTCATTCCGGTGCCACTGATCGCCAGAACACAGGCCAGGGCGTGCAAGACGCTCGCCAGCCAGTTGCTCAGCTTCATTGTGCAGGACGAGACTGCGTAAAAGCGGATTACTCTGGCGAGTATCTATCTCGGGCGTGCCGCCCGTATGAACGCCTTACGATAATAGTCCGAGCTCAGACTCTCGATCGCGACAACCTTGCCGGATGACGGCGCGTGAACGAAGCGCCCGTCACCCAGGTACATGCCGACGTGTGACATTTTTCCCGAAATACTGAAGAACAACAGGTCGCCTGCCCGCATGTTGTGACCTTCGACAGGCGGCAAGTGTGCCCACTGACCAGCCGTCGTGCGCGGAATATTCTTGCCGGCGTGGGCGTACGAGTAATGGACCAGCCCACTACAGTCGAACCCGGTCGGCGTCATGCCGCCATATCGATACGGCACACCGACCTGCCGCAGTGCAATGGAGGCCGCATGCGCACCTACACTATTGTGTTTATTCGGCCGAACGACCTCACCCGCTGGAACGTTCGACGCCGCCGATGATGTAGGGTTCGCGGAGCAGCCCAAGGCAGCTGACGCGACGATCGCAATCAGGATAACGCTTCGAACAATGCTTGCTGGCTGAGATATCATAGCGCCCACGCCCTTTCGGCCCAGAGCTAAAAGAATATGCGAAGTAAGCTGAAGACCGTATGAACTGCATCTCAAGTCTGAATGTTCTTATCTTGCTGCTGTGCCTTTCGATATGCCCTGCGTGTGGTGCCCAGGTTTCAGAATCGCCGGTTCCAGCCGATCCGCTGAGCTACCGCATTGACTATGTCGTCAAACCGAATCAGATGGACGGAACTGTTGCGGTAACACTCACGCTATCGCAGGATACTGCCCTGTTGCGGGAGATGACGATGCGACCCGACTCTCGCATCACTGATCTCGAGGCCGATGGTGATCTCGATATCAGCGACGCCGAATTGCGCTGGGTACCCCCTGAATCGGGCGGAACGATGAGCTGGAGTGTGAGCGTCGCCCATCGGAGAAATGGCGATGGGCATGATGCGTGGCTTGGTATGGAGTGGGGACTGTTTCGGGCTGAAGATATCATCCCGCGCGCCGCGACGCGTACTCTGAAGAATGCGCGCAGCGAGACGTGGCTTACGCTTCGTTTACCCAAAGGCTGGTCGGCAGTAACGCAGTATTTCAGTGCAAACGGCCAGACTCGCATAGAAAATCCCGAACGCCGTTTTGATCAGCCATCCGGGTGGATGGTAATGGGTGATCTCGGCGTTCGCCGCGAAACGATCGCCGGTATTCGCGTCGCGGTCGCGGGTCCGACCGGAAACTCTGTGCGGCGTATGGATACGCTGGCACTTCTCAACTGGACATTACCGGAACTCGGTCGACTTCTGTCCGATCTCCCTGCACGGCTGACCGTCGTAAGTGCCGGCGACCCGATGTGGCGAGGTGGCCTCTCTGCACCGCAATCTCTGTTCCTGCATGCCGATCGTCCGTTGATCAGTGAAAACGCGACCAGCACCCTGCTCCACGAGGTCATGCACATGTCACTGTCATTGCATGCGGATATTGGCTATGACTGGATCGTCGAAGGGCTTGCGGAGTACTACAGCCTGCAATTGCTGCAACGCAGTGGCACGATCTCCGACACGCGGTATGACCATGCCAGAGCCGATCTTGCTGACTGGGCAAAGTCGACCTCGGTACTTTGCCAACCCACATCAACCGGCGCGACTACAGCATTTGCTGTCGGCGTCTTTGCGGCGCTCAATGATGAAGTTTACGAGCTGACAGCCGGAGGTGCGAATCTGGATGATGTCGCCAGGGAGTTGCAACAGTACAGTGGCGATGTCGATCTCGATACACTAAGCGAAATCACCGAGCACATTGCTGGCAGCAAACCGGACACACTGCACATCGAAAAGCTGCCCGGCTGTCGTAAAATCGCCATTGGCAATCAAGAGACATAGACCCTTCGATGGACCGCCGTCACGACCTTGAAGTTATTCTCCGCTCTCGAACCCCGATCGTCATCATAGAGACGCGGGACGAAGCACGTATGTTGCAGATGCTTCAGTCAATCACGATTGCAGGAATAGCCGAAACCTACATGCCATTGTTTCGCTGGACCGTCACTGACGGTCTGCAGCGTATCGACATCGCGCTTGAGCCGCAGCCGCTCAATTCCGAGCCCAGTGACGTTCTAAAACACATCCGGGCCGTGGCGAAACCCGGCATCTATGCACTGCTCGACTTCCACCCGTTCCTCGAGGACCCACTGCATGTGCGCCTGCTGAAGGACATCTGTATTCGATACCGCGACGTGCCACGGCAAATTGTACTCATCAGTCACACTGTCAAGCTGCCCAGCGAACTCGAATCATTCAGTGCGCGCTTCGACATGGCACTTCCAACGGAAGACGAGCGGCGTCAGATCATCCAGCGTGTTGCGGATGAATGGACAACTGAAAACCCGGGTTCGCGTGTACAGGCCGACGCAAAAGCTTACGAAATGCTTGTCCGAAATCTTGCAGGTCTTACATACAACGATACCGAGCAACTGGCACGCAATGCGATTTACGTCGACGGTGCAATCACCAAGAGCGACCTGCCGGGAGTCATGCAGGCCAAGTACGAACTGCTAAATCATGGCGGCGCGCTGCAATTCGAGTACGACACGGCAAGATTCAGCGATGTTGGCGGACTGGCACGATTGAAAGAATGGCTGTCACAACGGAAATCAGTTTTTCGTGGTGACGACAGCGCCGCACACCTGGATGCACCGAAGGGCATCCTGCTACTCGGCATTCAGGGCTGTGGCAAGAGCCTTGCCGCGAAAGCGACAGCCGGCATTTTTGGGGTGCCGCTGTTGCGCCTTGATTTTGGTGCTATCTATGACAAATACCACGGCGAAACCGAACGTAAACTCAGGGAGTCCCTGAAAACAGCGGATGTAATGGCGCCGTGCGTCCTGTGGATAGATGAAATCGAAAAAGGCATCGCGGGTCGCGGAGGCGAGACGGGCACTACGCAAAGAGTTCTTGGGACATTCCTCACCTGGATGGCGGAAAAGCTGAGCCATGTTTTTGTCGTCGCTACGGCAAACAACATCAGTGCATTGCCGCCGGAGCTTGTCAGGAAGGGTCGTTTCGACGAAATCTTCTTTGTCGATTTACCCGACAAAAAAGTGCGCGCATCGATTCTGGCTATCCACCTGGCCCGTCGCGAACAGCGACTCAGTCATTTCGACGTAGAATCTCTCGCAGACTCGATGGAAGGCTTCTCAGGCGCCGAGATCGAACAAGCGGTGGTTTCCGCCTTCTATGCAGCCCATGCACAGCAAGAGCCGTTGCGGACGAAGCATATCCTGCATGAGGTGGAGCAAACCAGGCCGTTGTCGGTTGTTATGCAGGAGCAGATACACGCACTCCGAATGTGGGCTGACGGGCGCACCGTCCCCTGCGATTAGTCGTCCTTGCCGAATTTTACGTAACGTCGCCAGGCACTGTGTAAGCACTATCTCGGCCGGCACCCGTGCTAATATGCGCCGATGGCTAATGATAAGAAAAACATAAACGAGTTAGTCACGGATGATGACGATCCGACTGCGGAACTCGAAGTACTTGCGCTGGAATCAGCGCTGGCGAAACAAGGCAAGCACGATCTGTCCGAGGCTGCCGCAGATACCCATGACTACGACGACCCGCGAAAAACGAATCGGAATGTTTCAATCGCTGAACTGAAGTCCGATCTCAAGACTCGTTCCGAGACGATCAATCGACTGCAATACGACATCGAACAACTGCATGCCAAGTGGACGGGTCTCGAAGCAGAAATTAAAGCGCGAGAAGAGCTAACGAACCGTTTGAATCGTGACATTCAAGGCTCGACCGAGAAACTTGCACGCAAAGAGAAACTACTGAAGAAACGCGATCAGTCGATCAAAGCCTTAAAGGCTGAGATTCGCGGCCGCAATAACGAGTATGGCGAGATCAAGGAGTCTCTTGCTGAGCGTGAACAGCAAATCGAGAAACTGCAGAAGCAACTTTCGACTGATCGCGGCGACGAAACACAGCATGACCAACAGCTTCTGCAACAACAGGCCGGACAGATTGTAAGCACGGAAGCCGAGATAAGAGACTTGCGAGCGCAATTGCAACGCACCGAATCTTATGCCGACTCGATCCGGCAACAATTACAGGAACAATCGCTCGTTACCGATGAAGCTGAAGATACGCGAGAATTCCTTCAGGTCAGGCTGCAGAACAGCACCGAACAACTCGACGAACTTAAAACTGCGCTCGAAGAAGCGAATCAGCACAACGAAACTCTCACCAGGGAACTTGCCGGGTTGAAAGACGCACACGCTGAAGATATTCGCATAATCAGATTTGAACTCGGCGAAGCGCAGGAAACTGTCGCGCAACACGAACTCGTTGCGGAGCAGCTCGCCTCAGACCTCGTGGATACCCGAGGATTTCGGGAAGAGCTCGAGTCGATGCTCAGCAAATCTGAAGAGAAGAGCCAACAGCGTATTGAGCAGTTGGAGAAAGAGACTCGCCGCTTGCTTCGTGAAGCCGCGGATCATGAGGAAAAGCTCGAGACCAAGAGCGAAGCAATCAATTGCCTCCTCGCTGAGTTGGCCAAGAAGTCTCAGCAGATTGAGTCCATCGGCGAACTCGAAGAGGTCATCCATGAAATTGACGATCGCATGTCCGAACGAATAGATGATCACTCACATAAGGAACGCGATCGAGTCAGCCGCGTACTGATCGGTTCAATCGATGGACAAGAGCTGCGCTTTCCCTTGTTCAAGGATCGGCTGACAATTGGCCGCACCGAGCAAAACGATATTCAACTCAATGCATCGTATGTAAGCCGGCGTCATGCGGTGATCGTTACCGAACGGGATGCGACACGGGTCATAGATTGGGGCAGCAAGAACGGTGTTTTTGTCAACGCCGACCGCGTCACCGAGCATTTTCTGCGGAACGGCGACACGGTCACCATCGGCACCGCTGACTTCCGCTACGAAGAACGCCCTAAGCGCGACGCATAATACAGCAGAACCAATTTCCCGGATTGTGAGCGCAATCACGGCATCGTGTGGCTGTGCAGAGTACGCTGTTGGTCGAGTCGCATGGAGCGCGCCAGACAATGTTAATCAGCAATACGGCAGGGAAGCCGGGTCAACTCAGCGAGACCCAACAGATCACCCGCGACACCGGCAAATTAATGTCGCGTAAAATCTGGCTACCCAAACTTATCTATATCGCGCTTCCCTACTTCTATCTGACCGCGGGTGTCGCATCCTTGCTCGCCACAATGTATATCAGCGGCTGGTTTTGGGTATTGCCACATTACCTGCTATTTGCGGGAGCATGCCTGCATATGGGTGTTCTCGTTTATCGGCGCCGGAATCGTTCCAGGGCTTGATCTTTCACAGGCCCTGCGCAACGATAGCTGCTCCCTTTTCGGCGCAGACAATAATCTTGGGCCAGAACACATTTAAACGACTCGTACTAAGAGAATCAGCGCTATTGCTCGGCTTGCTATTTCTCGGTTTCGTTATCATGCCGATTGCGATTTACTGGGTCGGCCAAGACGTACTCGGCGAGTTCGGTGGCCACGGATATGCCGATTTTTTCGGCAGCCTGAGTGCAAAGATTCGCAGCGGTGATCACGTCGCATGGTTTTTCGTGTTGTCACCTTATCTTGCCTGGCAAACATTGCGCCTTACTCTGTTTGCCTGGCGCGCGACCGGCAAAGACAGCCGCTGACTGAAATAGCGGGCGCGTCCCTCCCCGGGAAACTGTGATTCTGATCACACTAAATCCTTAAACAACAGCACACTACATACGTTTCTGTAGAAATTATGTTAACAATGCTGCATCCTCGAGTGGGGCAAGTCTTATAGTTGTCCCTACACCCAAATGATACGCACACGCTCGCGAGCAATAACCATGAAGCTTTTTCTCAACTGGCTGACCAGCAAGATTTCGCCAAGTAAGGCTTCCGAAGAAATGACCTTGAACCGCACGGGCGCATATCTGCGTCAAACAGGTTCGCATTTAAGGCGCACGGGCGGACATACGACACCACGACCTACGCCACCTAGGCAGGCCGTTCCCAAACGCCAGCCCGAGTACATTGACCTCGAAACCCACGTAGAAGGACGTATTGAAGACAACGGACCTGGGAAAAATGTATTGATACGCAGTAAGTATCTGCGCGAGGACACAGGTACGCACGAAACATTGAAAATTCTCGATGACTCGATCATCGACACCGAAGAAGAAGAAGGGCTGGATCCGTACAATACCGGCCGTTTTGATCGCTCAAGAAATTGGGACAAACGAAGAAAATAGCCGACCTGCAATAGACTTTAAATTCCAGACTGATATCCCCGGGGCAGTAGATGACCTTGCGTGTTTCATTTGAACTCGATGAAAACGACCTCAAACATTTTCGCCTGATCATGCACGAGGCGCGCAAGGCTGCAGCTCGAATAGCGCCAGAAGACATAGTCGCAACGGCTGAGGATCTCCTGAAAGACATCTCCGCTACGAGCACCCCGGGCTTTATTCAGGATCGCATCGCAAAACTGCGGCTCCTGATTCGCATGATGTCAGACCTCGACTGGCGACTGCCGCATCAGGAGGCGATGCGGGTGCTCAATGCCCTTGCCTATTTTACTGAGCCGGATGACCTCATACCGGATGACATACCGGGCCTGGGATTCCTTGACGACGCCATCATGGTTGAACTGGTGGTTCGCGAGCTTAGGCACGAAATCGAGGCCTACAAGGATTATTGTGACTACCGGAACCAAAATCGAGCGACGAGTAAGCGGAAGGTTGTGACAAATCGAGAAGCCTGGCTCAACGAGCGCCGCGAGAAATTGCAGTCTCGTATGCGGCGCCGTCGTGAACGCAGCCAGCAGACAGACAGCGGACAAGCCTCGCTGCGTCTGCTCGATTAAGGTAAGTAATACCAGGTCGTCGCTGCAACACCAGCCCACATCAGTAGCTGCCCGATCCAACGGGCGCGATGATTAATCAGCAACGCATAGAAACTCACAGCCGAAATTATGGTCATACCGAAGAAGACGAGCACACTGGAGAGAAGAGGCCTGAATTCATGCTGTACCCGTGGGTAGTCGTCGCCCAGAATCAGGAAGACAAGCAGCACGGCAGCAAGGCTAACGGTGATCGCAAGGCATGAACCGAGCAAGATGCCGGTAATCACTGTCAGAGGTCCCATAGAGAATTTTCCCACGTGGTATATTTATAACCGCGGAATCGCGGTAGCTACTTATGCTAAATACGCCCTTGATCAAAGTGCGTCAGACATCTAGCCTAGCCCATGTGGCTTGATCAGAGAACAATCGCCGATATTGGAGAAGGATTTGAAAGTACTCAAGACCCGTCGTAACGCTTGGTTCACAGGCCTGTTGCTGGGAATAATCGTAGCACCAGTCATGGCCAACACCGAGGCTGTTGAATCCGATGAGCCTTTGCTTCCCGAGTCACGACACGAAAATATCGGCGAGCTGGTCACCCAGTTCATCCAGAAGTCGCATTATCTGCATGTCACCGTGAACGATGATTTGTCGTCGCGCGTCATGGACAGGTATATCGAGGCACTGGACCGCAATCGCATGTACCTGCTCGCAAGTGACGTCGAGTATTTCGAGAAATTTCGCCATCAACTGGACGACGTTGTTCGCAGCCAGCCACTCGATCCGGTTTTCGACATGTTTTCGATCTACCGAACGCGAGTACGCGAACGTTTCGAATTCGCGCTGCAACAGCTGGAGAATGAACCTGACCTGCTCATTGATGAGGAATATCAATTCGATCGGGCGGAAGCGCCGTGGGCGACCACGACCGATGAACTTGACGAGTTATGGCGCAAACGCGTCAAGAACGACGTCCTGAATCTCGCACTGACTGACAAGCCCTGGGAAGAAACCCGCGACGTCCTGATGAAGCGCTACACACGCTACCTCAAGCGCATGGATCAAATTAAAAATGATGACGTATTTGAGACGTTCATGAATGCGTTTGCGCATACGCTGGACCCGCATTCAAGCTATATGTCACCGAGAAATTCCGAGGAATATCGGATTGCGATGAGCCTGTCGTATTTTGGCATTGGGGCATCGCTGCAGTCGGAAGACGACTATGTTCACATTGTCAAAATAATTCCGGGCGGTCCGGCTTCCATTGACGGATCACTCAATCCTGAAGACAAGATCATCGGCGTTGCACAGGGCGATGATGGTTCGATGGTCGACGTCATCGGCTGGCGACTCGACGACGTGGTCGACTTGATCCGTGGTCCGGCCGACACCGTCGTCAGGCTGCACATCATTCCTGCTGGCGCCCTCCCTGGAAACAGCGACAAGGAAATCAGCCTGACCCGCGGCCAGGTAAAACTCGAAGAACAGGCAGCCAAAAGCGAAATTATTACTATCCCTCGTGACGGCCGCGAATGGTCAATTGGGGTTATTGAAGTACCGAGCTTCTATCGCGATTACCGGGCGCTTAGCGACGGTGACAAGAATTACACGAGCACCACGAAGGACGTGAAACGCCTTATCGCCGAGCTCGAGGAACAAGGCATTGATGGCCTGATAATCGACTTACGTGACAATGGTGGTGGCCACCTCACCGAAGCAACTGCGCTTTCCGGCCTGTTTATCGACAACGGTCCGGTTGTTCAGCTGCGAAACTCGAACGGCCGCATAAGCCGCCTCGACGACCCGGATCCGGTTGCGCGCGTTGCGTACAACGGACCATTGGCAGTCCTCGTTAACAGATTCAGCGCATCCGCATCAGAAATTTTTGCGGCGGCCATCCAGGATTATGCACGCGGTGTAATTATCGGCCAGGAGACATTCGGCAAGGGTACGGTGCAGAACTTGTACTCGCTTGATCAGTACCTGCAACCAGAAGGTGACACAGGTTTCGGCCAACTAACGCTGACCATCGGCAAGTACTATCGTGTCACGGGTGAGAGCACTCAGCACCGTGGGGTCAATCCTGATATTAATCTGCCCTCACCTATCGACGCCGAGGAAATTGGCGAAAGCGTCCGTGATAGCGCATTGCCCTGGGATACGATCCAGACGACTCGTTTTCGTGCGGGTGAGCCACTGGACACGACAATTCACTCGCTGACTGTCAACCACTCGGAGCGCGCCAAGGCGGATCCAAACGTCCAGTACCTGGTGCGCTACATTGAAGAGGACCGTGAGGCGCGTTCTCAGAAGTCTGTTTCGCTGAATATCGACGCACGGCGTGCCGATCGGGAGGCTGATCTCGATCGAGCGCTGGCACTCGAAAACGAGCGGCGCAGTGCGCTGTCCCTGGAGCCGGTCGAGAGCCTCGAGGAGCTGGAAGATGAGGAACTCCCCGACGTCCAACTTGACCAGGCCGCCGGCATTGTTACAGACTTGGCCGTAATGCGTGAAGTCGAGGCCACTCCGGCACAAACTGCCCAGGTGCAGCCCTGACCGAAGAAGCTTGCACGACAGTATATTGGTGTTATACTCCACTATAACACCAAGCTGAAATCAGCAGTCCGGGAGAGCCCGTGATGATACGCAAGGCAGCACAGAAGTTCGCAATAATCGGTGCGACCGGCATTTCGGCGCTCTTGCTACTCGACTCTGCGCTCGCCTCAACTGAAGTCCAGACGCCCTGCCCCGAGCTCGAAAAACACAGCGAAGCATCACTGCACGCCATCCTCGACAACACCGACGTTACTTCGCCAGTAATCCGCACGATCGATTCTGCAGAGACTAATTCACCAGCGCCTGTCGCCGATACGGTCACCAAGACAGCTGTGGAAGAGCATGAAGGAGCGGGGGATGCTGACGAGGCCGGGATTCGAAATGCGGATATGCCCGATATGTCGACTCGACTACCTGGCGTCTCATCGAGTGACCTGCCGCGTTTTCGCCGGCACATGTACCGCACCGATATCTAACGGCTCAAGATACTCGACAGATTCCAGTAGTTCTCGCCAAGTAGATCGGCGTCTTTCTCTTTTACGACACCTTTGCGGTTAATCGCGAAAACCGTCGCAACAGTTCCTGACAAAGGGACAGCGTCGTCATCGATGCGAAACACGGCCTTCTCTGCAATCAATTTCGCACGTTGCTGGAGAATGTCCGCGAAATCGGATGCCTTATCCAGCGATTCGATGCGCTTTTGCACACGCGCAATGATCAGGTCGCACTCACTCTTACCGCCATAGTTAACCGCTCCGACACTCTTGTCTCCGGCTTCCTTCGCCATTCCGGCAAGACCGTCTTCGCTGAAATGTAAGTACAGCTGCTGTGCAAACGCCAGAATCGTGAAATTGATCATGCGTTTGGTGGCAACGTCGAGGCCCTCCGTGTCAGGCGGAACTCGATTCTGAATCTCCTCAAACTGCAGCAGCAACATCTCTTCCTGCTGCTGCGAAGCATCGATCGTGTCTGCAAGATTGTCGAGTATCGCCGTTACTGAACGGCGACGAAATATTTTCAGAAAACCGCCCATTGTCATGAGTCGATGCCGTTCCGCTTGCAGCTGATCCTCAAGCATTTGTACCTGCATGCGCTGCTCGCCAATCTCCCGCTCGATGCCAGCCGCCTCCTCCGCGCGCAGTTCGTTCCAGTTGCCAAGGAGTCGATTGTGCTGCCGCTGCTCACGTTGTTGCTTGAGTTGCTCTGCAAACTTCTCGATTTT
>Ga0070723_10000328_pt1 | contig 12589 bp, 10 predicted proteins | sample tdAd002_FD_67277 | JGI IMG/M metagenome (GOLD analysis project Ga0070723, IMG submission 67277) | Marine sediment microbial communities from the Atlantic coast under amendment with organic carbon and nitrate - tdAd00.2 | ecosystem: Environmental > Aquatic > Marine > Coastal > Sediment | place...
AAAGAATTGATAACGAGACTATCCAATGAAGAGCTGGAAGAAATTTTTTCTCTGCTAACACGGATTCTTAAAAAACATCTTAAGGATCCAGAGTACCACCGCCTTTTTTTAAAAGACAATCATCCATAGTTAAAATCCTGGCCCAGAGAACCAGGCTTTGCTTTGCCCTGAAAGAGGCTGTTTTAGTTAAAGCTGTACAAGTTAAAAGTGTCTAAAGTGATCTAAAGTGCCTAAAGTTATGGAGTCGCTTTCAGCCGTCGTAGCCAAAGGCCACTATGGCGAAGTCGGCTCGCTCCAATGATTTTATATAATTGGCAGAATTCCTTAACTTTAGCTCACTTTAAACTTTAGTTCATTTCAAACTCTTCCAGTGATTCTTCAGACAGAGCCACAAATCTCTGATCTGGCTCAGAGTACCAGGTTTTCAATGTAAAAAAATAAATCGGGAGTAAGATAATGTTCACTGAAAAACAGCTGGATAGATATGCAGATGCGTTACTGTGGGGGCTTAAAACTGCCAGAACTAAAAAATTTAAAAAAAATGACATTGTGCTCATCCGTTATGATATGCCTGCTGTCCGACTTGCCGAAATTGTTTATGCAAAACTTATGGATATGGGAATTCATCCTGTCCAGCGCGCAAACTCCACCGCAAATATGGAGCAACGCTTTTTTGAACGAGCAAATAACAAGCAGATTATTTTCCAGCCGCCCGGTGAAAAAGAACTTTTTAACCGTTTAAACGGCGGCATTTTTCTATATGCGCCTGAATCCATAACACACTTGAGTCATATAGATCCAAAAAAAATCGGCAAAGCTGCCGTGGCTCGAAAATATTTACGTGATATACTCGATGCCCGGGATCAGGCCGGTGATTTCGGATGGACCCTGTGCGCCTTTCCCACAAAAGAATTGGCTATACATGCCAAACTTTCAATGAAGGCCTATGCAGCCCAAATCGTAAAGGCATGCTTTCTGAACAGAATTTCACCGGTTTCGCATTGGCAAGATGTTTTTCATAGCGCAACATCCATTAAAAAGTGGCTCAACAGCATGAATGTGAAAGCCTATCATGTTGAATCAGAAAATGTAGATCTCATGATAACACCGGGAGAAAAAAGAAAATGGATCGGCATTTCAGGGCATAATATCCCGAGCTTTGAGATATTTCTTTCACCGGACTGGAGAGGCACCCGGGGGATATACTTTTCAAATCAGCCCTCATTTCGAAGCGGCAACTATGTAAAAGGGGTAAGGCTTGAATTTAAAAAAGGTGCTGTGGTCAAAGTCAAAGCACAAAAGGGAGAAAATTTTGTCATTAAACAGCTCTCAATGGATAAAGGCGCCAACAAGGTGGGTGAATTTTCCTTAACAGACAAAAGATTCTCAAGGATCAACACCTTCATGGCAAACACACTTTTTGATGAGAACTATGGTGGTAAATACGGAAACTGCCATCTGGCACTGGGTTCTTCTTATGCCGATACATACAATGGCAATCCAAAGGAATTGACCAAAGAGAAAAAGAAAAACCTCGGTTTCAATGACTCAGCCCTCCACTGGGACCTCGTCAATACTGAAAAGAAGAGGGTTACCGCCCATCTTGCATCCGGCAAAAAGGTGACCATCTATGAAAACGGCAGGTTTGCAATTTAAGTCTCAATAAAATCGCGAAGCGATTTTATACCTTATATTTACCGAAGTCCTCAGGAGAAAGTTTTTCAAGATATTCCGCCCATTTTTTCCCATCTTCGCTCTTATTTAAGACTTCATAATCACCTTCGACCATCTGAGATTGATCAAAAATTTTATCATCCACATAAATCGGCGCACCAAACCGAAGGGCGATGGCAATCGCATCGCTTGGACGGGCATCCATGTCGAAACTTTTATCTTTTGATACAAAATATATTTTGGCATAAAATGTGTTATCTTTTAAATCACACACTTCAACCTTTGATACCACCATCTCCAGATTGTCGATAAAATTTTTGAAAAGATCATGGGTCATGGGTCGGTCGAATTTGATATCTCTGAGCGCTGAAGCAATGGATGTCGCTTCGAGTAAGCCGATCCATATCGGCACCGCTTGATCACCTTTAACCGACTTTAAAATAATTATCGGTGTGTTTGAAGTTGGATCTATTGCCATGCTTGCTATGTTTACTTCATGCAACATAACTCTTTTCTCCTCTCAAACCAAAAGAAGTTGGTTCTTTGCCGTTTGTTTCGCCCCACAGTGAATGGGAAAATGTTTGTAAAATTCTGACATTAACCAATCGACCCATCACCTTTTCATTACAGGAATCCGTGTCATCACTATTGTAAAAGTTTACAATCTTGTTTGTTGATGTACGGCCTGTCCACTGGGCATTCTGACTGCTATTTTGTTTATTGATTTGGTTCTGTTTTTTGCTGAAACCTTCCACAAGAACTGACTGTATCGAGTCTTTCAGTGTTTTGTTTTTACGGGTTGTGAATTGATCTTGAAGATCCAGAACCTGTTGTAATCTTTGTTTCTTCTCATCTTCCAGGATTTTGTCCGAAAATCTGGCGGCTGAAGCATTTGGGCGATCAGAATATTTAAAGGCAAACAAACCGTCAAATTTCACCGTCCCAATCAAATCCAGGGTTTCTTGAAAATCCGTCTCTGTCTCTCCTGGAAAACCCACAATTATATCAGACGTAATTGCAATGTCAGGACAAGTATTACGCAGTCTATCAACTTTTTCAAGATATATCTCCCGTGTATATTTTCGGTTCATCCTTTTTAGAATCCTGTTTGAACCAGATTGTATCGGCAAATGAATATGATGACACAATTTGTCAAGATCCTTAAAAGCATGGATAAGATTTTCCGAAAGATCTTTGGGATGTGAGGTGGTAAACCGGATTCTCAAAAGTCCGTCAATGTCGTTAATACGACGTAAAAGCTCGGGAAATGTGCAAAGACCTTCTTTCATCCCATAGCTGTTAACGTTCTGGCCAAGCAAGGTCACCTCTCTCACCCCTGATTCAACAAGCCTGCGGATTTCGTTGATAATATTTTCCGGATCCCTGCTGGTTTCCCTGCCCCGAACATAAGGAACGACGCAGTAAGTGCAATAATTATCACATCCTTGCATAATAGTCACAAAGCGCGCTACCTTTTTCATATCATACATGTTTGCTGCAACATCCAGCTCTTTAATCTGATCCGACATTTGGGTATCGACAATACGGCATTTTTTCGACAAAATAGCCTGTATGGCATTGGGCAAACGGTCGATGGCATGTGTGCCGAAAACAAGGTCAAGATGCGGCACACGCTCTAAGATCTTTGCACCTTCCTGCTGCGCCACACACCCGCCCACTCCGATGATCAAATCAGGTCTTTTTTTCTTCAGACCGGCCAGCCGTCCTAAAAAGCTAAACACTTTCTGCTCTGCCTTTTCCCTGATAGCACACGTATTCACAATAATCAGATCCGCATTCTCAAAAGATGAGGTCATTTCATATTGTAGAGACTTTAGCCCCCTGGCGATTTGTTCGGAGTCATAAACATTCATCTGACAACCGATAGTATTGATGTATAAATATTTTGTTTTCATCTTTTTTATAAATGATATTTTACGGAATCATCGATGATAATGTTTCTTTTAAGATCCCGCAAAATTGTTTCAACCTCATCTTCACATCCGGGAGCAATTCGGAGCAGTACGATACCTTGATGGGGGTCGATGGTGGTTAATGTTGCAATACCGTCATACGCTTCTAAAATAAATTTTAAAAAACAGATTTCTCTGCGATCAATGCGAAGATATTTTTTTATCGTTTTCACTCTGAATCTTTAGAAAACAAGATTATTATTAGATTATAGGCTAATTATGGGTCAACGATCGAAAATGGCAAATGATGACACAATAAAAACTTAAAGTTTGCCTGGGTTCAGTATACCTTTTTGAACTAAAAATTTATCAACTACCACCTTATTCTCCACAATTTCAATGAAAAAGTCCAGACGAATAATTTAATAATAGATGAACCATGAGCAGGAAGCCAGACAAATCATTTGCCAACAAAAAAACAGCAAATTAATCAAGGCATTTGATACACTTAAACGGCTTGCAGCCATATGAATCTGGAATATTCGGCTGAAGTCTACTTTTAATAAAAATTCATCCTCGAACCGACAGATGTTCTGTGACCAAAACCTTTGATATTTTGAGATGTTTTAGAAAAATTGCGCGTTGACATCACACATTGCCTTCGATATATGAATTTTAATGGCATGTATATTTGAATGAAACGAACAACTTGAAAATGGACGAACAATGAAAGCCGATATAACTATTCTATTTGTTGATGACGATAAAATTCTCCAGAAGACGTTCTTCCGCGTCATGCGAAAAGATAAGCAATTTCACATCGTAACGGCATCAAGAGGCATTGAGGCCCTGCAACTGCTTCAGACGACACCGACGGATGTCGTTTTTACTGATATAAAAATGCCTGAAATGGATGGTTTAACGCTGTTGAGAAAAATTCGTGAACAATACCCGGACATTTTTGTTATCGCCATTACGGGATATGGATCTATAAAAGATGCCGTACACGCCATGAAATTGGGCGCATATGACTATCTCCAGAAACCATTTGACTTTAATATAATTAAAGTGTTGCTGGAGAAAATTGTAAAACACCGACAAATAATTAAAGCAAGCGTCGTAAAGCCCGAAGATCAACGGAAGCGTTACCGGTTTGAAAATATTATCGGGCAAGATCGTAAAATGTTTAAAATTTACGAAATGATTAACGCAGTGGCTCAAACATCTGCCTCAGTCCTCATAACTGGAGAAAGCGGAACGGGAAAAGAACTTATTGCAGAGGCAATTCATTATCGCAGCAATCGACGCAACAAACCGTTCCATCGGGTAAATTGTGCTGCTCTAACGGAATCAATTATTAACAGCGAATTATTTGGCCATGAGAAAGGAGCATTCACGGGAGCCGATAATCAAAAAATCGGACTGTTTGAAAAAGCCAATGAAGGCACGCTTTTTTTGGACGAAATTGGTGATATTCCCCTTCAAACCCAGGTGTCGCTGTTGCGAGTGCTTGAAACGGGCACTTTTCAGCGAGTAGGCGGCACCCAAACAATCCAGATCAATACCCGTATTCTTTGCGCAACAAACCAGGATCTCTCAGATGCCATTCAAGATAAACGCTTTCGAGAAGATCTCTTCTACCGAATTAATGTTGTATCAATTGATGTACCCCCGTTGAGAGAACGGAATCTGGATATCCCTCTTCTTGCTCTCTATTTCATGGAAAAGCACTCTCAGGAAAATGCTAAAAATATCAAAGGAATATCAAAATCGGCTATTAAAATATTGAATCAATACCATTGGCCTGGCAATGTACGTGAGTTGGGGAATGTCATTAATCATGCGCTGATATTCTGCAAAACGAACAAAATTCAACCTGCCAATCTGCCAGACAACATTAAACAGGCATTTCAGAACAAAACATTCCGTTTAACGCTCACGTCGCCCTCTCTTCCTTTGGCAGAAGCCACTTTGATTCAAAAGGTGTTGAATGAAAATCATTGGAATTTGAAACGAGCCGCCATGGAGTTAGAAATCGCCCGGGGTACGCTCTATAGCAAAATTAAAAAATACAGGTTGAAAAAGATCCAGCCACCGACCAAAAGTTGATATTTAAACACTTCCTATCTTATATACATTCTTGTCTGACATCTTATATTTTACCGAATACATTGATATTTTTTTCTTTATAATACTTTAGCTTTTTGAAAAAAACTGGTTTCAAAAATGCTTCAGGTGATCTTTCAAAAATCTAAAATAATACCTTTATTTTATTTGTCTTATACACTTAACACTATATATAGTTTCCAACAGATATAGCCTGCCGTGTTGGATTTTGAACGTTCCCATCCTCCCGGTTAATTTAATATCCTTCAGGAGCTTCGTACTCATTATGAATCGAGTATTCTTTCTGTCGACTCCGTGTCTTTAATCGGCTCGCGATTAAAATATTTAACAATTTCAAATGAATCAACTGAATCAAGCCTATTTTTATTCTCAGTTCTCCCCCAATCCGAGCCGCTTTCAGATTGTCCACAGCAGCCCAGCTGCAGCCACATTCTAAAGGAAAATGGTCGTTAAAGGTGTTGGATTTTGAACAGTTTGTATGGATAAACATTGACCACTGGAGCGTTTTCCTTTGGGGGCTGGAATCATCCTTTAACACAACACATTATATTTATTGAATATTTCAACCTTATTTCAGTCCTGGCACATGAGTTGCTCTTATCATAGTCAAAACACAAACAACGTCGCTGCGAGGATGGCGCAAGAATCACAAAAATCATTTAAAGAGGAGTTGTCATGTTGAATAAAGAACAGAAGCAGTTATCCGCAGATATTTATTTGAAATGTTTTGTATGCAACGAGCATGAAGCACGTCACATATGCATTTTTGAATGGAATAGATTAGATTTTAAGTTATGTCTGTGCGCACAATGCATTACGTTGAGCGAACAACACCCGGCCACCGACCTGCTTCAAAAAGTCGCTTAAAATCTATAGTATATCGATATCATTTTTCATCATTCATTTTTTGGTAAGGAAAGAAAATGAGACATCGTTCGAATAAAAGAAAAAACTTTTTTATATTACTAATGACCATCAAGCCCGTTATATTGCTGATCCTCCTATCCAGTATAATAAGCCTAAATGAATGGAGGCAAAATGCTTTCGAAGCTGTATCGGAAGTTTGGTTACAGAAGACATCCATGTATACACAGAATAAAGGAAAGAAATCTCTTGCCAAGGCGGCCCCTCTTTTACCTTTCGCTACCCCGGCAGTTCCTTCGATCAAGCCCCTTATCGAAGTTGAAATGACTTCTAAACAGAAAAACGCCGAAAACAGATATCAACCGCTTATCCTTGAGGCGGCTTACCGGTATAAAGTAGAACCGGAAATTATAAAAGCCATCATCATGGCCGAATCAGGTTTTAATCCCAAAGCAGTATCGAAAGTCGGCGCCAGAGGACTCATGCAGCTAATGCCTCGAACCGCAAGATCTCTGGGTGTTGAAGACAGCTTTAAGCCGGCCCATAATATAGACGCAGGTGTGCGCTATTTCAAGCATCTGCTGGATCAGTTTGATGGAGAGATTAAACTGGCCCTGGCAGCTTATAACGCCGGCAGTTATAATGTCAGAAAATATGGGGGTATTCCACCATTTAAAGCAACCAAATTCTACATTAATAGAGTATTAAAATACTACGAAGCATATCGAATGACCTAACCTTTTAAGATCATTATCTTTTAGCACGACCATTTCTCCATATGAGGCTTTAGAAAAATTGCGCGTTGACATCGCGCACTGCCCCCGGTATATGAATTTCATTCAACCTAAATTGAGCGATTGTCGAGTTTGCCGAAGATGCAAGGCGCAGGGTGCGCAGCTGTAGTGTTCTACCGCAAGCACCCTGCAACACAGCAAATTCGGTGAAATCGGCAAGCCCGAAGGGTTTCAAATTGTGACATTCTTGTTTACATTAATTTCTACCGAGTTGGTAAGATTCTTTAATGCCTTAAAGGAGTTTAAAGGTTTAAAATAAATATATTTATGTTTCTCTGGCGCAGTTTGAAACACTCAATTTAGGTTTAACTGTTTGGCAAGCCAATTTAGACGATTTAGGACAAAAAGTCTTTTAATGAAAAAAGAGTGGCAAATACTTCAGCCTGGCATTCATTTGGTCGAAAAACTTTGCGGGATTTTAAAATGCCATCCGATCGTTGCCTCAATCCTGGTCAACCGCAATATTACATCTGCAGAAGATGCCTCAAGCTTTTTCAACACATCCCTCAATCATCTAAGTCCCCCCTTTTCCATAAAGGATATGGATGCCGCGGTTGACCGAATTTTAGAAGCCATCGCACGCAAAGAAAAAATATTGATCTTTGGCGATTATGATGTTGATGGAATTACCGCCACAACCATCCTTCTGGAATTTCTCCACTCAGTCGATGCGGATGTGGCTTACTACATTCCCCACAGAATAGCGGAAGGCTTTGGTCTGAAAAAAAACCATATTTCAGATTACGCGATACCCAATGGAATACACCTCATTATCACCGTAGACTGCGGATCCGACAGTCAAGATGCGGTTAAAGTCGCAAGTGACTCAGGAATTGATGTCATCATTACCGACCACCACATGATATCGGACACGATGCCGCCTGCAGTTGCAGTGATAAATCCCAAGCGGAACGATTGTCCTTCCGGCTTTCGTGATCTTGCCGGAGTCGGCGTCGCGTTTTATCTACTGATTTGCCTTAGAAAAAAGCTTCGAGATACAAATTTCTGGCAGGACCGTCCGGAACCCAATCTAAAAAATTACTGTGATCTTGTCGCCCTCGGCACCTTGGCTGATATGGTTCCTTTAACCCGTGATAACCGGATACTTATTAAAGCAGGTTTGAACATTATCCGTTCATCTCAGCGTCCTGGTCTGAATGCACTGATTGAGGTCTGTAGAATCAATAAACATACCATGGATTCCGATGATATTGTTTTCTACCTGGCCCCCAGATTAAACTCAGCAGGAAGGATCGATCACGCGTCAACCGCTGTTGAACTTCTAACAGCAAAAAATATCAAGACCGCACGGAAAATTGCACATTCACTCAACCGCTTGAACCAGGATCGGCGCAATATCGAAAATAAAATACTTGCCGAAGTCAACAATCATTTAAAAAATAATCAGCATCTGCTTCGAAAAAACACATTGGTCTTGGTCCATCAAGATTGGCATTTAGGGATTCTCGGAATTGTTGCATCAAGACTTATTAAAAGATATTTTCGCCCGGTTGTACTGATCACAACAGCAGACGGAATAGGAAAAGGATCCGCCAGAAGTATTCCTGAGGTCAATCTGTATGAGGGGTTGTCGGCTTGTGCCAAGAACATTGAAAACTTTGGTGGACATCCAATGGCAGCAGGCCTTAAAATCAAGACCGAAAATATAGACCCGTTTAGAATACACTTTGAAAACATTGTGAGCCGTATGGCAAAACCGGCTGATTTTATACCGAAAATCGCCATTGATTACAAACTCGATTTTGTTAACATTTCAGACAAACTGATTGATGAACTTGAATCGTTGAAACCCTTTGGTATCGCAAACCTTGAACCGCTTTTTATGACAAAAGAGGTCGATATTGTATCATCAAAACGTGTCGGTAAAAATCACAGGCAAATGGTATTAGGACAGAAGATAGGAAAGACTGGAAAAACATTCAACGCAATACAATTTAATGTGGATACCCGAACCCCCTCGAAAGGCACCTTTGATCAGATTGCATACCGTCTTCGATGGAACCGATGGAACGGCAGAAAAAATGCTCAAATTGTCATTGAAGATACGTAACATCGGCGGTTTAAAATTTTTCTTGCAATAGACAATACTCGGCATTATTATTTCATGTAATACATAAAAATAAAAATGGATGTTAGGTTAAAGGTGACATATTATGGCTAAAGTATTTCGACCCAGCAAAGGTGAAGCAAAAATATTGTCGAGAATCGAGTCTTCAAAAGAATATGCCCGTAGAAAAGCAATAAAAAATGCGAGAGATTATATCGAACCCCTTTCTAATGCCATTGCCATGAAGCTTGTCGAGAATAATCTTGTTGAAACCACGAATAAAAATGTACTTGAAGAGCAGATAACAAAATGTATAGACAAGTTGAGCCGCAGCGACGACTTTGATGTCGACTACAAGATTGCACCATTTAGACAAATCGTGCAAAATCCAAATGTCGTCAGTCTTTACATTACCGCATTCGTAATAGAAACCCTTATCAATCACAAAGTCGTAGTCGATATTTACGGTTCAGATGATGAAATATATCTTTGTATCAACCGGCAAGTTATAAAATTACTGGCCTAACAATGCGCCCTTCCTTCCTCCCCAGGTTAGTGAATGGACCTTTTGACGATCCAAGTCTGTTTATCCCCTTCCTTTATGAAAAACGCGCCGTGATTTTTGATCTCGGAGATATTTATTCACTTTCAGCCAGGGATATTCTTAAGATCAGTCATATATTTGTTACCCATACGCATATGGATCATTTTGTCGGATTTGACAGACTGCTGAGGCTTGTCCTTGGCCGTGACCAAGATCTTTACATGTATGGTCCTGAAAACTTCATAAAAAATGTTGAGGGAAAACTTGCGGGATATTCATGGAACCTTGTCAAGAACTACGCGAATCTACTGGCCTTGCATGTCACCGAGGTACATGACGATCATCTGGTGACAAAGGATTACATTTGCCAAAACGGATTCATTCCGGCTTCAAAGGCGGTGAAACACCCTTTTAACGGGCCCCTTCATAAGGAACGATCTTTTTCAGTTTTTACCCAGATCCTTGATCACAGTATTCCCTGTCTCGGATTCACCTTAAAGGAACGATTTCACGTTAATATCATGAAAGATGCTGTTACTGAGCTTGGGTTGGAAATCGGTCCCTGGCTAAAAGAATTCAAACAAGCTCTCTTTAACAATCAAGACCTCGATTCAGAGTTTGAGGTTAAATGCGGTAAAAAACAACACAAAAAAATGTTCGTCCTAAAGGACCTTGCCAAACAAATCGCCATGATAACTCCGGGTCAGAAGGTCTCATATATTGCGGATGTTGTGTACAACGAATCGAACATCGAAAAGATTGTCGAACTGGTGAAAGATTCCGATCATCTCTTTATTGAAGCGTCTTTTCTTGAAAAAGACAAAGATATTGCCGAAAAGAAATGCCACCTAACGGCCCGGCAGGCCGGACTCATTGCAGGCAAGGCCAGAGTAAAGCAGCTCACACCCTTTCATTTTTCACCCAGATATCAGGGACAAAGGCACATTTTGGAAAAAGAGGCCATGGATGCATACGGTTATGCTTTGAAGCAGTAAAGATATGACTCTATTATAACTTACCCTTAATCTTAAAAGGCTCATTTCCATGGCAAAAACAACGCGTCGCATCCCCAATAACGGAATCTTCGCTTTGTTCCGACAAACTGCGGGGTATAAGGAGAGTTTCAAATGAAAATTGTTAAGACCATAAAAGTAATGAAGGAAACGGTCGATGAACTGAGAGCGCAAGGTAAAAGTATCGGTTTTGTTCCAACCATGGGATATCTGCATGAAGGCCATTTAAGTTTGGTCAGAGAGGCGAGAAAAAACAACGATATTGTGGTTGTCAGCATTTATGTTAATCCGGCCCAGTTTGCACCGCATGAAGACCTGGAGACATATCCCCGAGATTTTGAAAGGGATGAGAACTTGTGTGGCAGGGAAGGGACGGATTACATCTTTTATCCGGATGACCAAAAGATGTATCCAGAAAGATATCAAACATACATAAGAGTCACAGAAATTGAAAAAAAATTATGTGGCATTAGCAGGCCTATATTTTTTAAAGGTATTGCGACCGTATGCACCAAACTGTTCAACATTGTTAAGCCAACCCACGCTTATTTTGGTCAAAAAGACTATCAGCAAAGTTTAATCATAAAGCAATTGGTTAAAGATTTGAACTTGGATCTCAATATCGTTGTTTGCCCTATTGTTCGGGAAAAAGACGGCCTGGCAATGTCTTCCAGAAATGAATATTTATCGGAAAATGAAAGAAAAGAGGCCGTTTGTTTGTACAAAACCTGGAATTTAGGGAAAAAAATGATTGAAGAGGGCGAAAGAAACATTGAGAAAATAAAGAAAAAGATGAAGGAACATATTGAGAATTACGCATTTCCCAAAATTGATTACATCGAAATCTACAATGCCGAAGACTTAAGTGAATTTGAGAACAATGCCATAAAAGAAGGCTGTGAGATTGTCATTGCTCTGGCTGCTATGGTTGGGAAAACCAGATTGATAGACAACGTGGTTTTTGAAATCTAATGCCAATGCCTCCCAGAAGTACATAAGCTATAAAATGATCTTTAATGTTTGCTGTTAATTTGCCACAGAGATAATGTCCTATGGACCGAAACCCTGACAACACCGTATGACGAAGAGCGCACTTTTTACGGTAGGAAAAAAATGGAGCAGATCAAGGCCTCAGGCGCGGAAATACTTGTGACACTTTACCATGCGTATCACGGTCAAATAAATGATATTAAAAAAACTTATGACATTAGGGTTGTTTGTCCGGATTCTGCGCCAGTGTTCATTTGGAAAGGGGTTTTTATAAATATTAGGAGGAGAGTTTTGAGTAAAACGCTTTTATCTTTTTTACTACATATTCTATCTGATCATCTGAAAGTTCAGGATATATGGGTAGGGCCACCGTATGCAAGGCTGCATGTTCAGCGGCAGGAAAATCACCTTTTTTATAATTCAAATCAGAAAAGCAGGCCTGGAGATGCATGGGAACCGGATAATACACTTCCGTCCCGATTCCGGCATCATTTAAAAACCCACGAAGGTCGTCTCTTCTTTCCTTGACACGAATCACAAACTGATTGTAGATGTGTCGATCTTCTATTTCATACGGAAGCTGAACCACATCCTCAAGATCT
>Ga0070723_10000329_pt1 | contig 12584 bp, 9 predicted proteins | sample tdAd002_FD_67277 | JGI IMG/M metagenome (GOLD analysis project Ga0070723, IMG submission 67277) | Marine sediment microbial communities from the Atlantic coast under amendment with organic carbon and nitrate - tdAd00.2 | ecosystem: Environmental > Aquatic > Marine > Coastal > Sediment | place...
CGTAATGGGGTATCCGGCGAAGAAACGGCATCCTGAATCGACAGCCCCCCAGGCCATCGCTTCATTACCTTCCATAAGGCAAAAACCCATGTTAACACTCCCGGTTCGGCCAGGCCGAAAGCAAAAAAGAAATGTTTAAAATTTCAATTCCCACAACAAATATCCTGTGCATCAATATACATATTCATTGATAGTATAATCCAAAATAGTTTCTAAAATGCGAATCGGATTTCGGCTTGATTCTGACATGAGTCCTATTGCGAAGCCTTCCGGCGAATAGAAATAATTTTCACATCTTCAACCGGCTTTTTTCCGGAATCCACCTTGACTGCCCCGATCTTATCGACCACACCCATTCCTTTTACCACTCTGCCGAACACGGTATGTTTGCCGGTCAACCAGTCCGTATCCACCAGATTGATGAAGAATTGCGATCCGTTGGTATTGGGTCCTCCATTGGCCATGGCCAGGGAACCGCGGACCGGCGGATGGGCGGATCCGATATCGGAATAGACATAGCCTATATTTTCGTAAGCCTCTTTGAGGGTCAGGTTGCCGAGTCTGGCTTGAAATTCTTCTTTTCTTTGATCGAGATCTTCCTGAGATTTGATATTCATGGCTCGAAACACGGGCATAACAACGTTTTTCCGGAATTGCTCCTGGGTCTGGATCATCAAGAAAGGGTGTGGCCCCTTCTTCGGGTCAAAGGCTTTTATCTTGTCCAGATCCATGGCTTTGGCGTCTATTTCGTCCGCAAACGTATAGCCCGGCCCACCTTGTCCGTTACCCATCGGACAGCCGCCTTGGATCATGAAATCCTTGATCACCCGATGAAAATTTTGCCCGTCGTAATAGGGGCGTTTCGTCTGGTTGCCGGTTTTAGCATCTCTAAATTCCTTGGTGCCCTCGGCCAGTCCGATAAAGTTGGCGACTGTATTGGGGGTCTCCCTCTGGAAAAGTTCCACCTCGATATCGCCGAGGGTTGTTTGAATGACGCACACGGTATTCTCCTTCTGTTTTTTTTCGCTGGTCCATCCGATACCGGCGGTTAACATACACAGTATCATTCCGATTAAAACGATCGATTTTTTCATTATTAACAAGTTTCCTTTCATACGGACCAAGTTATCGATCCCGGAACCATAGCACACATTGTATGGAATTGTTAGTTCCAATGTTTCATGAAAATCCCCATCGCCTCGCATCCGGAATCTCCGCCTTGCTTCGACAAGCGGACGGTCAATTAAAAAATAATGCGTTTCCGATCCCCACCCCTTTGGTGAACATAAAGCGCTTGATATAATAGATGTTGTATTGTTATATATAATGATTGGCACGTCGCGAATAACCCATGACAAACAAACGATGACCCTTGGAAAGGAGCGTGTTATGGAAGATGCCCTTAATCCCTTTAAGATCGCCCAGCAGCAACTCGATGACGCTGCACAGCGGCTTGGTTTGGACCCTGCTATGCACGAATTGCTTCGTTGGCCCATGCAGGAATTGAAAGTCACCCTTCCGGTAAAAATGGATGACGGTTTAACGAGAGTCTTTCATGCGTTCAGAATCGCCTACAACACCGCACGGGGGCCGGCCAAGGGCGGTATCCGATGGCATCCGGACGAGACTGTTGACACCGTACGTGCACTGGCAGCATGGATGACCTGGAAAACTTCGGTGGTCGACATCCCCCTGGGAGGGGGGAAGGGGGGAATCATTTGCAACCCCAAAGAGCTATCGGAAACTGAAAAGGAACGCCTTGCCCGTGCCTACATCCGTGCCATCGCACGGACACTCGGTGTAACCAAAGATGTGCCGGCGCCCGATGTCTATACCACACCCCAGATTATGGCTTGGATGATGGATGAATACGAAACCCTGGTGGGGGAAAAACATCCGGGAGTTATCACCGGGAAACCGCTTCCTCTGGGAGGTTCCCAGGGACGGGGGGATGCCACTGCCAGAGGCGGTATCTATGTGACCCGGGAAGCCGCTCAGGTTCAGGGAATTGAACTTCAGGGCAACACCATGGCCGTACAAGGTTTCGGAAATGCCGGCCAATACGCTGCTCGACTCGGTGAAGAAATTCTGGGATTGAAACTCGTGGCGGCTTCGGATTCCAAAGGGGGTGTTTACAACCCCGAAGGAATTGCTGCAAAGGACCTTGTGGATTATAAATTGAACAACGGAGTGCTGAAAGGGTATCCGGGTGCCGATGAAATTTCCAATGAAGAGTTGCTGGAACTTGAGGTGATGGTATTATTCCCTTCGGCCCTTGAAAATGTGATTACAGAAAAAAACGCAGACAAGCTTCGTTGCAAAATTCTATGTGAACTGGCAAACGGGCCCACCACCCCGGCTGCAGATGAGATCCTCTATGATAACGGGGTCATCGTTCTTCCCGATTTTCTGGCCAATGCCGGGGGAGTTACCGTATCATACTTTGAGCAGGTGCAAAACACCTACAATTACTACTGGGAGTTAAAAGAAGTCCACAGAAGACTCGATGAAAAGATGACCAGCGCTTTCACCGACGTATACGAAATGCACCTAAAGGAAAAAATCAACATGCGTCGGGCCGCCTATCTTGTATCGGTGGCCAGAGTGGCCGAGGCGTGCAGACTTAGAGGATGGGCATAGCAGAGGATCGTAGATATTAGACTTGGACTGCGGATTTGATTCCGGTTTGTCAAATTCGGCGCTCAATAATTATGTCTGTGCGTTTTGCGGCAAGATGCTTTTATTTCTGCATTTTCACCATCCCAAGATAAGGGGCGATTTTCAATTTTCTCTTCTGGCTTCGGCTTGCCCCATTGAGGAGGTTTATTATTAACGAACAGAAAGATCTGGATCTGGTCAAAACCTACCGAATGTTCTCTAAATTGATGCGTTACCCGCATCTTCTCGAGTCAACACGAGAAATCTTTCTGTCAGCGCTGACGGAAAAAAACATCGCAACCGAGGAAAAGATCAGAAAGGAAGCTTTGGCGAAAATTCGCGCCAATGAACAAGATCCGGATGAGGAAAGTCTCCGGGAATATATGGGCGCGATTATCGATCTTTATTTCGCCAATTCATTTAGCAAAGCGGAAATAGAGAACTATATCAACCTGGCCAGAAAACAGGACCGATTCAAAAATCTTAACAGAGTTATCAATAAGGAAGGAGCGACCTCCAGAAAAATCAAGCAGGCCCTCAAGGAATTCTGTGAGATTCCCATGGGCGGGCTCCATATTTCCCCCAACGAGGCTGAAGGCGCCAGAGTCGCGCTCATCAACCATTTTATTTCCAATCAATTGCCGTTTATCGGCATCGCCAAAAATTACATCACCATCCGGGACATCGAAGAACTGGTGGACAATATATACTGGAGCCGGCGCCGGCCCGGAAAGGTCGGCGGAAAGTCCGCCGGCATGTTTCTGGCCTATAAAATCCTCGTGCCAAAGCTCACGCCGGGGGACTCTGAAATAGACCGTTACGTCAGAATTCCTGAATCTTATTATTTCAGCTCCGGCGTCTTTTCCGATTTCCTCGACTACAATAATCTTGAACGGTTTCACAGTCAAAAGTATAAGACCCGCGAAAAAATCGAAGAAGAGTATAGAAATATTGCCGAGCTGTTCAAAAAATCCACTTTCCCGCCGGACGTTGTCGAGGATTTCCGAAATTTCTTAATAAAGGTGGGAGAACATCCTCTGATCCTCAGATCCTCCAGCCTTCTGGAAGATAATTTCGGTCAGGCCTTTTCCGGCAAATATGATTCTTTTTTCGTGGCCAACCAGGGAGACCTGGAAAAGCGTCTCAATGAATTAATGTGGGGGCTCAAACAGGTCCATATGAGCACTTTCGGCCCCGGTCCGATTCTGTATCGCCGGAATCATAACCTTCTCGATTTTGATGAAAAAATGAGTGTTCTGGTGCAAAAGGTCGTGGGTCGACGATTGGGTGACTATTTTTTCCCTTTTGCCGCCGGCGTCTGTTTTTCCTACAGTTCCTATGCCTGGACACCCCGCATAAAAAAAGAAGATGGACTTGTCCGCCTTGTTTTCGGCCTTGGAACACGCGCTGTGGATCGAATCGGCCAGGACTATCCTCGAATGGTCCATCTGAGCCATCCCATGCTCCGGCCTGAGGTGGGGGTGGAACAAATTGTAAAATATTCCCAAAAGATCGCGGACGTGCTCAATCTTAAAACCGGCAGACTCGAATCGATCCCATATACAACCTTTTTGAAGGAAACACCGCATCCGGATCTCCATTTGGCTTTGGCGGTCAACCAGGACGGTCACCTTTCTCCGCCCATGTTCAAGGGACAGCCGATCAGCCATGAAAGGACCTGTCTTACCTTCGAAAATCTTCTTTCCAAAACGGTCTTCAGCCGCCTAATGAAAAAAGTTCTCCGTCAGCTCCAGGAAGCTTACGGACGGCCTGTGGATATCGAATTCGCTTGGGATGATGAGCAACTCTACATTCTCCAGTGCCGTTCCCTGGCCGTCAGTGAGGACATCGGACAGGTCCGGCTGCCGAAGGATCTCGATCAGAAACAAATCATCTTCACCAACAACCAGGTGGTTTCAAGCAGTATCATACCGGACATAGAATATGTTGTTTATGTGTGCCCGCAGGCATATGGCAAACTTGCCGCTTACGACGAAAAGCTTGAAATCGGCCGCGTTATCAGCGGTATCAACAGACGCCTTCAGGATAAACGGTATGTGCTTTTCGGACCCGGGCGATGGGGGAGCAATGATATCAATCTCGGTGTCCGGGTCGGTTACGAGGATATCAACCATACGTTAATCTTAGGTGAAATTGCATTTGCAAAAGAAGGATATACACCGGAAGTATCCTTTGGTACGCATTTTTTCAACGATCTTGTGGAAGCTCAAATCGCGCCGGTTGCCATTTTTCCGGATCAAGGTGATACAATATTCAAAGAAGAATTCTTTATGGGAGCACCCAACCAGCTCACCTCATTGGCTCCGGAGTTTGATGCATACAAATCTGTCGTGCACATCGTCCATGTCCCGTCCTCCACTGAAGGCCGGTTTCTGCAAGTTTATCAGAATAATGAAGCACAAGAAGGGATCGGTTTTCTTGACCGCCAGAGATGAAAACATGGAACTCAACATAATCCTGCCAGCCATATTGACCGGAATTCTCCCCGCCTTTGCAGTACGCCTGTCAAGGACCTCCCCCGCCCTTCAGGACGGGACGCTTTACTTGATGGATCGTGCAACATTATCGGGCTTAAAAAATCCGAGGGAAAATAATGCCGCTTCTTGAAGTAAAAAACCTTACAAAAGCTTTTGGCGGACTCATGGCGGTCAACGATGTCTCCATTCAGGTGGAACAAGGGGAGATTGTCGGTCTCATAGGCCCTAACGGCAGCGGGAAAACCACAGCATTTAACTGTATCAATCAATTTTTACCGGTCACCTCGGGCGACATTTTTTTTAAGGGACAAAGTGTCATCAGTTTGAAACCCCATCAAATTTGTCTCTTGGGGATTGGCCGAACGTTTCAGGTTTTAAAGCCCCTTGCCCGGATGACGGTTTTGGATAGTGTAACCGCATCGGCGTTTTGTCGTGTCAATACCATTAAAGAAGCACAGATTGAAGCATTGAAGGTGCTCGATTTTTGCAATCTTGATCATCAAAAAGATAAATTGGCAAAAAGCCTTCCCATAGCAGGAAGAAGACGTCTTGAAATTGCACGTGCACTTGCAACAAAACCGGAGCTTTTACTTCTTGACGAAACCGCAGCCGGCTTAAATCCGGGTGAGTTGGATGAGGCCATCGGACTGATTAAAAAAATCAGGGAAAACGGCGTCAGCATCCTGATTGTAGAGCATATCATGAAAGTCATCATGACCATATCGGATCGAATTCACGCCATTAATTTCGGCCAGACCATTGCAGAGGGAACACCCCGGGAAGTCGCCAACAACACGGCGGTGATCGAGGCTTATTTGGGAGAACCTAATGCTCAAGGTTAACGGGATAAATGTCTTTTATGGAGACTTGCAGGTCCTGTGGGATGTCACCTTTGAGGTCAAAGAGAGAGAAATCCTGGTTTTGGTGGGCGCCAATGGGGCCGGAAAGAGCACAACACTCAAAACCGTCTCTTCGCTCCTGACCCCAAAATCCGGCACCATCGAGTTCGATGGTATCCGTCTGGATCATTTGCCCCCCAACAAGATCATAGAACACGGCATTGTTCACGTTCCTGAAGGAAGGCGCCTTTTTCCGGAGATGAGCGTTGAAGAAAACCTGATCATGGGTTCACTCCACGGCACGGCCAGAACCAAACGCGATGAAACTCTCGACTATGCCTATTCTCTGTTTCCCAGGCTCAAAGAACGGAGAAAACAGATGGCCGGCACCCTTTCCGGCGGCGAGCAGCAGATGCTGGCGGTGGGTCGTGGACTGATGTCGCTTCCCAAGTTGATGATGCTTGACGAACCTTCCCTGGGCCTGGCACCGATCCTGGTTCAGGATGTCTTTGATTTGATAAAAAAGATCAACCAGGAGGGCGTTACGATTCTTCTTGTTGAACAGAACGTCACCCAGACGTTGTCCATGTGTGACCGTGCCTATGTCCTTGAAAACGGCAGAAACGTCCTCGAAGGTACCGGAAAGGAACTCATGGCCAACGATCATGTTAGAGCGGTTTATCTGGGGATATAGATGTTTTATTAAAACAGGAAAAAGTTCTGCGCCTGAAATTGCGATACAGCGTCAACCCAAAAGGCGGTTTCAAATCGATTCTAACGCCAAACGCCTATAGTGTTATCTTCTCGAAACCATTTCCCGCAAGTGTTCACGGGGTGTGCTCCCCCGCTTCACTCCGGTGTCTACGTGTCTGGTCATTCCGCCAACCCGCCTGCCATGGGAGGCACGGGCGGGAAGGTATCGCTAAACGATGAAACAAACCCCGTGAACACTTACCATTCCCCAAAATCTACAGCTTCAGAAAGTAAGGCAGCAGTGCTGGAAAAGCGAAAACCCCGAGCATGCCCAGAACCTTGCCAATGCACATAACGGCAATTAGGACAACGTCGTTTCGGCTTGAAGTTTTCGGATGCTTGCTTTCAGGCAGATACAGGAAACTTGTTCATGCGTGTGAGAAAACGCATGGCAATACAATCAGAAATATTCTAATTGACGAATTTCTATTGCTTTAGTATTACTTAATATCCTGTTGCTGTTTTTTTCTTCCAGTTCTAAGCCAAATCTTTATTTTGGAACCTTAACGTTACTTGCCTTTGTTTTGCCTCAATAAACAAGGGAGGGTCTTATGAAATACCGATCAAAACTCACAGGTTGCCTGTTTACCATTTTTTTCTTTGCCATAGGAATTTTCATTGCGGCTCCAAGCGGGTACGCATCGGAGCCGGTTGTTGTCGGGGTTCCACATTCAGAGAAGTTTCCCTATGCGACGATGATGAAAAATTCGTTTGAGATGGCGCTGGAGGCGATCAACAATGAAGGTGGGATCAAAGGCCGACCTTTAAAACTTGTGTATGGCAATGATGAGGGAAAACCAAAAACCGGGGAAAGGATCGTCAAAGAACTGGCAAAAAAATACGGGGCAACTATGCTGGTCGGTGGGTATCACAGCAGCAATACCCTGAACATGGCCAGAATAGCGGATAAGTTGGACACTCCTTTTTTGGTATGCACCGCAGCCGATGACAGAATCACTCAAAGAAAATGGCGCAATGTCTATCGACTCAATTCTCCGGCCAGCGAATATACAAAAGGACTGGAGGATTTTTTGCTGAAGAAAATCGAACCAAAATCCATGACTATTGTATATGAAAACAGCCCGTATGGAACCGGTGGCGCACTGAGAATGATGTGGTTTTGCCGTGAGAATGACATCGATATCCTAGGAATCGAACCCTATCACAAAGAACGACTGAGACCAGATTATTTCCAAGCCATTTTAGCGCCGGTGAAAAAAAATCCTCCGGATGTGATCTATATGGTCTCTTACCTTAACGATGCTGCCATGTTGGTCAATAATATCCGGCAATCAAAGATTAATTCATTGCTATGTGGCGGCGCCGGCGGTTTTACACATCAGAAATTCATCGACAAAGCCGGAGATTTTTCCAATCAACTGCTCACAGCAACCCTGTGGGCCCCCCAATTGAGATATCCCGGGACAAAAGAATATTACAATGCGTATATAAAAAAGTATTCCATACCGCCGGACTATCATGGGGCCGAAGCCTATTCTGCACTGCTCGTGGCAGCAGATGCGCTAAAGCGGGCCGATGCTTTTCGCCCTGAAAATATCCGGGCGGCATTGGACGACACCGACATGACAACCCCGTTCGGTCCTGTGACATTTAAATCCTATGGGAAATTCCATCGTCAGAACAGCCTCCCCACGCAAGTCCTTCAAATCTTGGCCAACAAATTTGAATGCGTCTGGCCTGAAGACCTTGCGACGAAAAAATTTATTCCACCCAAGAATTGGCGGCGTTCTGATTAACGGAAAAAATTGTATCGATCACATCGAGATAAGGAGGTGATACAACAAAGAGACGACAAAGTTTAAAGGCGACTATTAATAAATATTATTTTAAATAAGGGGGAAACTATAATGAGAAGTAAATATTTTGCCGTTATTATTGGTGTTTGTGCATTTTCAATGATAACCTTTGGTTTTTCCGCAGATTCATTTGCGAAAAAAAGAGTCATTTTCGGCGGCGGTCCGGCTGGCGGGACCTTCCAGGTGGTTGCAAACGCTATTCAGGTGTATAAACCGGTTAAAGCCATCGAAGGATTTAGCGTAAAGGCGCAAACTTCGGCGGGTTCTGTAGAAAATTTGAGGAAAATAAACGCCGGAAGACAGCAAATGGGCGTGGTCTATTCCGGTCATGTCTGGCTGGGCAGAAACGGCCAGATGAAAAACGATCCCAAAAAATATGAAGATGTTTTGGCGGTTGCCTGGTTATACGGTGCCCCGGCCCAACTGGTGGTCCGGGCCGATTCGGGGATTAAGAACGTAAAAGATCTGGTCGGGAAAAAAGTAGGCGTCGGCAACGCCGGTTCCGGGGCGTTTGCCAACTGCGAGCTGTTCTTTTCCCATATGGGTGTCTGGGACAAAATTGAGCGGAATGCCATGGGTTACAATGATGCGGCCTCCGCCTTCGGGAACAACCAGCTGGATGCGTTCTGGCTCTTCACGGCATTTCCCAGCGGCGCGGTGATCATGGCGGCCCAGACCAACGACATCGGCCTTGTCAACCTGGATGCAGATGCCGAAGCCTCGGGATTCTATAAAAAATATCCATATTTTGGGAAACTTGCAGTTCCAGCCGGGACCTACAAAGGCGTAGATTATGAGTCACCCTCATTTCAGGACAGCACGTTATGGGTGGCCAACTCAAAGACTCCTGCCGACGTGGTTTACAAGCTCCTTTCCATTATCTACACGGATGAGGGTCTGAAACACATGGTTGAGCAGAAAAAGACTTTTAAACACATGAGCTTGAAAACCGGCGCCACCAACATCGTCACCCCGTTCCATCCGGGCGCTGAAAAGTTTTGGAAAGAGAAAGGGATGCTGAAATAAGATTAAGGGACTGAGGGGTTTAATTCAATTTTTTTCTAAATTCCCGATTCCAATGATTCAATAACTCTTAAGATAGGCAGGTTATGGATTATAGGTAATGGGTTAAGGATATTAACTTAATCCATTGCCTTAATCCCTTCATCTTTTATCCGGTAACGACTACCAATCACTCGTGATGGAGGGGGGAATAAAGGTGTATGAAAAATTAAACAAAATAGAGAAAATAATATTTGATGTGTTATCTGTTTTCCTGGTCCTTTTCTACTCCTATTCGGCAGTTTGGAAACCGGCGTCTACCCAGTATCACCGTGGCATATACGTTATCATCACCTATATTCTCATTTTTCTCGTTTACAAATCAAAGCATAAACTTTTGCGAATCGTCGACTATCTGCTAATCTTCCTTTCTATCTTCACTGTCGGATACTGGATCCTCAATTTTGAAGTCATTAACTACCGGACCGGTGCGGAGACACCTTTTGATATGTTTGTGGCCATTATCGGGGTGCTCATCGGCATCGAGCTTGCGCGGCGGGTGGTTGGCACCGTTTTTGTGATCATGGGGACATTGTTGCTGGTTTATGGGGTCTATGGTGAATATGCACCTGAACTTTTTTCACATGCCGGCGATACATTTCAGGGTGTGTGTACCAGCATTTTCTACAAGAGCGACGGTGTGTTCGGCATCATGGCCAATGTGCTGGCCACTTATGTCATTTTGTTTGTTCTTTTCGGGGCGTTTTTAGAAAAATGCGGCGCCCAGAAATTTTTCGTCGATTTTCCTCTGGCCGCCGTGGGGCACAAAACCGGCGGTCCCGGTAAAGTCGCCGTGATTGCCAGCGGGCTTTTCGGCTCTATTTCAGGAAGCGCCATCGCAAATGTGGTATCGACAGGCGCCTTTACCATTCCCATGATGAAAAAAGCGGGGTTCAGACCCCATGTTGCCGGCGGTATCGAGCCGGCGGCCTCCATCTCGGGCATGTTCATGCCGCCCATTATGGGCGCCGGAGGTTTTATCATGGCCGAGCTCACGGGCATTCCCTATTCCAGAATCATGCTCATCGCCGTCTTCCCCGCCCTGATGTACGTCTTCAGTGTTTATCAAATGGTGCACTGGGAGGCCAAGATGCACAATATCAAGGGCGAGAAAAGTGAACATCCTGCCATGGAGATCCTGAAAAAAGAGTGGTACTACACGCTTCCGCTGATTGTAATCACGATTTTCATGCTGCTGGGGTATTCGCCGGCCTATTCCGCCATTTTGGGTATTGTCTCTTGTATTGTCATCAGCTGGTTCAGAAAGGATACCCGAATTGATCTGAAAGGATTTGTGGAAGCCTCCCGGGCAGGCACGGAAAACAGCCTTAAGATCGGCGCCACCGTCGGTGTCATCGGCATTATCATCGGCGTGCTCACCTTTAGCGGATTGGTGCTCACCTTTGCCGATATCGTCATCGAACTCGCCGGCGGGTCTTTGGTTTTAACCATTTTTCTGATTGCATTGGCATCACTGGTGCTGGGAATGGGTGTCCCGGTCACCGCAGCATATCTGATTACAGCGGTTGTTGCGGTACCGGCATTGATCCATCTCGGGGTCAATGAGATTGCATCCCACATGATCGTGTACTGGCTGTCACAGGATTCTAACATTACGCCGCCGGTATGCATCGCCGCATTTGCAGGGGCCACCATTGCCAAGGCCAATATGTGGAGAACCGCCTTTGCTTCTTTCAAGTTTGCCAAGTTTCTGTATCTGGGGCCGTTCTTGTTCGGTTATGTGCCGGCATTCTCTTTGAACGGAAGCCACATGGATATCGTGAAGGCGTTTGGTCTCATCCTTGTCGGTACATATTGTTATTCCTGGCTTATGAGCGGCATCTGGCTAAAGCAACTCATCGGGTTTTTTAAAAAGGCTCCGGCAAGCTGAATAAAACCAAAAAACGATTTCATATAAACGCGGCGATGCCGCTACCATTTCTTCATGAGGCAGGGAAATGATACTTCCAAAAGTTGATATAAAAAAAATACTGTACGCAACGGACCTATCTGAAAGTGCACGCCATGCTTTTGCCTATGCTGTAAGCCTGGCCAATCTTTATGGCGCAAGCATAACCTTCCTGCATGCGTTGGATGAAGTTCCGGAATTGGTCGACAAGGGTGTCATCGGATATATCGGCGCAGAGCGCTGGGAGGAAATCAAAAAACAGAATTATCAGGAAGCAAAAGAAACCCTTACCGGGAAAAAAAGAGATCATGTGCCGATCCGAGAGGTGCTGGACCAATTTTGTGAAAACGCAAAATCGAGTCATGAAGATCACGATTTTATCACCGATGAAATTCTCGTGACCAAAGGACATCCGGCTGATGAAATTTTAGCGCAGGCGGAAAAAAGGAATTGCGATCTCATTGTAATGGGCACTCACGGTCATGGAATGATCGAAGAGGCTCTGTTGGGAAGTACCGCCCGGCGGGTCGTACGGCGATCCAAAAAGCCGGTTTTTGTGGTGCGCCTGCCCGATGAAGATTAGAAGTCATTTCAAGGATGATACAGGAGAACAAACGCTTGGCCCCTTAACCCCTCGAACCCTTGAACCAGTCTCCCTGCGAATTGGGAGAAGAACCAAAAAACCTAATTGCCTGTATGGATCAGCACCCAGGCACATCGATCTTATCCCTTAATGATCCGGGGCAGGATCATATGATGCTGGGGACAGATGGATTTGGGGTTTTGATAGGCTGCCCCGGTAAAGGCCACAAGGTATTTCCGCAGATCATGCAGCGGCACAATCTCATCCACCAGACCGTTTTCGGCACAGAACAGGGGCCTTGAATGGTCGTGATATTCTTTTGCCAGGGCGTTCATTTTTTCGATCACCGGCTCCAAAGGCCTTCCGGCTTCCTTTTCTTTGACCAGCCTTCGAGAATAGGTGGCCACCGCCGCGGTCTCCCCGTGCATGACATATATTTCACTGGCCCCGGTTCCCAGGGTAAAG
>Ga0070723_10000332_pt1 | contig 12480 bp, 10 predicted proteins | sample tdAd002_FD_67277 | JGI IMG/M metagenome (GOLD analysis project Ga0070723, IMG submission 67277) | Marine sediment microbial communities from the Atlantic coast under amendment with organic carbon and nitrate - tdAd00.2 | ecosystem: Environmental > Aquatic > Marine > Coastal > Sediment | place...
TTTAAGTTCGCCAGGCTTTTTTTCTCCTTTCCTTCCTATGTGTCAGGTTGAAAATCTTCAATAATTTTGCTTTTTTCGATAAAAGATTCAATATTATTATATACGTTTTCATAAATATTCATCACCGATTCAAATTCGTAATAAACGGGATCTTCAAATTCTAATAAATCTCTTGTCTTCTTTAACAGTTTTTCCCCTTCTTTATAATGACTCGTAATTTCACCAAGGATCTCCTTTCGTTTATAATGCTTTTGTCGTTCTTTGGCGATAATCGGTAGAAGCCTCTGAACGGAATATTCGACTAAAGCATCTCTAGAAGCATTAAAATTTTTTGAAACTTTATCCAGTGATAACAGCGATTTTCTGCTGATAACGAACGTTTTTTGAATTCGGCCCTTTCTAGTTAATTTAATATGCTGAATTTCACGAGCAATTGATCTTAACGACCTGGCATCTTCGACTAAATGATCAAAAAGGGATTTTTGTTTGATTCCCAGATGGGCTGCCACAATACTGATGGCATCAATGCATCCTCCCGACAATTTAAAGGTAGCTCGAACAGATTGCCTGCCTCTCAGATCCGAAGTGGAAGTCCGGGGCAGGGTGATTTCTTTTATCCATTTATGCTTTCTATCTTTTTCCATCTTTCTCACTCCTTTAACGAAACCTTTGCAAAACGCCCCTTTTTGCCCAATTTCTACGTCAGGCTCAAATTTTAATCCTCGAAATACTCAATGTATTCCCGTGGTTAAAATTTCCCCCTTCCTTGAACTTGAACAAAAATGAACATTTTTCAAAGGTCTCTTAACGATTTAATCGTATATTACTGAATATATATAAACATAAATAATAATGCAATGATTTTTTTATATATAATATATTGACGGAATCAAATTAATCATTATTGTTTATTTTAAGAACGAATTGAATACGGTTCTTTAGTCTTTCGAAGAAAAAAACTAGATTAGGAGGTGTTATTATGGAACTAGTAAGATGGAATCCTCGAAGAGAGTTGTTCGGTTTGCACAATAGTATCAATCGTATGTTTAATGACTTTTTTTCCCCAACTGTCAGGAGTGATGAAGCGGTGTCTATCTGGGGCTGGAATCCGGTGGTGGATATTTATGAAAATGAGGAGAACATTGTCATTAAGGCCGAACTTCCCGGTGTTGATAAAAACGATATCGTTGTCGATGTCAAGGGCAGAGTTCTTACACTGAAAGGTGAGCGTTCAACCGATAATGAAGTGAAAGAGGACAACTATTATCGGCAAGAAAGGTCTTATGGAAAATTTGAAAGAGCATTTGCCCTGCCTGTTGAAGTTGACCCGGATAAAATCAAGGCCGATTTCAAAGACGGTGTACTGAAAATCGACATTCCGAAAGCCGAGGGAAACAAACCAAGACAGGTCACGATTCATTAATAAATCGTCTATCATCTACTACCTGCATTGGAATTGTGGGGTGGTTAACGGTTAACCACCCCATTCATTTTTTCCAGGACGCTTTTCAAAGGTCTAGCTTTATGCACTGAAGGGCGTTAAGTATCGGCTTTATTTTAACCCGGTGATCAGGCGGTATCATCAAAACCTTTATTTTCATATTAGGAATAAGACCGGTATCCTGATTTTCCAGTGTGTTCATTTTGTAGTTGTGGCGATTCTTTTTTGATGCCATAAAGGTTAACATATCGATCAGATTGCCCGAGAAACCTTGAAAATCAACATTCTCAATAAACTGTAGAAACAGATTGTTCACTGTTAAGACCAAGGAATCGACTTCTGCATATCCCTTTTCCCTGCAATCGTGTTTTGAAACAAAACACCTGCATCCAAACGGCCTTGCCCGATAAATCGGGCATTGATTGTCTTTTAAAAGGGGACAGCTTCCCCTTAAGTAATCATTCTCTTCCTTGGGAGGATCCTTCCCTTTAATGCAAATATCCGCAAGCCTGTTTGTTGTAATTTGTGGCTGAAAGCGTCTTTTGGACGTTGCTTTCTCAATATTTTCAAATAAACTTGATTGTCCATATGAAATTACATTTTTTACTATAAGATACCCTTCAAGGGTTGTCATGGTTACATTATGTGTGCAGCACCCGGCACAATATTTTTTGCAGGCTATATGCAGATTGGCGGCAAACTCATCATAAACTCCGTAAATCCGGTCTAAAATCGCTAACTTTGAATTCAAATCCATTTATTTTTCCTTGTCAAACTCTTTTTCTAAACACCTTGACTTTAGTAAAAGCAATAGGTAATTTTTTCATCAAGATAATTTTAACGGGAGGATGCCATGAAAAGCAACGTCTATTTTATTGATCTAAGGGCTACAGCCAAGGAAAACCTTGTTGGAAAGCTTGCAAGGCTTTTGGACACTGCAGGTCTTTCTGAAACGATAAAAGAAAAAGATCTAGTTGCAGTTAAGCTTCATTTTGGAGAGCAGGGGAATACCGCCTTTATCCGGCCTGTATTTATACGGAAGATTGTGGACTCTATCAAAGATGTCGGCGGTTTTCCATTCTTGACCGATGCCAATACGCTCTATGCGGGAACACGAAGCGACTCTCCTCATCATCTTAAAACCGCAATTCAAAACGGTTTTGCTTATGCAGTTGTGGATGCTCCTATTATCATTGCCGATGGATTAAGAGGTAAAAGCGAAACAGCTGTATCCGTCAATCAGAAAAATTTTAAAAAAGTGTACATCGGAACGGATATTGTAGAGGCTGATGCACTGATATCTGTAGCCCATTTCAAAGGGCATGAACTGTCCGGTTTTGGCGGGGCTATCAAAAACACGGGGATGGGATGCGCTTCCCGAAGGGGGAAACTGGCGCAGCATTCAACAGTGTCACCTAAGGTGATAACGAAAAAGTGTATCGGCTGCGGAGACTGTATCGATCACTGCTCACAGAGCGCCCTTTCACTGGAAGAAGAAAAGGCGGTACTGGACGAAAAAAAATGTATCGGCTGCGGGGAATGTATTATAATTTGTGTAAACGAGGCAATACAGATTCAGTGGGATCAAGCCATACCTGTTTTTCTGGAAAATATGGTTGAATACACTATGGGTGTTTTAAAGAATAAAGCGGGTAAAACGTTGTTCGTAAATTTCATTACCGATATATCCCCGGCATGTGATTGTTATGGTTATAACGATGCACCTATAGTAAGGGACATCGGCATCGTTGCATCCACCGATCCGATTGCTATTGACCAGGCGTCCGTAGACCTTGTGAACCAGGAACAAGCAATTCCTGAATCATGCCTTAAAACAAACATTGAAAAAGGTGAGGATAAGTTCAGGGGTATTTATCCTAAAGTCGACTGGACCATTCAGCTCGATTATGCCCAAAGCCTCGGACTTGGAAGCCGAAGTTATGAACTAAGAAAAATATAATATTTTTATAAGTAGTTTTAGATGGTTAGATTAGACTTTTAAGCCCTTTTCATTTGACCAACAATATCATACCCCCACTATACCCCACAAGTACGATAAAAATTAGGGAAAAATGCAACATTTCATGTAATAAAAAAACCAGGCCTTCAAGAGATGAAAGCCAGGCTTTTCAGTTTTTAGTTTAAAATCATCCACGGGCAGTGGTCAGGGACGCTCTTTTCAGCCGTAAGTGCCTAGTCCGTGGGGTTTGGTTTGCTCGGAAACATGATAAGTCTCGAATTTCGGCCTCTCAGGGCCTCATGCTCCCTTTTTCCCGTCTATTAATTTAAAATCTCGTTCCGGTTTCAGGATGCAAGGGATCGTGACGTAGGCAATTTTCCGTTCAGGTCATTTAATTCAAGGCCATACAAATCTTGCGGGTTGACCGACTGATTTGTTTTTGATATCTGTACAGTTATTGTGACCGATTGTAGTCGGTTTGCATATTTTGCGGTTAGGTTGAAAGCGGCACATAATTCGATTTTTTCGGCTCATCCGCTTTCATAAAGCGACTTATTCTCAGCCTATTCAAATGCCTTAATTATTGTGTTGGTTGCTTTAAACCATAAAGTCGGATGAAACCAAGATGAGGCTTTTTCTCAACAGCATCCTTGTGCTCGCAGCCTTACTTGCATCGTATGTTGAGTATGTCTACTTCAGTGCAGTGCCACCCGAACTAGGAAAGGTTGCCCCTTTCACCGTTCGGTCCCAAGGATTTTTCACTTTCGACCAGGATAAGGCCCTCAGTGGCAGGCGTGATATAGCCCTCTCCCAGTATGTTCCTTTGTATACCTATCTCCCAAGTATTGCCGAGAAAGTAAAAACAAGAATGGAGGACCTTATTAAAGAGGTCTCATTTCTTCAAGAACAAAAACTTCTTATAGGGCAAGAACTGGTAGAGTATCTGCGCGAAGAGCTCGGATGGGAGATCAGCCTGGATGAGGCAGACAAATTTCTTCGCTATCAAAACCTGACTAACCTTTTGAATGGCATCCTAGCTTTCGAAAATACCATTTTGCAAAACATCATTGTAGAAGACCCAGAGCCATACAGTGGCAAAATCACAATTGAGGTCCTCTATCCTGAACCCAAGGGGATTGTGGCTCATCCCACTGATGAGGTCATTACCCTTGAACAGGCTAGTTTCATGCTGCAAGAGAAAGTCGATCAACTGTATTGGCAAGTGGATAAAGGAGTCTTGGATCCTGTTATAAAGCTATCACTATCCACTCTCCTGCCAACTTTGAAATACAACCAAAAAGAGAACGACAGGAGGATCGAAGAGATCGTCAGGCGTTATCCCTCCAAAGTCATCCATTACAAGCCAGGGGATGTCCTAGTCCCATTTCACAAAGTGCTAAGCGAAAAGGACTTATCGCTGATAGTCTCTCATCGTGAAATCGCTAAAAAAGATCTCTATGGCAATACTCCTTGGATATTTATTGTGGTACTGCTATTAATCGTGTTTAATGACATGTTTCTTTTGAAAATCCTGGGCACTGGACAGCGAAAAACGCTACCTTACCGGCCTCTCCTTTCTCTATTGATTATAAGCATTTTTCTTTTCAAGTCTTGCCTTTTGTTCACTCCTTTTCCCCTCTATTTTGTCCCTTTCGCCCTGCTCCCGATCCTGATAGTTCTTTTAGACTATGGAGGAGTCGCTGCCACCTGGACTACAGTAATCGGGGCATTACTGCTTACACTATTTTCAGCCCGAACCTTTGAGATACTCCTTTTCTTCACTTTAGGTGGTTTGGCTGCCGTCTTGCTCTCTTTAAATATACAAAGACGCATTCATATTCTACTTCCTTCACTAGTAATTGGTATTATCAATGTGGGCGTGCTCTTGGCTTTTTCTACAAAGTGGCAAAACATCGTTCCCCTGTTAGGAAATTGGCAAGATATCTGGACCTCTTTTCAGGCGATGGTTCTTGACAAGCGTTTGTCCGGCTGCCTGGGCTGGGCCTTGGTTGGAGGCGTTCTGGCGGGACCCACGGCACTACTCCTATTGCCGGTATTGGAGGTGAGTTGGCGTGCTACTTCCAACTTCAAATTCGCAAAGTATTCCGACCTCCAACATCCCCTTTTGAAAGACCTCTTCGCCAAAATCCCAGCAACTTATCAACATAGCATGACAATGGCATTCCTTGCTCAAGCTGTTGGGGAAGCGGTTGGGGCAAACACTCTCCTACTGAGAATAGGTGCTTATTACCATGATATAGGAAAAATGGTTGATCCTACGTTTTTTTCTGAAAATCAATCCAGTGGCGAGAATCCACATGATAATTTGGCTCCGCAAGAGAGTGCCCAACTCATCATCGATCATGTAAAAAATGGCGAACAGGTTGGAAGGAATATGGGGCTACCCGAAGTTATTTTGGACTTTATCAGACAGCATCATGGTACGCTGTTTGTGGAGTATTTTTACAACAAAGCTGTCGAGGTAAACCATGAGTCCAAGCCCCGCAGGAAGGATTTTCGGTATTCAGGGCCAAAGCCTCAAAGCCTTGAAGCCGCGATATTAATGATAGTGGATTCGGTTGAAGCCACTTTCAGATCCATGGGGGCGCCCACACGGGAGAAGATCGAGAAAATGATTCTCCTCAATATTGTAAAACGAATTGCTGATGGTCAGTTCGACGAATGCAACCTCTCTACACGCGACATTTCAAAGATTGTTGAGACATTGACTGATTCTTTAGAGGCCACATTCCACTCTAGGGTTACATATCCATGGCAGGAAAAAAATAAGAGTTGAGAGGATATCATGTTAAAGGGAGTGTCTTAATATTTTTAGGAATATTTCTAACCACAACGAATAAACTTGCGTTTCAAAAGGTCGTCAGTTCCAAGAATTGGATTAGGAAACACATACAAATTCATATACTTGCTTTGGTGATGAATCAAATTCTCAACCTGATTGATGCCAAAGGAGTTGACGACGAATTCCTGGAGTTACATCAGGGCCCCACCAAAACCGCAAACGACTCAGAGCACCAGTAGCATAATTTTGCCCGCCCTCTCATCGTGTGCATATAGCTGAACACATATATAGCCGTCCATTGCCGTTATTCCGTAGCGGTATCGCTTTGGTTGATACTCTTTTTTCTGTTGGAGCGTTTTTTTTCTTTTGCGGTTCTTTCTGATTTCTTGGCGACTCGGATTTGGCTCTGGTAAGTTATGAACTAAGAAAAATATAAATCGGCTTGCAGGGTTTTACGTGGAACGATATTCAGATAATTTTTATTTTTCATAAACGGCGCCTTTCCGGAGAGATGTGTGAAGGAATTGCCGAAGAAATAGTCCATAATAGCGTTGAGCCGGGTCCGGAGAACAGAATAAGAATAATGCCGGGCTGCGACCTCATAATTATAATTTACCATTTTTTCTTTTCGTTCAGGCAAGTCCATAATTTCTCTAACGCTTTGGACGGTTTGCCTGGAGAGGAATCCATCCATGACAGCAAGATCAAAACCTTGAGGCTCAATATCCCTGACAAATGTAGAATAACGATTGATCAACAGCGGTTTTTTAAAGTAAATGGCCTCAAGAAAGGCATTGCCGAATCCTTCATATAGGCTGGGATATGTGATAAAATCAGCGAAGGGATAAACATCCCAGAGAGAATATTTGGCTTGACCATTACCGTTATTGCCCCAGGGATCGGCGATCTTGGTCGTTATCAATCTGAGGTTTACTTCATGCCCGCAGGCATATTCTTGCAACCATTCCACGTATTCGAATCCTTCATCACCGGCTTCGTGGGACACCACCAGTTTATTCCGGGGATCTTTCAGCTCCTTGACTAATTCAATAGCATATTCAATCCCTTTACGTTGAATGATGCGGGTCGGTTGTAAAATCATCCTGTCATCCGGTTTTAAACCGATAGATTCCCGGAAAACACGTGCCGCTTCAATATCCATCACTGGCGGATTTTCAAAGTCGAGAACATTGGGAATGATAGTCGAGGAAATCCCTGTGCGGAGTGCCAATTGTTCCTGGGCTTCGGAATTTATCACTACATGCTTGATATTGTCCAATTTGGGAGGAAAGGCCATGCTGAGGTAATCGTTAACGGCATTGACTGAAAACCGGACCCTTTCCCAGTAAAAATCATGATTGTGAGCAATGGTTGGAATCTGGGTTTCCGCAATTGTTTCAGTCAATGCCAGTCCCAAGGGGACATGCATCGGGATAGTGAGAACATTTTCGGCAATCAGAAGGTCTATGTTGAAATAATCGATAAATTCATGGAGTCGAACTTTAAGCAGTGATCTTAGATCGTGGATTGCTTTGGTAACAGGTGGTTTGCGACCTTTTTTGCCCATAACCTGCGCATTGATCCATTTATTTTGTTCATCTTGGAAATGCGCTACAGGGACAAGAAAGCTTTTATCACTATCCCGATCCAGTTCTCCGGCGAACCAGAAACAGTTGTGTCCATTTTTTTCAAAAACGTCAGCCCACTTACTAGATTCTAAAGTGACGCCATCTATGCCTGCAAATCGGGTTGAAACAAATCCGATGTTCTTTACCATAGTATAAAAGCTTTCTAAAATGATACCAATTGGTTTATTTCATTTAAAGCGCTTTTTCTGGTATGGAATAAAGACACAAAGTCTATTTGACAATTCAATATTTGCAATGCCTTTACTCAACATATTGGAGTCTGTCAATAAAAAAAAACAATATGTGGGGCTATTGGGCAAAATAAATTTGCCACAGTTGCTTAATAAAACATATCCATTCACAGAGTCATTGAGTTAATGGAAATTCCAAATAACAAAAAAATCACAATAACCGAAATTCAAAACTCCAAACCTTATGAATGATCTTGAAGAAAGACAAACGAATTGAAAAAGATATTTTCATCAATACTGGAAAAATCGAAATAGTTTAGGTCATTGGTATTTGGAATTTGACATTTGTTTGAAATTTGATGCTTGAGATTTGGAATTATAAAGAAATCCGTGAACAGTTACAAAAAACTATATTGTGCTGCGAAACCTCATCCACCGCTCCAGCAAATCTCCGATTACGGCACATTCCAACCCGAATGGAAGATACCCGGCATAACCTAAAAGCGGCATTTCAAAAATTTGAAAACCATGAACAAACGGAACGCTGTATTCCCATCTGGCTAAACTGTAATAGTTCCACATTTCCCAGAATCCTCCGCAAAAGAGAGCTGCTGCTGCGGATGTAATGACCGGACTCCAGTCGCCGTTGGCTATTTCTGAAAAAACATGGGGTTCTCCGGTCAGGGGTTGGAGTGAAACAATGATAATCAGAGGAGATACCCAGAGGAGGGAGAAAAGATAATTGGGCCAGACGCCTATGCCGGCCAGACCGGCACCGGATATCACCAGGGCAATCCAGGCCCATATCCTGGGGTGCGGAAACATAAATGGACGAAAGTTTCCAAATCCATGCCTGGCCCAGGAAGTACCGGCGATCCATTCCCTGGTTCCCAAAACTGCAGGAAGTACGGTTGAAAAAGAGATGGTTGCGTAGCAGAAATACTCCCAGGAGTTATAATGAACTCCTGTGTAGCTCCAGTTCTGGACAAACCGGTTCAGGTATTCAAAGAACCACCAGAATGCAGCGCTTAAGGGAAATAGGGGAAGAAAAAATCGAGTGCGGTCGATCATCATACAGTGCCCGGTTTGTCTATGGCACAGGGCATTTATCACCAGGATGAATGAGAACCATAAAGGAGTAAATGTGTGAGGCTGAAATCGGGCAAACCACGGGAAACGTGTCCATGCCAATATCCATGAGACAGCACCTGTGATGACACCCAGCCATCCCCACCAGGGGAAAACAGAAGAAGTAAAAGGTATGATTTTAATCTGCCTGAACCATAAGATTAATTTGATGATAAGTGGAAAAACAAATGCAATGATAAAGATGGTGTAAGCGATGAAAACAAACCATGAAAAAGGTGCATGACAAATATACCGTGTTTCAGGGGGAAACTCCAGATATCTGGTAATCGGGTAACCTGCAAGAACGATCCCTAGTAGAGGCAGTCCGAGCAACATTGCCGTCAGGATAGAAAATTTTAACAATAAGCTTCTCACAAATCGCCGCCTTGGCTCTGATTAAAACCTTTACTGGAGAGTTTTTTCTTGATACCTAAAATCTGCATAAATTAGGTGACATTCTGTTGTTCTTGGTTGTTTTTTTGCAACCCATTATAACAGGATTTGCATATGATTTCTCAACTTTTTCACTCCTTTTAATTTAGAGTTGAAATTTTAATTTACGAAATAGTTTAGTTCTTTGAAACAAATCGATTTCAAACGAACTTCAGGTATGATTAAATTATACCTGAAGCGGTAATATTTTCAAAAAGCTAAAGTCTTACTAATTTACATCTTTTGATCATGGAGACGCTAAATGAGCCGAACAATTCGTATCGGAGCACTTATATCAGGAACAGGGACAAACCTACAGGCCATTATCGATTCCTGTGAAACTGGAAAGATCAATGGAGAAATAGTATTCGTGGGATCGGACAATCCCGATGCAAGCGGTCTTGAAAGAGGGAGCAAGCTCGGAATTCCTACGTTTGTAGTGAATTACGGATCAATCATTCAGGATTTCAAAAAAACACCGACAAAGATCATACCTCCTGACGATTTTGATCTCGATGACGTACTTGCAAAGCAGAGCCTTTTTTCATCTGATGCTGACGTCGAAATGGTGAAAGCTTTCTTAATCACCAGGGCTGTTGCCGAGGCAAGACTTCTTGACAAAATGAAGCATTATCCGTTTGATCTTCTGGTGCTGGCCGGTTTTAGGAGGAATTTAACACCTTATTTTATCGACAGAGTTAATACGGTGTCCGCTAATTTTCGTATTATGAACATCCATCCGGCACTGCTTCCGGCTTTCCCTGGTATAGATGGATATGGTGATACATTCCGTTATGGATGCAGAATTGGCGGGTGTACGGTACATTTCGTCGATTACGGTGAAGATACAGGACCGATCATCGGCCAGAAGGCTTATGAGATACTCGAAAATGACACCTTAGATTCCATCAAGGCAAAAGGCTTGGAGTTGGAATGGGCACTTTATCCGGAATGTGTAAAGATGTTTGCCGAGGGTCGTCTGAAAAATGTCCGGATGTCATATCAATTGAAAAGCGGCAAAAAAATGCAAAAAACTGTGGTGAAGATTATACAATCGCCAAAAGACTAGTTTTTACCATATTTAATAATTTTAGCATTTTACCCCTTTTAAAATATTACCTGTATGCTCGTTAAGCCCGTTTTCCTAATTCATAAATGAGATATTTTTTAATCAGCAAGGCCGCACAAGGGTTTTCGCCGAAGCGTACATTTAGGTACGCCGCAGTCGGAAACCAGCGGAGAACGCCGATAGTCGGGAAAAGATTTATTTAGGTTTGGGAAAATTATAACACTTTTACCATCAAAGGTATAGCAACAAAGGTCCCCAGAGAACTGCCTATATTTGTAAAAACCACCACCAAAAGTATCCGTGTTATCTTGTTTTTCCAGAATCCCCTTATGGAGAGTATGTCTTCCGGCAATTTCTCGAAATCCCTGACTTTTGGTTTCCGTGAAAAGACCTCAACAAGTCCGGCGACCCATCCTGCAGCAATCATAGGATTCAAGGAAGTCAAAGGTGCGGCCAGAACCGAGGAGATAATCGTAAGGGGATGAGCCAGGGCGATGATGGCGCCAAGACCTGCCAGGATACCGTTTGCCGCAAACCACCAAGCTATCATGTCAGTTCCGGCGTTGGTTCCGCCATAAGAAAATCCTGATATAAATAGTACGAGTATAAAAAGAGGGATAATCCATTTTAATATGCCGGCTATTTTCCCTTTGGGTGGAATTTGCTCAAGAGTTTCAAGATTTATCTCTTGGTTCCAGCACTTTTTAATCCCGGGCACATGTCCTGCGCCTACAACCGCAACAATTTTATTGCCGGGCGCTGTCCGGATTTTGTAGGTAAGGTATTGGTCTCTCTCATCGATCAGGATATCTTTTAATACCGGAAGTGATTTTCCAACATCGGCAAGCAGAGTCTGAAGCACATCCTCCTGCCTCATTTTTTCTATGTCTACCTCGCTAATTTCATCGATTTTCCCCATCGATAAAACCAGTTGAAACAAAAGTTTGATTTTGTCCCACAGTCCCATGACACGCCATGTTTTTGCCAGGGTAATACGGATGCTCCTGTCGGCAAGATGTATTCCAGCGCCTGAGGATTCCCCGACTTCAATGGCCTTTATCATTTCTTCTCCGGGTTTAACGTCAAATTTTTCGGCGATTCTTTTTTGAAAAGATGCAAGAAGGAGATTCGAAAGAAGAAGAAACGATTTTTTCTCCTTAATAACTTTGATTATATCTTTATCCAGCCATTTGTCTTTTTGACGGATAGACTGGTACCTGGATTCGCACAGTTCAACGCAAACGGTATCAGGTTTTTCAGACTCGATAACATCGGTTACCAGCCGAACACTCTCTTTTGATACGTGTGCTGTCCCCAAAAGTATGATCTCTTTATCTTCAAATATGAGGCGATGTATGTTATTGTTGTTGTTTATCATCTGAATTCGGTATATGTATCTTGGCCGGTTAAGAATTTGCCGATGCTGTTGAGAATAACTATTATATTGGCCATGTCAATGCAACCTAAAACCTGCATAAACAATCTTGACGGCTTCGCAAAAAGTTCAACTTCTTATTTGCGCTGCATCCTTCGTCATTACAACGTACTATAAGTACATCTCATTCCTCAGGATTTGCGCGCCTTGAATTTGAAGCTTTTTACTTTGCCGTCGAATTTCGACTTTTTACGAGACCATCAATCTTTAAAGAGTTTAAATTATAAATATATACGTATTGCTGAGAGGGTTTAATTCAGACAGGTGCTTCATCAAAATCAATGCAGCACTTTTTCAAAATATTTTCAAGATTGTTTACCCTTCGGGAGCACCGATTTTACCGGACCTACTGCGTTAGCAAGCACTTAACGAAGTGCTCCTATTTTAATCGGA
>Ga0070723_10000335_pt1 | contig 12455 bp, 12 predicted proteins | sample tdAd002_FD_67277 | JGI IMG/M metagenome (GOLD analysis project Ga0070723, IMG submission 67277) | Marine sediment microbial communities from the Atlantic coast under amendment with organic carbon and nitrate - tdAd00.2 | ecosystem: Environmental > Aquatic > Marine > Coastal > Sediment | place...
GGCATTGTCGGCCTGCACCTTGATGGTCTTCTTGTCTTTGAAGCCGTACTTCTCGATATTGACCAGCGTGCGCTTGTGCAAGCGGCGAATGACTTTGACGCGGGCCTTAACCTCGAGCGGATCGGGTCCGGTATCGATAACTTCCTCATCATCGTCAGACTTCGGTGCAGGAGGCTTGATCTCCTCCGGTTCGTTGGGATCGATGAACCCGACAACGAAATCCTGCATGCGTGTTTCTTCGGCGGCGACCGCATCGGCTACAGTAAGCAGCTTCTGGATCGTCGGCGGGAAATGTGACATGTGATACTTGACCTGATTGAGGCCGTCTTCGATACGTTTGGCGATTTCAATTTCGCCCTGTCGCGTCAGTAGCTCGACCGTGCCCATCTCACGCATATACATGCGGACCGGATCGGTCGTGCGTCCGAATTCGGCATCGACGCTGGCGAGCGCGGCCTCGGCTTCTTCCGCGGCATCGTCATCATTCGACACAGCGGCGTCCGACAACAAGATTGACTCGGCATCGGGCGCTTTCTCATGCACGGTGATACCCATGTCATTAATCATGTTGACGATGTCTTCGATCTGTTCCGGATCGACAATGTCGTTCGGCAGGTGATCATTGACCTCTGCATAGGTCAAAAATCCCTGTTCCTTGCCGCGGGCAATCAAATCCTTTAGCTGTTGCGCTTGTTTGCTGCCGCCAATTGCTGCACGTTTTTCGCTCAAGGCCAGAGGACCTCCATGTAATTAGTACAAACGAGTAATGATACTATTTTGACCGAGTCCAAGCTAGAAATTCCCGCCGGTCGCGGAATTTAGTGTAATTGTCTGAGTTCGCTTTTTTCATCGTCAGTCAATGAGCTAAGTTTCTGTTTTTCAATCAAAAAATCGACACGCTCCCGGCGCCCGGCCACGGCCAGTTGGTCGAGGCATGCCGCCAGTTCAGCTGCCGGGTCAAAATCCTCTTCCTCGGGGAGCTCAACCGCGGCGAGTTTGCCCAGGTAGCGACCCTCTTCATCGTGACGCCAGCGCTCGAGTAGACCAGCTGTCGTGATATTGGGTTCTACCTGGACGGTTTCAATCAGGTCGTGCAAAAGTCCTACGCCGGGTCGATTAACGCCCGCGAGTTTCTCTATATTCAGCTTGTCGGCCGACCCGGGATTGTTGAGCAAGAGCGTGATTGCCCGACGTACGACCGACGGCCTGCCTGCCACAATCTTACCCTTGTGACGGCGAGATGATTCCTTCAATTGGCTGGCTACTCTGCTACCTGCGTCAGGTGCGCGTCCGAGCATTTTCTCGAGTCGCACCGCAGGCAGACCAACTTTGTCTGCCAGACTGTCGACGAGCAGTTCGCGGTAAACCCCTTGAGGAATCTTGTGAATCAAGGGTTTTGCGAGCTCCGCAAGGCGCGCCTTGCCATCGACAGTCGTCATATCTACCTGGCTGGCGAGCTCGCCGATCAGAAAATCCGACAAGGCAACGCCGTTATCGAGTGCCTCTATGAACGCATCAGCACCGCGGTCGTTGACGAAGGAATCGGGATCGTGCCCCTCGGGGAGAAACACGAATCGTATCTGTCGGCCTTCACGCACCTGCGGCAACGCGTTTTCGAGAGCACGCCATGCAGCCGCTTTTCCAGCACGATCACCGTCGAAACTGAAATTCACGTTTTCGGTCAGTCGAAACAACATGTTGAGATGATCCGTTGTCGTAGCGGTGCCAAGTGTGGCAATAGCAAAATCGATCCCGTGTCGAGCCAGGGCAACGACATCCATGTAGCCCTCGACCACCACAAGGCGATCAATCTGGCGAAGTGCCTGACGTGCCTCATACAGGCCATAGAGCTCCCGGCCCTTGTGGAACAACGGGGTTTCCGGCGAGTTCAGATACTTCGGCTCGCTATCGCCAAGCGCGCGCCCTCCAAATCCGATGGTGCGACCTCGGGTATCCCGAATAGGGAACATGATGCGATCGCGAAATCGATCGTAGTGCTTGCCATTGTCTTTACGAATGATGAGACCCGTCGTGAGCAGGCGCTCAGCGGCCTCCGGAGTTTTACCGAATTTGTCGAGCACATCGCTCCAGCTGTCCGGTGCATAGCCGATGCCAAAGCGTTTTGCCGTGGTGCCATCAATGCCGCGCTGTTTGAGGTAATCGACAGCTGACGTGTTGTCGCGCAGGCAATTCTGCCAGTGTTTTTCGACATTGACCGTCAGAGAGAAGAGCTCGTCGTAGCGGCGGGCAGGGCGGTCGCTCTCGTCTCTTGGAACATCGACACCCATGATGGCGGCGAGGCTCTCGATCGCCTCTACAAAGCTCATATGCTCGTATTCCATCAGGAAACCGATTGCCGTGCCGTGCGCGCCGCAGCCGAAGCAGTGGTAGAAGCCCTTGCCCGGGCTCACCGTGAACGACGGCGTCTTTTCGTCATGAAACGGACAACAAGCTTTGAACTCACGGCCTGCTTTCTTAAGTTGGATGCGCTTCCCAATGACCTCGACGACGTCTGCGCGAGCGATCAGGTCGTCAATGAAATCCTGAGGAATCAGTCCAGCCATAGTGATTTAAACGGCAGCTCCGGGGCAGCAGGTCTATCGTTGTTATTGTTATTCCGACTAGCATAGTCGTTTCGGCGCAATGCGCCAGTCAAAGCGTTCTTCTAGCCGAGGCGTGCTTTTACCTTGGCGCCGACGGCACCCATGTCGGCCCGGCCAGCTGCTTTCGCTTTGATCTGGCCCATGACTTTGCCCATGTCACGAATACTCTCAGCTCCGGTCGAGGTGATGGCTTCGTCGATCATTGTGTCGAGTTCTTTGTCACTGAGTTGTTCCGGCAGGTAATCTCCGAGTACGGCAATTTCAGCGAGCTCGATATCCGCAAGATCCTTGCGATCACCTTTTTGAAACTGCTCAACAGAATCGCGGCGTTGCTTCACCATCTTGTCGAGCACGGATAGTACCGCCGCGTCGTCGAGCTCGATGCGTTTATCGACTTCGACCTGCTTGATGGCAGCCATGATCAATCGCACCACTTTGAGCCGGTCTTTGTCACCGGCCTTCATGGCGGATTTCATGTCTTCAGTGATTTGGCCTTTCAGGGACATGGCACGCTCCGTGAGCACGGAGATAAGGCACTGGGCCTAGTAGAGACGTTTACGCTTTGCTTCTTCGCGAGAGCTGCGCTTCAGGTGCCGTTTAACAGCAGCGGCCTTCTTGCGCTTGCGCTCCTGGGTCGGCTTCTCGTAGTACTCACGACGGCGCAATTCAGTCAGGATACCGGCCTTTTCACAGGCACGCTTGAAGCGACGCAAGGCGGCGTCGAAATACTCATTCTCTTTTATGCGAACACTGGGCATACGATCTTGCTTCCAAACATAAATAAACCCGGCACAGGGCCGGGACACAGCCGCCTATTATAACGGTACGATCTTGCTATTTCCAACCCCTGTGAGAGGCTCTTGTGGGAGCGGCTTCAGCCGCGACTGTCGCGGCTGAAGCCGCTCCCACGGTATGATGCGCCGCCTATGAACGTTCTTGGGATAGAAACGAGCTGTGACGAGACCGGAGTGGCGGTCTACAGCCCCGAAAAAGGGCTCATCGCAGAAGCGCTGCACAGCCAGGTCGACCTGCACGCGATGTATGGCGGGGTCGTACCGGAAATCGCGTCACGCGATCACATCCGCTGCCTGTTGCCGCTCATTGAGCAGGTCCTGGGCGAGGCGGGCATTGAAAAACCCGATGCTATTGCCTATACAGCGGGACCGGGTCTCGTCGGGGCGCTCATGGTCGGCAGCGGCATGGCCAACGGTTTAGGTCTTGCCTGGGGCTGCCCGGTCATCCAGGTTCATCACATGGAAGGGCACCTGCTGGCACAGATGCTGGAGGAGGAACCGCCGCAATACCCATTCCTTGCCCTGTTGGTCTCCGGCGGTCACTCGATGTTAATCGCGGTACGGGGTCTGGGTGAATACGATGTTCTCGGCACGACGCTCGATGACGCCGTTGGCGAGGCATTCGACAAGACTGCCAAGTTGCTGGGCCTGGGTTATCCGGGCGGACCCGCGCTCGCAGCGCTGGCGGAGAGCGGTTCTGATACGACGTACGCGTTGCCCCGGCCCATGCTCAACCGGCCTGGGCTCGACTTCAGTTTTAGCGGTCTAAAGACAGCTGTCATGCTCGAGGTCAGGAAAGCGCAGGCGGACGGTACCTACGACAGCTGTCGCGCAGATATTGCGGCGTCATTCCAGCGGGCAGCGGTCGACACGCTTGTGGGGCGCGCGTTGCAGGCTGCCAAGCAACAGAAACTTGGGCGCATCGTCATAGCCGGTGGTGTCGGCGCCAATAGGCTACTGCGCAGCGAAATGGCGGCGAGATTCGAGGGCCAGGTTTTTTATCCTCGCATGGAGTTTTGCACCGACAATGGTGCGATGATCGCGGTTGCGGGCGCTCTGCGGGTCGCTGATGCACAAGCCGCCGCAGAGATCCGTGCACAGGCGCGCTGGTCGCTGGCAACGCTGGTACGACCGGGCGACACGGCTGAAACGAGAGATTGAGGGCAAATGGACATTATTTTTCTTCACGATCTGAGGGTCGAAACGGTCATCGGCATCTGGGAATGGGAACGCAAGATTCGCCAGACCGTCGCTATCGACCTCGAAATGTCAGCGGACATACGCAAGGCGGCCGCAACCGACAGCGTCGATGACACCCTCAATTACAAGCTCGTCGCCAAACGTCTGCAGCAGTTCGTCGGGGATTCCAGCTTTCAACTCGTCGAGACGCTCGCCGAGAACATTGCGGGAGTTGTTCTCGATGAGTTCGATGTTTCCTGGGTTCGGGTCAAGGTCAACAAGCCAGGGGCGATTCGCGGTGCGCGTGATGTTGGTGTGATCATCGAACGCGACGCAGGGCCAGAGACGGGCTGACCAAAGTGGCAATTGTCTATCTCGGGCTTGGCAGCAATATCGATCCCGAAGAAAATCTCCGGCTCGGCGTGAGCGAATTGCGGCGTCGTTTCGGCGACCTGAATATTTCCAGTGTCTACCGGAGCGCGGCGGTCGGTTTCGACGGCGACGACTTCCTGAATCTTGTCGTCGACCTGCGGGCGGACGATTCACCTGCCGAAATTCATGCACAGATCGATGCTATACACGAAATGGCCGGCCGCAAGCGCAGCGACCGCCGGTATTCGTCACGAACGTTAGATATCGATCTGTTGCTTTACGACAATCTCATCGTCGTAGAGCCACCGCTGCGGCTACCGAGGCCTGACGTACTCAAGTTCAGTTTCGTCCTGAGACCGTTGTCAGAGATTGCCCCGGACCTCGTGCATCCCGAGACCGGCAGGACCCTGGCCGAGCATTGGCAGGAGTTTGATGCTGCAAGTCATCCTTTAACGCCGGTCCGCGTTACTTTATAAAAGCGCGAGCTGACGGAGTTTTTATGCGTACGTTTACATGTCTGTTGATCTTCAGTTTTCTGACTGCCTGCAGCTCATCGGATGGCGGCGGTGGACAAGATGGGCCAACGTCCTGCTCCAACAGGGAGCAGAAAATATTCGTTCGAGACGCGATGTTCGACTGGTATCTCTGGAATGACCTGCTGCCGACCAACGTCGATGTGAACGACTACGCAACACCTCAAGATCTGCTGGCTTTCCTGACGACATTCAGCCCGGATGATACAAACGGCCAGCCAATCGATGCTGTCAGGGGTTTCAGCTATATCGGCTCTGCGGAGGCCGATGCGCAGTTCTTTGGAGAAGGCAGATTTGAAGGCTTCGGCTTCAGCCGGCGCCATCTGGCGGTTGATGACGTACGGCTGACGCGTGTGTTCAGTGCCAGCCCGGCCGACCTTGCGGGCCTCGCCCGTGGTCAGCGCATTATCGAGCTCAACGGGCGCACAGTCGCGGAGATTGAGGCAGCCGAGGGTCTGGATGCGGTTTTCGACACCACGCCGATCGATTTCACAATGCGTGAACTCAATGGCAATGAATTCACGGTTTCCATCTCACACGACATCGTGACGATCGATCCGATACCACAATGGCGTCTGATTCCGACCGCTGGTGGTCCGCCAATCGGCTACCTGGAGTTAGCTACGTTCATTAGCACGGCGGACCCCGTGTTCGATACGGTTTTTGCCGCATTCCGTGCGAACGGCGTCACTGACGTCATCATCGACTTGCGCTACAACGGCGGTGGTCTGGTCAGCACGGCAGAACTGCTGGGAGATTTTCTCGGTGGCGACGTTGCGCAGAACCTGACGTTTTCGAAGACCGTTTTTAACGCAGATCGGGCGGCCCAATATAATGATGAAGAGTTCTTCGAGCTGCTTGCAAATTCGATGAGCCTGTCGCGTCTGGTCGTGATCGCAACACGGCGCACCGCCTCTGCGAGTGAGCTGGTGGCTAACAGTACGGCGGCGCACGTCGAAGTCGCGATTGTCGGTGACCGAACCTATGGCAAACCGGTTGGCCAGGTCGGGATCGAGTTCTGCGAAAATATCCTCCGGCCGATAGCATTCCAGACTGTCAATGCCGATGATTTTGGTGACTACTTTGATGGGCTGCCGGTTAATCCCGGTTGTGCTGCTGCCGATGATCTGAATGTCGCCGTTGGCGCGGACACCGATCCGAACATGGTTGCGGCGCGGAGTTTCCTGGAGACAGGCGGCTGCCCGGTCATGTCAGTGCCGGGCACTCAGTCGAAACCGATATTCCAGAACGTGTACCCGCGACCGGACAGACGCGGGCCGCCATGGCGGGAATTCGCCGGCGCGTATTGATTACCAGCCGATCGATCGCCCACCATCGACCGCAATAATCTGTCCGGTCACATAGGCCGCATCCCGAACCAGGTAAAGCACACAGTCGGCAATATCGTCGGGATCGCCAGCACGCCCGAGCGGAATTTGCTCAAGAATCGCGTCCTTGGTCGAGTTACCCATACCGTCTTCCGGCCAGAGGATGGCGCCGGGCGAGACGCCATTTACACGGACCTCGGGTGCTAGGTCTTTTGCCAGTGATCGGGTCAACATGGCGAGGCCCGCCTTTGCCGGACCGTAGACAGTATGATTCCTGAGTGGTCGCTGAGCGTGAATATCAACAATATTGACGATAGTCCCGCAGGTCTTGCGCAATTCCGGCAACGCTGCCTGAGACAAGAATAATGGCGCTTTGAGATTGCTGCCGATCAGGTCATCCCAGTGAGCCTCGGTAATTTCTCCCGGAGGCGTCGGGTAGAATCTCGAGGCATTGTTCACAAGGACATCAAGCCGGTTTCGCCAATCTCCAATTTCGTTGACGAGCACGGAAAGGGCCGCGATATCGAGCAGATCAGCCTCGAACAGCGATGCCGAGTCGGGCCGCTGCGCGTTGAATTCCTGTGCGAGCTCTGCGGCTGCATCGGCTGATCCACGATAGTGAATAGCGACGTTGGCACCACTCTGGTGCAATCTGGTCGCAATGGCGGCGCCAATGCGTCTGGCGGCGCCTGTGATCAAAACGACTTTCCCATCAAGCGTGGTTGGCGATGACATTGGCGACCCTTGTTCCGATTCGCGCTATAAAGACAGCATTCTGAAAGACTCTGAAGTCCATATGCAAGATCAACAGCACTTGTCGCTTCCTCAAGCGGATGCAGAAAGCGCCGCGCACAGCACACTCGTGGCCGAATACATCCGCCGCAAAATCGGCGAATCTGGCGGCCAGATCAGCTTCGCGGAGTATATGCATCACGCCCTGTATGCACCGGGCCTTGGCTATTACAGTGCGGGCACGACCAAGTTTGGCGAGGCGGGCGACTTCATTACGGCACCCGAGGTGTCGGCCATCTTCGGCGGTGTGCTCGCGCGCCAATGTGCGGGCGTGTTGGCCGAGGTTGATTCGCCATCGATACTCGAATTTGGCGCAGGCAGCGGGAAGTTAGCCGCCGATATTCTCGTGATGCTCGCTGAACTGGGCGCGTTGCCGCAGGGCGGATACCAGATTCTCGAAGTCTCCGCGGATCTCCGCGAACGACAGGAGTCATATCTCAAGGGCGCAATACCCGAGCTTGTGGACAACGTGACGTGGCTTGATCGGCTGCCTGGTGAGCACGCCGGAGTGATCATTGCGAATGAGGTTCTCGATGCACTACCGGTCGAACGCTTTATTTGCCGTGGGAATGATATCGCTCAGTTGTGTGTCGGCGTTGAACATGACGAATTTATACTCCGTGAGCGAAACGCACCGGACAATCTGACTGCCGCGGTCCGCGCCATCGAAGCTGAGCTTGGCAAAACGCTTCCGGATGGCTTCGCATCGGAAGTCTGTTTGGCGGCGTCACCGTGGGTCGGAGACATGGCGCGCATTCTGACCGAGGGTGTCGCGCTCCTGTTCGACTACGGCGTCAGTCGACGCGAGTACTATGCTGCTGAACGCAGCGGCGGATGGTTGCGCTGCCATTTTCGTCATCACGCACACGACAACCCGTTGATCTTGCCTGGAATCCAGGATCTGACGTCGTGGGTCGATTTTTCGGCGGTGGCAGAAGCGGCTGTCGATGCCGGCCTCAACATTGCGGGCTTCGTCTCCCAGGCGCAATTTCTGATTGGCAGTGGCCTGGATCAGCTGCTCGAAGACTTTTTGGAAATGCCAATCGACGCACAACTCAAATTGTCGGCACAGGTTAAATTACTTACCTTGCCCGGAGAGATGGGTGAGAATTTCAAATGCCTTGGACTTAGCCGGGGCGCGCTGACAAAACCCGCCGCATTCGGGCTTGCCGACAGGACAACATCGTTATGATTTTTTGTGAATTTAAGCGAGGTATCGCGTGACCGGACTGCAGGTTGTCATTCTCGCAATCGTACAGGGACTGACAGAGTTCTTGCCGATTTCCAGTTCCGGGCATCTCGTGCTGGTACCGGTTTTTTTCGGCTGGACGGACCAGGGCCTCGCCTTTGATGTTGCGGTGCATTTTGGATCGCTACTCGCCGTTCTGCTGTTCTTTCGCAAGGACATCTATGGCTTGCTGCGTGGTGGAGTCCAGGTGCTCGGCGGCAACGTGAAGACGATCGAATCCCGTCTGGCGCTCGGCATTGCGCTGGGCACGATTCCGGCAGCCTTGGCTGGTTTGATGTTTGTCGACTGGATTGAGGCAAATTTGCGCAGCGCGTGGGTCATTGTCTTCACATTGTCCGGCTACGCAATTCTGATGATACTGGCCGATCGCCTTGGTCGGCGTACGCGGGAGATCTCCAGCGTTCGGGTCAAGGACGCTATTCTCATTGGTGTCGCACAGGCACTCGCGCTTGTTCCGGGCACATCGCGGTCGGGTGTGACGATCACGGCAGCCATGGCGATGGGTCTCGAGCGGCAGGATGCGGCACGGTTTTCATTTTTGCTCGCTGTTCCGGTCATTTTGCTGGCTACAGCATATTCATTGTTCGGGCTGCTAAGGTCCGATGCAATTGTGGCCTGGGGACAACTTGCGACAGGTGTGCTGGTCTCGGCCGTTGTTGCCTATCTGAGCATCGACTTTTTCATGCGCTTTGTCAGTCGAATTGGCCTGTTGCCATTCGCCATATATCGTCTTGTTCTGGCAGCCGTTATTCTCTATGTCCTCATCTAGATTCCTGCTGTTCATGTTTCTGGCCGGTAACGCATTTGGCGCTGGTGACGGATTCATGATTGGTGGGGGTGTCGAGAGCGATTCTGACGAAGGCATCAGCGCAGCGCTGATCGGCGGTGTCGGCCTCGGTAAGGAAACGTGGTTGTCGGCTGTTATCGCGAGCAGCTCCGTCGACATGGACGACGGTCGCAAGCTCGATAGCCTGTATGCCGATATCGAACTCGACCACTATTTTGATCCGGTTGGTGTCCGCCTGGGTGTGGCGTATTGGGGTGATCCCGATATTCTCGAATCCAACGACTGGCGCGCGTCCATTTACTGGCGCAATGATGACGTCATGTTGGGTGCAGATTATGAATACCGCGATTTCAATCTCACAATTCCGGGAAATGACTTTTTCGCGGGCCGCGAAATCTCGTTCGATGCCGACGGCATCGGTGCTTCAGCACGATTTCGGACGAGCGAAAATACGAGCCTGCGTTTCAGGGGCATCAAATACGATTACAGCGTGCCGTTTCGTCCTGTCGAGAACGTCGATACGGTCCGGCTATTCTCGGTATCGCGGCTTAGTCTGATCAATACAATTGTTGACCATCGCGCGAGCGTCTCGCTGGGTATTGATCAGGGCGCCAGGCACTGGGAGATCGACTTAAGAACCTGGGAAGGTGTCATTGATCAGTCACGAACCAATTCGATTACGTTGCGATTTCTGACGCCGATGACTGACAAGACCGACATCGAACTTGGTCTGGGCTACGACGAATCCGAGTTGTACGGTGACGTCGTGTTCTTCTCTTTGTATATGTTCTTCTACGGTGCCGGCTAATTCTTCTTACGTGCTCGCCCCACAGCGTCAACTCGAGCTTTTCTGAGCGCCTCCGGAATCTTCGATTCCTCAAGTTCCTTTGCGATGCTGCCCGCATCGACTGTGGAGGCTGCGGCGAATGCTGACCGAAATACAGCGGCCTGCGGATAGTCGCGATGCTCAAAACCGGTGCGACCACGCGCATCCGCCTCGCAAGCGAGCAGGAATTGCTCGAATCGCTCTGGGCGTCTGAAAGCATCAGTCTTCTCCAGCACCCTGACGATCGTGGAGTCGCGCAATTCGAGGGCGCGATGACTATGGGTGTGGTATTCGGCGACGATCAGTGCGAGGTCGCGACAGGCACGTGGAACTGGCAGGCGCTCGGCCATTTTCCGAATCAACTTGTTGCCGCGCTGCTCATGACCGGGATGCGACGGCAATTCGGCCGGATTCGTGGTCGCCTTGCCGAGGTCGTGAACGAGCGCCGAAAAACGAACCTCAATGTCGTCACTGAGTTTCTCGGATTCGTCGATAACCATCATGGTGTGTAGCCCGGTATCGATTTCCGGGTGCCATTTCGCAGGTTGCGGGATACCAAATAGTGCATCAACTTCGGGAAACACAACGCGCAATGCGCCACAGGCGCGCAACGCCTCGAAGTAGCGGCGTGGATTTGGCCCCGTCAGGGCTGCCGCGGTTTCTTTCCAGACGCGGTCGGGTACTAACGCATCAACCTCCCCGTCGATGACCATTTGTCGCATCAGGTCACGGGTTTCCGGCGCTATACGAAAACCGAGATCAGCAAACCTGGCTGCAAATTTCGCGGCACGCATAATGCGTACAGGATCTTCGATGAATGCGTCCGAGACATGTCGAATCAGGCGCTTTTCGAGGTCCTGGATGCCGCCGTGCGGGTCGATCAGTTCACCACTGGTGTCAACGGCGAGGGCATTGATTGTCAGATCGCGACGACTCAGGTCGTCCTCGATTGTAACCTCGGGCGAGGTGTCGAACGCAAAACCATGATAGCCAGCCGCGGTCTTTCTCTCGGTGCGCGCCAGGGCATATTCCTCACCTGTTTGCGGATGCAAGAAAACCGGGAAGTCTTTGCCGACTTGTTTATAACCGTCGTTAATCAGCTCTTCCGGTGTCGCGCCGACGACGCACCAGTCCCTCTCCTTGACAGGAAGCCCAAGCCGCTCATCACGAACGGCACCACCGACGAGGTACACTTGCATGCGCTGATTCTAGCAAACAGGGGCAGTCATGATTCGAGTGTTCGACAGCTGGCTCATTCACACCGTTGTCGTGATCGGACTTACGCTGTCCGTGTCTGGCTGCTACTACGTGCAGGCTGCGCGCGGTCAGCTCGAGGTAATGAACAAGCGCGAACCGATCGATGAAGTCATTGGCGCCGGTGATACGCCGGCAGAATTGTCCAGGAGACTTCAGGTAGTTAAGGAGGCACGGCAATTTTCCATCGATGAACTTCAGCTTCCCGACAATGACAGCTATCGAACGTACGCCGATATCGAGCGCGACTACGTTGTCTGGAATGTCTTCGCCGCTCCGGAGTTTTCGCTGGAGCCAATGAGTTGGTGCTTTCCGGTCGCTGGATGTGTGAATTACCGAGGGTATTTCGCAGAGGACAAAGCGCGGCGGAAAGCCAGCCAATTAGAAGACGATGGCCATGATGTTGCCGTCGGCGGCGTTGCGGCTTACTCGACGCTCGGCAAATTCAGTGATCCAGTCCTGAATACGATGATGCATTGGGAGGACGTGGATCTCGTCGCCGTAATATTCCACGAACTTGCTCACCAGATGTTGTACGTCAAAGGAGATTCGGAGTTCAATGAATCCTTTGCAACAGCTGTTGAGGAATTTGGCATTAAGGGCTGGTTGAGCAACCGTAATCAGTCGACTGAGCTCACCAGCTATCGGGAACGGCGGGAGCTTCGCGAGCGACTGATGCAACACATTGCGGAAGCGCGAACGGACCTGGAAGCCATCTACTCGGCGTCGATAAGCAGT
>Ga0070723_10000336_pt1 | contig 12452 bp, 13 predicted proteins | sample tdAd002_FD_67277 | JGI IMG/M metagenome (GOLD analysis project Ga0070723, IMG submission 67277) | Marine sediment microbial communities from the Atlantic coast under amendment with organic carbon and nitrate - tdAd00.2 | ecosystem: Environmental > Aquatic > Marine > Coastal > Sediment | place...
CAGGAGCGTTTCTACCTGCAGAACAGCACTTACGGCACGTTAAGCCAGCTGGGCTATGGCGCCGATACGATTCCCACCGATACGGGAACGTACCAGGTAACAATTAACCCTCCGCCGGATGCCAGCAACTTTAATGCCGTTGCGTCATATCAGCTTGGTGGCAAGGAAGCCACCAAATGCCTGACGTTCAACATCGATGGTCGTGGCTCGCAGACGTCCTTGCCGGATACCACCTGCTGGACCACGGCACGCTAGACAAAACAAACTGTAGGAGCGGCTTCAGCCGCGAAAGACCGGGGCATTGCCCCGGTTTTTTTTGTCGCGGCTGAAGCCGCTCCTACAGTTCAATCGGTTTTCTTAGTCGCGCGACCCGAGAGAAACAGGGCGTCGATGATGAGTAATGCAGCACCTACGCTAATCGCTGCGTCAGCAACATTGAACGACGGGAAGGCCCATTTGCCGAACCAGACCTGGATGAAGTCAGTGACATAGCCGAGCCGCGCCCTGTCGATCAGGTTACCGACGGCACCGCCAAGCACCAGCGACAGGCCAGCCATCAGCACAAGCGGTCCTTCAGTGCGAATACGCCACAGCCAGACACCAATGACCGCACTTACTGCCGTTGCCAGAATCACAAAGAACCACCGTTGCCAGCCGGATGCGCCGGCGAGGAAACTGAATGCCGCCCCGGTGTTCTGTTGATGCGTCAGGTTCATAAACGAGTTGATCGGCACGCGTCCGTAAAGGTCGATCCACTCGACGATCGCCCACTTGGTCGCCTGGTCCGCGGCTACCACCAGCAACGCCACAACAACCCATGCAAAAAAGCGTCGCGTCGTCCTGTTAGTACTCTCTGTCACATCAACGTCCTGTTATGCCGCGGCGGCGGCGAGAATCGATTTTGCATTGTCGGCATCCCGGTGCATCTGTGCAACCAAGTCTGCAATATCGTCATACTTAATTTCACTACGGAGCCGGGCTATGAAGTCCACGTGGATATATTCACCGTAAATATCCTGATCGAAATCGAACAGGTGAACCTCCAGCAACGGCTTGGTGCCGTCGAACGTCGGGCGCGTGCCGACACTGGCAACAGCGTCTTTCGCCCCGCCCGGCAATCCCTGCACACGCACCGCGAAAATGCCCATCACCGCACTCTGTCTGCGGCGCAGGTCCACGTTGGCCGTTGGGAAGCCCAGAGTCCGACCAACTTTCTCGCCCATAATGATCTTTCCCGACATGCGGTACGGCCGGCCGAGTAGCGCGGTAGCCTGTTCGAGTTCCCCGTCCCACAGTGCTTCGCGAATGACTGTGCTGCTTACACGTACAGCACCGACCTTGATGCTCGGCACTTGCTCAACAGCGTATCCAAGGGCGCCACTTGCCCTCTGCAAATGCTCCAGCGTCCCCTCACGTTTCGCGGCAAAGCGAAAATCATCGCCCACCACGATGTGACGGGAACTCAGACCGTGCGCCAGGATGCGCCGGATGAATGCATCGGCTGCTATGTCTTTCATCCTCGCATTGAATCTCGGGCAATAGAAAATATCGATGCCGTGACCTGCAAGCGCATCAAACTTCTCGCGAAACCGCATCAATCGGGCCGGTGGCGCAGGCCCCGCAAAATATTCTTTTGGTGTCGGCTCGAAGCTCATTACGACCGACGGCAATCCCAGTTCGCGCGATGCTGTATTGACACGCTCCAGAAGCTGCTCATGGCCAAGATGCAAACCGTCGTAGGCGCCAATGGTCACGACGCTGCCAGCGTTTAGCTGTGCAAAGGGTAGATCGTTGATGTGGCGTACGAGGCGCATGTCAGTGCGGTTTGATACCGAGTTTTGACGGCCGAAGACCGAGCAGCAGCAAGACCAGGAAATAGGTGCCGGCACCCGCAACGATGCTGACGGCCAGCCAGATCATTCGGTCAATGGCTGTTGCCTCAAGCCACCAGGTCAGCGGTCGTCCCAACCGGTCTATCACCACCCACATCAGCACATTCGCGACAAGCACCTGGACCAGTAAGGCGATCCAGCCGGCTGAGTGCCGTAAGACACCACTCCTGATCAGGCCTTTGTAGAGCAAGGCCGCATTGAGCAGCGCCGCAATCGAAATCGCCAGCGCCAGGCCCGCATGAGTGCCGGCATAGTCGATAGATGTCAGGTACCAGGCGAGCGACACACTCAAGACGAAATTGACGGCAAGGGCGATCAGTCCGGCCCGAACCGGCGTTTTCGTATCTTCCCGCGCAAAATATGCGGGCGCGAGAATCTTGACGAATGAGAATCCGACCAGGCCGACAGCGAACGCCTGCAGCGCCAGCGCCGTCATCGCGACGTCACTCTCATCAAACTCGCCACCATAAAACAACGTCGCTACGAGCGGCTCTGCCAGCACGATGAGCCCGACAGCGGCCGGCACTGCGATCAGCGACACCAGCTTCATGGACCAGTCGATCGTCGCCGAGAACTCATCATGTCTCTCATTGGCGTACTGGCGCGACAGGTATGGCAAGGTCACCGTGGCCAGCGCGATGCCAAACAGGCCCAGCGGAAACTCCATCAAGCGATCCGAGTAGTACAGCAAACTAATCTTGCCGACGCCGAGCATCGACGCAATGATGCCGCCGACGAGCACATTGAGCTGCGCGACCGACGAGCCAAATATGGCGGGCAACATCAAGCGGCCTGCGCGCCGTACGCCCTCATGGTGAATGGCCCACTTGGGCCGGGGCAGCGCCCTGATGCGCATGAGGAATGGCACCTGGAATAACAACTGGAACACGCCGGCGACGAATACGGAATAAGCGAGCGCCATACCCGGCTCTTCGAGCAGTGGCGCAAGCCAGATTGCGCCAGTAATCAGGACGATATTGAGGATCACAGGTGTAAACGCCGGCACGGCGAACCGGCCGTAGGTGTTCAGAATGCCTCCGGCGAACGCAGTCAACGACACAAAGAACAGGTATGGGAACGTAAAGCGCAACATCAGGGTTGCGAGATCGAAGCGACCGTCCTCACCAATGAAGCCTGGCGCCACGACGGCGACAAGCAGCGGCGCCGCGACGACGCCTGCCAGAGTCACAAGGAACAGAATGACCCCAAACGTACCTGCGATCGCGTCGACGAACTCCCGGGCGTCCTCGTGGCTGTGTTTTTCGCGATAGCGGGCCATGACCGGGACGAAGCCCTGCGAGAAGGCGCCCTCGGCAAAAAATCGCCGCAACATGTTCGGAATGCGGTTGGCGACCAGGAAGGCGTCCATGACCAGTGAGGCGCCGAAATAGCGGGCAAAAACGATATCCCGGACCAGCCCCAGGATGCGCGACAGGAACGTCATACCGCTGACCACCGAGGCCTTCAGCATGAGCTTGAATCCAGTGACTTTTTTGCTCGACATACGGGCACCGAGTTTAGCCGAAAAGCCCCTGCTCCGGGGTGTGTCGATAGTCATTGACAAGCGCGGGCCGGGCACGAATAATACGCGGCTCTTCGAGCACCAGACACGGTATATCCAGTGGCAAACATCAAATCAGCGGGAAAACGCGCCCGCCAGGCTGAAAAATCACGCAAGCACAACATGGCGATGCGTTCCCTGTTGCGCAGCAAAATCAAGAATGTCGTTAAGGCCTGTGATGCCGGCGACAAGGAAGCTGCCACGGCCGCTTACAAGGATGCTGCGCCCATCATAGACAGCATGATCAACAAGGGCATCGTCAACAAGAATAAGGCTGCTCGCCACAAGAGCCGCCTGAATACACGGATCAAGGGACTTAGCGCCTGATACGCTGTATCAAGAGTCAAAAAAAGCCGCCCAATGGGCGGCTTTTTTTTGCCTGCTTACCCCGTTTTGCTACCAGCACTTATCTCCACCGGCCAATGCATCCTTCGCACCGGTCTGGGTGAGCGTCAATGTGCCACATTTTGTATCGCGCACGAGCTGCTGTGCAAGCGGCGCGGCGATAGCTGTATAGGTCACCGGCGTGACATTTACCACTGTCAGCAGATAGACCGCATCGGCATCACCGGCCGGCACCGAACTTCCATCATCCGAGATGAATAGAGGATTGGCAGGCAGGCCGAGGTCGGTGAGATCCGCTGAATAGCGCTTGTTGTCCATAAAAAATTGCTGTTGCCTATCTGCGATCTGCAATAAGGTGCTCGTCGCTGCAGTGCGCTTCGTGTTCACGACGTACTGCGTGTATGACGGATAAGCGAATGCGGCAATAATCGAGACTATCACCACCACTATCATCAGCTCGAGCAGGGTGACGCCGCGTTGCTTGTCGGCCGGATTAGTTTTCAATGTCATTTTGATCTTCCTTTGAAGTCTGTTTGTCGACCAATCCTGGCCTAGAGATCGGCATCTTCCTGCAGATACCAGAATGTGCGCCAGCGCGTCGTTGCATCAATGTTATCGATCTGCAGATCGGGCCTCAGAATTTTGTTGGGCGGAACCGATACGACTTCCGCCGGGATACCAAGCGACCTGAGCTCGACGCTGCGGTCGTTTTTGCTCGATGGCGCCTCAGGATCCAGACTATTCGGGTCATCGTCCGTTGTGTCGTAGTTGATGACAGCCGTCGCATCCTGCAGCGCTACCGCATAGAGACGTCCTGCGCCTTCAGACGGCGAACATGCCGTTGCACCGGTTCCGGAGAATGGCATGTAAGTCGTAAAGAACGTTTTGCCCGTTAGCGTCAGCGCAGTTGCCAGAACCTTCTCGCCCGGATCTTCGAGCCCCAGGCGCCAGCCATGAACCAGGTCGACGACACATCCGCCCGAAGATTGCAGGCAGTTGCTCGTCACGTCACCGAAGTCGACATGCTGCAGGCCCGTATCGACACCGCTACCAATCGACGTATGCCGGTCCTTGATCATGTACATGAAATTGTAGGCCGAACCGCCCTTATCGAGCGGGTCCGCACGATTGCCCGAGCCAATAACGATGGCATCGAACAGACCATTGCCATCCTTGGCCGGCACCACATCCGGCCGGTGGAAGAAGCGGCGATCCTTGGCGAAACTGGGTGCACCAGCCGTGTGGCGACCAACGGAGGCCAGCAGCGTGAGCTTCCAGTTCGAGACATCGCTCCCCTGTATGTCCGCACGCCAGATATTGCCACCCGTGTCACCGACAACCATGCGGTCTGTCAGGCCATCGCCATCCGTGTCCGCGACAGACAATGTAGATGGAATGCTATCCACCAGCTTCGAATGCACAAACACATTGCCACCGCCGCCAGAGCCGCCGCGCGCCTTCCAGATCAGTGCACCTGTCTCGGCATCAACGACGTATATGGCATTACCTTCCGAGTCGTCACTGCCAATAACACCGCGCAGATCCTTGTTGACGTCATAGCCACCAGCGAACATGACTGCCGGGCGTGGCCCGGAAGCCGTATCAACGAGTCCAACCCGCGGATTGGAAAAGGTAAGACCTAGCTCTTTGAAATCGCCGCTATCGTCGATCGTCCACATGAGCCTGGGACTTTCAGGCTTCGTGACGTCCAGCGCGTAATACGATTTGCCACCGCGGCGCATGCCGACGTACAGGTACACACGATCACCGTCACTGGCAACGATTGAGCCGTCGTGATTCTGGTCCTGGACGAACGCTACGGGAGCGCCGTCCATCGTGTACGGGTGCTGCATGCCGGTGCCATTCGCGCGAAGAACTTTCTGCGCCTCCATCGAGGCGCGTGGCATGAAGGCCCAGATCTCCTCGCCGCTATCGGCGCCGCCGGTGCTCGTATTTCGAATCATGCGCAGCATGCCGTCGTCCGACCCGACTGCGATATAGATGGCCGGATTGGTTGGGTCGCTGTAGCCGCTGATCGAACCGTAGTTAAGAGGCAACGGCCTGGAATGGAGTGCGTCGCCGAACATCCACTCACGCGCCTCGTTGGTCTCGCCGTCGCCGTCCAGGTCATCAACATCCAGACCACGCGAAAACCCAATCAGAGCGGCTGACTCAGTTGCAGTTGAGACATCGAAATCAGACTGCAACGATGACGCGGTTGCCAGGTCAACGTTGAGATGCGCAAGAGAAGATGGTGTCCGGTCATAATAAATAGTTCGACCGCCCAGCCCGTTGGCCTCCTGCGGACTGCCTGATATGAAACCCGGTATGCGTTGGCCCGCACCACCGCGCGCGACGACACGGCCATCACGGCCAGCAACCTCACCCGAGTCGAGATCAGGTGGCGGAAGAGAATTGGGATCGGTCCAGTAGGTCAGCGCGTCGAAACGAATACGACCATCAGCAGCTATAGCCGGAGTGCCCCTTGCGTCAACAAGAGCCGCATCCGTGGAAGCGGTGTTCGCACCGTCAAGCCTCAGCTTCTTAACATTTCCAACCCATGACGGACGCGCCTGGCCATCCACCTGGAATAGTGCGATGAAAACATTCTCGGTAATCTCGGCGCGGTTGAATACATTGACCGGTACCGAGGCCGCGACGAAGGTCGTGCTGACGCTGAGGATTTGCTTGAAGATCTCCTGCAACGTCGCGACCAGTTCATCCGGTCTCTCGCTCAACGCCAGCGGTACTCCAGTACCGCCTGCACGCGCGTAACCCTTGGTCGTCGTGTTGATCTTTGTGCCATCGACGATGAAATAAGACACAACGTTCTGCTTGTCCTCGAGATCCGGAACGTTTCCGTAGTTGCCGTTGGCGAGATCGGCATCGTTCAGGTATTGAATGACATCCGGAAACTGCCCCTGCGACGATCCAAACCCGCCAGAACCAACAGAGTCTTCGATAGCGCCATCGGAATCGTCTTCCTGGTTCGAGACCTGGAACATCATGTTGACCGTGTACAGCTTCGAACAGGCACCTGCCTTGTCGAGGGGGCTGACATAGGACGGCTTGACCTTCGGGCCTGTTTCGATCGACGTATCCCAGGAAAGGGCCGGATAGTCGTAGTCGAGGTTATAGGTATTCTTCGTACCAAAATCGGTAAAGCCGTTGTGGGCGTTGTAGACACTCTGACCTGTCAGGTAACGGAAAAACTCGAAGAACAATTCCTTACCCTGGTATGTGTGACTCAGGCCGCCATGCGGGATCGGCATGGCGTCGAGATAGTTATGGAAACGGGCTTTGGCACCATTTGCATCACCTTTCTCGAACAGCTCGAAACCCATGGCGATGAAACCACCATTGCTGCACTTTGTGCGGCCAAAACCTTCGCAATTGTTATTGTTGGCATGGTTGACCATGAGACCGACTTTCACGCCCTCAAGCGGATCAAACACTTTGCGCAGTGACCCACGGAGCACGTCAAAGAAGGTGTAGGGTCCCGTTGCCGACATGTACCCATCCGCAATCAGTGTGTCGCAGGCTCCGCCATTGCACGCCGTCGAACCCAGGTTCGGCCGGTAATCGATTGAGAACATCACCATCGGCTCGCTGTTGGCTGGCAAGCCGGCGCCCGGATTCATATAGACATCCGTATCATCGGCCTGCGCGGAACCTATCGTGAATATCAGTGCTGCCAGAAACGCTGTCAGTGACATCTTGCCAAGCTTGGTATCCATACCTGAGTACTCTTCTAAAGAATCTGTTTACTGTTTGGGAACGAGAACCAGCACACCTTCGGTGATCTGCTGGCGTCCGAGTCCCTCGTCAACGCGATCAAACGTTGTGACTACGCGAAATGAAGCACTTGTGAACTTGTCGATACTCGACTCAACGGCACGCGGCGGTGGTTGGAACTCGCCCCCGGTGCGTTCCACACGTGCGGACAAGTGATAAGTCGCAACTTCGCCTGCGATCGTTGGATCACTAATCGGCAGATCTTCACGATCGCAACCCTGCTGACCGGCAGTACACGCCGTGTATCCAGACTTACCGGTGACTGGTGTCGACGCCGGATTGGCCACGATAACGTCGGCCAATGCCTGCGCCGCCTGAATTGCAGCGATCCGGGATTCTTCGTTCAGCGCCATATGCAGGCCGATATTGCTCGACCGCATAGACGAAATAGTGAAGAGCGTAATAGCGATCAGGAACATCAATGCAATGACCAATATTGCACCCTGCTGTTTCTGTTTTCCGGCTATGAATCGTTTAGTCATATCAAAAGCCCATCATGTTCAAACTGCGAATGTTCTGTATCGATACATTGGTCGAGAAGACGCGGCGGTGAAATGAGTCCGCCGGAACGTAATCAGGCGCATTGCTGATCGAATAGGTTTTGTCATTGGTATAGCGTGTATCGATGTCGGTCGTTCTCGCCAGCAGGAATATCCTCGCCGCAACGACGTTCTGTATATCCGTGAGCGTAGGATTCGCTGAGTACATATTCGGGTGGCCGTCCTCACTCGTATCGATTCCGTATTCGATTTGCAGATCTTCAATACCAGTCGCGAGGCACTCCGTAGCCATACTCGGACCCGCACCTCTAAGAACCTTCCGACACAATGTCGGAATACCGTCACCTGGTGTATTGGCGAATTGACGAATGAAGTAGATGCTCGGGCGGTATTCCAAATCGGCTCGCGGCACCCCGACAACAACTGAAGGCGTGGCCGGTGCTGGCGCCCGGAACAACAGTCCTACCGTCCCGTTCGTTCTCAGGTAAATGCCACCCGCTCTTAACGCTCCGGCTTCTGCGCCGGCGACGCGTTTGATAGAGACCACGTCAGTCCCTTCGAGTAGCTCTCCTGCCGCAAAACACGAATGGGCCGCAATGACTTGTCCGTTGGTTGCGTTGTCTATTGCCGCGATCGAATGAGTTTCACCGGAGATGGGTTCAACAGTACGGTACATCCAATTCACCTGACCAGCAGGACCACAGTCGACGCCGATTGAGAGAGCGGCGTCCGGCGTAACGATTGCAGGAACATGCAGTTCGCCGTAATTCCCGGCCATACTGATGTCAAATGCGATTTCGCGAAGCGCAAAACGTGCCTCATCAGACATACGCGAAACATTCTCGTCCTGGCTGAAGCTGTGGCTGTTATTTATGAAGACTGAGACCACAGCTACTCCAAGCGTCATTGACAGCAGCATCGACACCATCAATTCAACAACGGAAAAGCCAGACTGTTTATGTTTCATGTGCATAGGCATTATCAATTCGCTCAAAAATTTGGATCGATATACGTGGGGACCTGGACCATTCGGCGGAACTGGTTCGTATCGCCATAGTTGCCGGTTGCCGCACCGCAGGGATTGTTTACGGAGTTGGTGATTGAAGCTGTGCCACGCCAGGCGATCGACACTCGGTAGATACCGGGTCCGCCGACGGCCGGCCCGTCGATACAAAGCGTCGGGAACATCAGGCCACCAGTACCGGCGCCGCCACTTGTCTCGAGGTTGCCATCGAGAGCCTGCTCCCAGAACCACAGGTCATACGCTGCCTTTTGTGCCGCGTTGCATTCTGCACCCATACGACAGTTCGGTACCGGCTCGCCGCCGATGCTGCCACCGCCGATTACGCCAACCGTACGATAGACATTTATCCCGTCTCCATTCATGCGCATGTCCTCAAGCAAACCCGTTGCGACCTGTGCAGCGGTCGTTCTTTGCAAACTTTCGAAATTGGCCTGTTTCGAAACAGTCTGCAGGCCAGCAACAGCAAGCAAGCCAATACTGAACACGACAAGTGCCACGAGCAACTCAAGGAGTGAGAAACCGGATTGTTTGCTGTTGGATGACGTCATCTGCTGGATCTCTGTCACTGGGGTTTTAGCTACAGGACGGCGAAGTGCCGTCGGCGAGGTACTTGGACATTCGCGGGCGCCCCGACAAATCAACGATCAGGACTTTGGCATAGTCGCTGCCACGGTTGTCGCAAACAGTGAACTGGCCAGAGTTACCGTTTGCTGACGAAGTCATAACCCGGCCATTTGGTCGATACATGAGGAACTGGCCAAACTCGCCTGACTGGATTGAAAGCCCGTCGATGCCCGCCGACGTAGCAACAATCGTCTCGTCATTGTCCACTGTCTGGTCACTATCGCGATCTGTAAAGACGATCCAGCCCTGATCCCAGGTAACCGCCTCACAATTCGTCCCGTTGGCGCTGGCACAAACGGTCGTTCTCAAGTTTGTCGTCACTGCCGTGCTGCGCGCAATATGCATTGACGACACGAAGTCATTGACCGTACTGGTCGACCTCGCGTTCGTCGTAAACTGGTCCAGGGCAGGGATGGCCATGGACAGCAGTAGCGCCCCCAAACCGATCGCGACCATCAACTCGATGAGCGTAAACCCCCGTGATGTGGCCGGTATCGCTTGCGCCCATACTCGCTCGTATTGCATGTGACGTACCTCACATTTTCGCTCTTCGTATCGTTCACAAAGTGTGCCGGAATAGCGGCCTTTTAACGTGTGAATACGTCGCAAATTCAATAGTTTCCAGTCGGAGATCCGACGAGCGGTTGCGTTGGCCGAATGAACGGTCATCTGGGCCGGAATGAACATCCTGGGTCTTTAGACATAATCAGGAGCGCGAAGAAATGTGACGCGAGTGGATATGTTTCGACGTTGCGCTCTGCATACTAGCTCGTATGTTCATACCCAAATCAATATACGAAAACGTGCCTTATTACTGGATCGTATTGGGCGTCCTGCTACTCGCCTTCGGCGCCTATTACGGCAGAGCCGGCGACCAGGAGTATTTTTTTGCGGGCATCGCTGGCGGTGTGTTCGCCTGTATCTGGGGCGTGCGAGTATTCAAGCACCGACTGGCGCAAGAGACGAGACAGCCGTGCTCGACGTATGACGACTATCTGGATCAGACGATGGAACTTGATCTCAGCAAGGTTCAGCCCGCTCCCGCTAGTCGTCAAGCTTCTGCAGAACCTCCAACTCCCGAATAATGGCCTGACCCAGCGCGTCCGTGCCCTCGCCGGTCGCTGCACTAACCTCGAAAACCGGGCCATCCCAGGCGAGGCTATCGAGCAGTTGTTGTCGCGCCGTAGCTCGGTCGTCCTCGGTAAGCAGGTCAATCTTGTTGATGACCAGCCAGCGTGGCTTCTCGGCAAGCTCTTCGGAAAATTTGCCAAGCTCATTGGCAATGGCTTTGACAACGTCTGCCGGATCCGTGCCGTCGATAGGCGCGATATCGACCAGGTGCAACAGCAGTCCCGTACGCTGCAGGTGCCGCAGGAACTGGATACCGAGCCCTGCACCTTCCGATGCACCCTCGATTAGCCCCGGAATATCGGCCATGACGAAACTCTGCAGCCGGCCTACACGCACCACGCCGAGATTGGGGTGCAAAGTGGTGAAAGGATAATCGGCGATTCGTGGCTTAGCCGCCGACATCGCGGTGATCAGCGTCGATTTACCTGCGTTCGGCATACCGAGTAGTCCAATATCTGCGAGCACCTTCAATTCCAGGCTGAGGTGGCGCCCTTCTCCCTGGGTTCCCTGGGTGATCTTGCGCGGCGCGCGGTTCACGCTGCTCTTGAAGCGCGTGTTTCCCTGGCCACCGCGGCCGGCTTCGGCCACTTTCTGCCGCTGCCCTGGCTCGGTCAGGTCGCAGATCAGCTCGCCCGTATCAACGTCATGTACAACCGTGCCGCAGGGAATCATCACGTCCAGATCATCGCCCGACTTGCCGGTCTTGTTCCTGCCCGCACCGCCCTGCCCGGTTTCGGCCCGGAACTTCCGTGCCACACGGAAATCGGCCAATGTATTCATCGACGGCTCGGCGACCAGGTACACGCTGCCACCGTGACCGCCATCGCCACCGTCCGGCCCGCCTCTTTCGACGTATTTCTCGCGGCGGAAGCTCAGGCAGCCGTGACCACCGTTGCCAGCCAGTACGCGTATTGTTGCTTCGTCGACGAATTTCATGATGGGATTCTATCTGCAAATACGAAAAACCCCGCACGCGGCGGGGTTCTTCTTCTGATTTTGTAGGAGGGGCTTCAGCCCCGACTGTCGCGGCTGAAGCCGCTCCTACAGTGTTTAGTTATTTTCCACGCTCACAAACTGGCGGTTCTTCGGGCCTTTACGCTCAAACCTGACCGCGCCGTCCTTCTTCGCGAACAGCGTGTGATCGCGGCCGATACCGACGTTGGTGCCCGCATGAAAACGTGTACCACGCTGGCGAACAAGGATGTTGCCGGCAAGTACATCCTCACCGCCGTACTTTTTCACGCCAAGTCGTTTGGATTCTGAATCGCGACCGTTCTTACTACTGCCGCCTGCTTTTTTATGTGCCATGGTTTCGTACCTTCGCTAAAACTGGATTACTTTTTGGCTGCTTTCTTTTTAGCTTTCTTTTTCGAAGCTGCCTTTTTTGCAGGCGCCTTCTTGGCCGCCGCCTTCTTGGCTACCTTCTTGGCCGCTTTTTTCTTCGCTGGCGCCTTCTTGGGTGCCGCCTCTTTCTTCTCTGCAGGCTTTTCAGCCGCTTCGGCCTTCGGCGCTGCCGCTTTCTTAGCCGAGCCGCCCGTTATGCCCGTGATCTCTACCTCGGTGAAGAACTGGCGGTGCGA
>Ga0070723_10000337_pt1 | contig 12393 bp, 7 predicted proteins | sample tdAd002_FD_67277 | JGI IMG/M metagenome (GOLD analysis project Ga0070723, IMG submission 67277) | Marine sediment microbial communities from the Atlantic coast under amendment with organic carbon and nitrate - tdAd00.2 | ecosystem: Environmental > Aquatic > Marine > Coastal > Sediment | place...
TTCCCTCGGTCGAGCCTTCGATGCGTGCCCGGGGCCGGGCTCTTCTCGGCGCGGAACAAGACAGCTTCGTGGTGGGCTGCGCAGCCCGCTTGTCACCCGAGAAGAACCACGCGGGCCTTCTCGAAGCATTCGCCCAGCTGCTCGGCGACGAGCCTCGTTCGCTTCTCGCGTGCGCCGGCGATGGCCCCCTCGCCGACTCGCTCCGTTCAGAGGCGACCCGCGCGGGCCTGAACGAGCACGTTCGATGGTTGGGCCCTGTGGAGGAGATGAGCGACTTCTACTCGGCGCTCGACGTCTGCGTCCTCAACAGCACACGCGAAGGTCTGCCGCTCTGCCTGCTCGAAGCGATGTCATTTGGCATCCCCGTGGTCGCAACCGATGTTGGGGGCGTCGGAGAGCTGATCGCAGACGGGGCCGGGCTCCTCGTGCCGCCACAGGCACCCCAGGCCCTGGCCAGCGCTCTGCGCTCGCTTGCCGTTCAACCCGAGCGCGCGCAGGAACTCGGCCGCAACGGAAAGTCCCGAATTCGCGAGAGTTACAGCATCGACCACATGGTCGATCGGTACGTCGAGCTCTACCGCGAGGTCGCAAAAAGGCCGTTTCCCCCGGGCAACGCGGAGTCCGCGCCATGCGCATGAGCCACATCATCGCGCCAGGGCTCATGGCCGGCGCGGAGAATGTCGTCTTGCAGGGATGCACGGCTCTGCTCGCAAGCGGACACGAGCTATCTCTTCTCGTCATCGTGGAAGAACGTTGTCCTCAGTACGGCGAGAGGTTCCTGGAGGCGGCGCGATCGAGGGCCATCCCGGCAGAGCCTCTGAGTGTCCGCGGCCGCCTCGATCTCGGGGCCATATCGAGTCTCCGTGCAACGTTGAAGGCGGATCGCACGGAGGTCGTTCATGCGCACGGGTACAAGGCGCTCGTCTACGGGGCACTCGCCCGGAGCGGCCAGACCACCCTGGTAGTCACGCACCATGGCGAAACCGGCCACGATCTCTTGGCGCGATTCTACGAGCGTCTCGCTCGAATCCTCTATAGGCAGGTCGACTGTGTGTTTTCGGTGTCGAGCGCGACGACCGAGTCACTGGTCGCCACAGGCGTGATGCGCGCCAAGCTCAGAACCGTGCCGAACCCGGTGTCGCTTCCCGCGCCGAACCCCGACGTAGAGCCAAGCGCGTCCGAAAGCGCCCTTCTGTTCGTGGGCAGGCTCAGCGAGGAAAAAGGGCTCGATGTTCTTCTTCGAGCGCTCGCAAGGTCAAATACGCCGAAGCAGCTCGCGCTGGACGTTGCGGGCGACGGGCCCTGCGCCGGCAAGTGGAAGGCGCTCTCCGCCAGCCTAGGGCTCGATGCAAGGGTGCGCTGGCTGGGCGTGCGCTCGGACATACCCGAGCTACTGGCCAAAGCCCAGGCGCTCGTCCTGCCTTCCCTTCGCGAGGGGCTGCCCCTGGCGGTCTTGGAGGCGGCCTCGTGCGAAGTTCCGGTGCTTGCCAGCCGAGTTGGTGGCGTACCGGAAGCCGTATGGGAGGGCGAGACAGCCATGCTCGTTGCGCCCGGCGACGTGGACGCCTGGTCGAAAGCACTGGAAGCCCTACCCGCACAGGCGGAAACGCTTCGAAAGGGTGCGCGCCGTCGCGGTGCCGAGGTTCGCGCGCGGCATGCGCCGGAGCGATGGGCCGAGTTGACCGCTCGGTATTACCGTGAGGTCGCAAGATGACAGTCGTCTGCCGCCGAGATTCCGGGGCCGCACGTTTCACTTCGGCAAATGCCGGACGACGGTTGTTTCAAAACAAGGCATCGAGCTGCTCGCCGGTGTCACAACGACTCGAGTCTTCAGGGATATCTGCCACCACGAGTTGGTGTGGTGGTTGCATGTGCCTTCTCTCAACTCGTTTCTGTCGATGGAGCTCTAGGACCTGGCATGCCAACTTGGATTGACATATTTGTCATCGCGTTCTTCTTTGTGGCGCTCGTTTCGCCGTATCTGCTCTATCCGCTTCTCGTCCGGTACGCGTTTCGGCCCAAAGGGCGAGCCCCCGTGGAGAAGGCCTCGGCGCTGCCCACGGTGAGCGTGCTGATCCCAGCGCACAACGAGGCCGCCCGGATCGATCGCAAGCTACGAAACACGCTCGCGCTCACGTATCCGTTAAACCACATCGAGATCCTGGTCGCTTCGGACGGTTCCGAAGACCGCACGGCGGACATTGCACGCGCGCATACGGACGTCGGGGTGCGCGTCTTCGAGCTGCCAGAGCGAGGCGGCAAGCTCGCTGCGCTGAACTACCTGCTCGCACAGGCCCGAGGCGAGCTCATCTTGTTCACGGACGTCGGCGCAAACCTGCCCGAGGATACAGTCGCCGAGCTCGTGCAAGACTTGGCAGACCCCAGCGTCGTCGTTGCGATGCCCCGGTACGCCTCGGCCGGCAAGAACGGGGCCGCTGCGGCCGATGGGGCGTACTGGGATCGCGAAACACGGTTGAAGAAGCTCCAGGCTGAGCGTGACATGCTGCTCGGCGCGCACGGAGCGTGCTACCTCATGCGCCGCGACGCGATCGCGACGGTGCCCGCCGATACGATCCACGACGATTTGCTTTGGCCCTTGCTCGCGCGAGCCGCTGGGGGACGTATCGTCTATCGATCCGACATCGTGGTTCCGGACGTGGCGCCGACTCGCCTCTCGACCATCTTCGAGAGAACGGCGCGTATGGCGCATGGGAATCTCCAAATCATCTGGCGAAACCGAGCGCTCCTGAGTCCTCGGCACGCTCGAATCGCCACGAGCCTCATCGGACACAAGCTGCTGAAGACGCTAGGGCCGATTTGGATTCTTGGGCTGGCGCTTTGGGTGAACTACCGCGCCTTGAGCGCAGCGACCCTGGTTCCGCTGGCCATCGCGGGTGACGCCCTCATCCTCCTGCTCGTCGGGGCGATGGCCTGGGGAGGAGTGGGCCTTCCGCTGCCCCGGACGCTCGCGATCGGCGTGCATGCGCTGGTCGCGATTGCAGCGTGCGGGGTGGGGATATTGCGTTTCCCCCTGCGAGCCAACGGAACGCGCTGGCGCCGACCGCCGGAGCACGAGGTCCTGGCGCTGCATCGTCCCGCCCTTCCCCCGCAGTCGGTGCGCGTCCTCAAGCGAGCGCTAGACATCGCTGGAAGCTCGCTCGCCCTCTTTCTCGCAGCGCCGCTGATTCCTGTGATCGCGCTGGCCGTTCGTCTGAGCTCTCCGGGTCCGGTGTTGTACCGTCAGGAGCGGGTCGCCAAGACCTACTGGGGGCGCCCATATGGGTTTGCGATCTGGAAATTCCGGACGATGCGTGTCGATGCCGAGGCCGACGGACAGGCTGTCTGGGCCGCAGCCGAAGATCCGCGCGTGACCCCCGTGGGCAGATTCCTGCGAAAGGTGCGACTGGACGAAATCCCTCAGCTCTACCAGGTGCTCCGCGGTGACATGACCTTGGTCGGTCCACGCCCGGAACGTCCTTCGATTACCGACGCACTCGAGCTGCATCTGCCGAGTTACGACGATCGACACGTGCCATGTAAGCCAGGCATCACCGGCTGGGCCCAAGTTCACACAGGGTACGACACCTCAGTCGACAGCGTGCGCGAGAAACTGCTCTACGACTTCACCTACAATGCACATCTCTACGGGCTTCGCAGCTACCTCGCCATGGAAACGAGGGTCATCCTGCTCACGCTTGCGGTCATCATCAGCCGAAAAGGCGCGCACTGATTCTCAGCGCAGCCCGAATTTCTCGAGCTTGCGATAAAGTGTCGTCCGGCCGATTCCAAGCGCCTTTGCCGCTTCGCTGAGCCGGCCGTTCTTGTCTCGGAGGGCACGTTTCACGGCCCAGCGCTCCAGCTCTTCGAGGGTGAAGGGCAGCTCCTCGAGGGATGTTGGCGTTGGCCGGTCCCTCCGCGATGTCGGTTCGCTCGTGCTCGGAGGCGGCAAGACAGTCGAGGCGGCGGCCCCGCCATCCGGTGGGAATGTGCTCAATCCGGCGGGCTGCGCTGAACCTCCACCATAGTCCCGAACCCGAATGGGCAGGTCGTGAAGATCGATCTCCTCGCCGTTGGCGAGCACCGCAGCGCACTGCAAGATGTTCTCGAGCTCCCGAACGTTTCCTGGAAAAGGGTAGCTCTCGAGGGCCTGCATCGCCCGCGGGGTCAAGCGTCTGGGCCCTTCCCCGAGATCGGCGGACAGGTCGTCGAGCAGCCGCGGCACCAGCAGGCGGAGATCCCCGTCGCGCATCCGCAGCGGGGGAAGCTCGATCTCGAACACCACGATGCGGAAGTAGAGGTCTTCGCGAAACCGATTGGCCTCAACCATATCGCGCAGCGCGCGATGCGTTGCGGTAATCAGGCGAAAGTCGCTTTCAACCGTGCGAATCCCGCCGAGGCGGTCGAAGGAACGCTCCTGGAGCACGCGCAACAGCTTGGCCTGTACGCCAAGCGAGAGCTCGGCGACCTCGTCGAGAAAGAGTGTGCCGCCGTCCGCCCGTTCAAAGCAGCCGGCCCGGGCCTTGTGTGCGCCGGTAAACGAGCCCCGCTCATGTCCGAAAAGCTCGGAGTCCTGAAGGGACTCTGGGATCGCGGCGCAGTTGATCGCGACGAAGGGGCTGCCCGCACGACGGCTGTTCTCGTGGATCGCCCTTGCGATGAGCTCCTTTCCGGTTCCGCTGTCGCCGCGAATCAAGACACTGATGTCACGGGCCGCCACCCGATCGACTTGACGAAAAACCTCACGCATCCGCGGAGAGCGGCCGATCACGCCGGCGTAGGAATCCTCCTCGACCGAGTCGTCTGTGTGCGCCTGCTGCTCGTCCTCGGGATATCGCAGGGCCCGCCGGACGGAAGACAGCAGCCCGATTCGGTCAACCGGCTTGCCCAGGTAGTCGCTGGCGCCCGCATGCGTCGCATCGACGGCAGACTCCGCAGAGGCCTCGGGACCGAGCATCAGGACAGGAACGGTGGGATGCTGCCGCCGCATCGCGTCAAGCGCGTGACGGCCGCCCATCCCCGGTAAGCTGCAATCTAGGCAGACCAGATCGGGCAAGCTGGTATCGAGGCCGTCGAGAAAGCTCTCGACGTCTGGGCACTCGACCGTGCGCATGCCCGCGTCGTTGAGCCATCGGGCAGCAGCAGCACGTGGTTCGGGATCGCGATCGACCAAAATGACCAGCGGGCCGGCTCCATGGGACTCCATTTGGGTTCGCTCCTTGAGGGTTCGCTCTTCGGCGGCGCCGAGAGGCGGGGGGCGAACGACTTTCCGATGCCGTGTCCCGAATTGCAACACGGAAGAGCATCTCGTTTCGATATGAAACTCACCAAAGAGCCAGAATTGCCAAACGGCTTTAACCCTGTCGGGTGGTCCTGGCGACTTCGTACTTCACTCAGAGGCGGCGGGTCTGTCTAGATCCAACGGGCGCTCCAAACTCCGTTTTCGCGCACGAGCGGCGTAGTGGGCGATCAACTGAAGTGGGACCGCAAGCGCAATCGGGGCCCAGACTGGGTCGACTTCGCCCGCGGAGATGCACCGCAGCCCCTCACGCTTCGCGATGACCGCGGTCTGCGAGTCACCCACCAGGATGGGCTCTCCGCCCTGCGCGATGACCTCCCGTACGTCCGATAGGGTCTTGCCGAGCGTCGCATCGTGCGACGCGACCACGACCACCGGCGTGCCATGCTCCATCAACGGGAGCGGCCGATGTCTGAGCTCGCCCGCCGCGAGACCCTGGGCGCGCGCATCCGAGAGCGCGGTCAAGGTGACCGCGCCTGCAAGCGCGAGCGGGTAGTTGATTCCTCGACCTAGATAGATTCCGTGGCCAGCCTCGGCAATTCGGCGGCCGACTGCGGCACAAGCGTCTTCGTTCGCGAGAACGCTCTTCATCGCATCCGGAACGGCGGGAATCGAACCAAGCATCCCGTCTTTGTCGACGCCCCCATGCTTGAGCTGTCGAATGACGATCGACGCCGCTGCGAGCGCACAGAGCTGAGCCGCAAGTCCATTGGTCGATGCCATTCCCACGTAGGGACCTGCCCTGCAGTCGAGCACCGCATCGGACTGCCGAGCCATCGAGCTCGAAGTCACGTTGACAAGAGACACCGTGGGCACGTCGTGCGCTTTCAAGTGTCTGAGCGCTTCGAGCATCTCTGGGTCTTCCCCCGATTGCGAGACCAGGAGCGCCGTGGTTCCCTCGGTCAGGATGGGTTCGCGGGTCTCGAGCTCGGAGCCGAGCTCTACCTCGACTGGGATTCCAGCGATCTGCTCGAGCCAAGCCCGCGCCGCATACGCAGCGTGATATGAGGTTCCGCAACCGATGGCGAGGATGCGATCCGCGTACCAAAGAGGCCCGCACCAGCCCTCGAGGTCGCCAGACTGCATGTCTCGTTCGAGCTCGCCGATCGTGTGCGCCAGGATTGCAGGCTGCTCGGCGATCTCGATGTGGTTGATGCTCTCGAAGATTTGGCGCGGGCCGCTTTCCCGCAGGCTGGCCAAGCTCTCGATGCGAGTCCAGCCTGGGGCGATCTCGTTGAGCTCCGAATCGAAGATGCGCACATGCCCGGGGCCGAGCTCGGCGATCTGTCCGTCCTCGAGTGGCGCGGTTTCCTGGGCCATTCGTTCCAGCGCGGCTTCGTCAGAGGCCAGCCAGCAAGCGCCATCCCCACGCCCAACGGCAAGCGAGCTCCCCCTACGCGACGCATACACGCGGTTGTCGTGCTGCGTGCAGAGCAGCCCGAGCGCATAGGAGCCCTTCAGCCGTGGCAGCACACTGCGCAACGCCGCCATCGGATGAGCGCGCTTCACCAGCTCTCGGTCCAGCAACCAGACGATGACCTCAGTGTCCGTGTCGCTGCGGAACTGGGTGCCCTCACGTATGAGCTCGGCCCTTAGCTCTGCGTGGTTTTCGATGGTGCCGTTGTGAACAACGGCGACTCTCGAGCTCGCGTGCGGCTGCGCGTTGTACCGAGCGGGTTCACCGTGCGTCGCCTGGCGCGTGTGGCCGATGGCGGTCGTCGAGACGAGCGGCTCACTGGCGAGCAGCGCCGTCAACGAGGACAGAGGCCCCTTGGCCCTGCGCCGCTGGATTTGATGGCCGGTCAATACCGCCAGGCCAGCCGAATCGAGGCCCCAGTCCTCGAGGTCCGCCAAGCCCTCCATGACGCAGGGGATCACGTTCTCGTGTGCGGCTGCACAGAAGATCCCACTCATCTTCGCCCTTGTGGTTGAGTACACGAAATCTAGAACCCCAGGTCGACCCAAGTCTGATGCGAAAAGCGGGCCAGGTGTCCAGGACGGGATTCTTGAGGTGTGGCGTTTCACAAGCGAACGCCGCCGCGGATTGCTGTCCCAAATAGGCACGCGGCACGCGCCAGTGGGGGCCGGTCGTTTCATTTCGGACGCCGGTCCTAGGAGTCGGGAGGCAGGCGGCTGCTGGGCGTCACTCCACGATCAGCTGCGAGACCGAGTACCAGCCGTCTGGCCGGCGGCCTGCGATACCCAGAAGAAGCGGCGGGAGCGCCTTGGTAGCGGGTTGGGTTCCAGCGCGATCCAGCAAGGCGACCTCGACCTGATAGGTGCCCTTGGACAGATCCGCTGGGACGGTGATGGTATCGCGGACTTTCCACCTGCCTGGTAACCAGGTGCGGGTGTCCTGCGCGCTCGGAAAGGTGACCACCTTCGAGGCACCACGCAGTCGATACGTCAGCGTCCGCGGGTGATACGCCGGTGCCACTCCAAGATTGCTCCAGTTCGTGATGAAGGTCGCGCTGTTTCCGGCCCGAACCGTGCTCGGGTGATTGAAATGGTCGATCACAAACCGGTAGCCGTTCTTCTTGAGCAGCTCGTCGATCGGGCCGACGTAGCTCGCGGGGACGGGCTTGGATTTGGCGTTGAGTACAGAGGCGTGCTGGCTGAGTGCCCATTGGAACGTCTTTTGGAGCTCGCTCTCTGGTGTGGACACGTTCCAGCCTAGCTCGTGCCATTTGGTGAGCGTGCCGCAGATCTCGAGCTCGATCGGTGCCCGCTTCCAGACGTCGACAAAGCTGGGATCCGCTGCCTTGGCGGCGGAGAGCATCTGAGGATAGAGGCTCTTTTGGTGGCTCCAGGAACCTCCCCACAATCCCCAGTCGCCCCAACAATCCGCACGCCAACCAGCCCCACCCTGAGTGGCGTGCAACGTGAGAGACACGTTCTTCTCATCCAGCGCCAACATGATCACGGGCGTCTTCGAGAAGGCGCGCAGATGGTGATCGATGAGCTGGGTATAGGCCTTCTCGATCTGCTGGCGTTCTTTGCTTCCCGACGGGTTGTAGACGTCGATGATGTTGTCGACATCTGACAGACAGGCCGTGTTCCACTCTCCCCAGCAACCCACCGTGCCGATGTCGACGTGGTCCACCGCAGGGTGGCCATTGTAGCGGTCTCCCAGCGCGCCGATCAGGCGGGCGTGCTCACGCTGCAGGGTGGCGTCGCGGTAGTCGGGCCAGAAGGTCTTGCCGCCACCTCCTGGGCGCCACTCACCGGCGACCTCGTACGGGGCGCTGGTCAGCCAGTCAGGGATCCCGGACTGCCCCTCAGCAACGGTCATCACCCGGAAGCCCAAAGTCATCCCCAGTGCGTTCGCCGACTGGATGGCATTGTCGATCATCTCGAAATCGATCTTGCCCCGCTCGGGCTCGATCTCCCGCCACAACCAGCGGAAGTAAGCGGTTCCGGATTTGGGGTAGTTCTCCGGCCAATTCTTGGTCACACGCGCAGCGCATTCCTTTGGCGGATAGGTGATCGGCGGCAGGTTGCACCACCAGCCAAAATGAAAGCTGGCAAACCCCATGCCCGGGTTGGGCAACACGTCGTCGATGCGTTTGGGATCGGTGGTGACGGTGCCAGCTTCGGGGGGACCCGCGGGTTCCGGAACAGAGTAGTCTGGGATGGGTTCGATCGAGCCCCCCGAGCCATAGCGGTCCATGGAGGTCTTGCGCGCGCCGAAGGCAAGCAAGACCGCCGCGAAGCCGGCCGCCACGAGCACGAAAACGTAGACTGGGCGAAAGCGAAAGCGTCGTTGGTTCATTGCGTGGAGTTCGTAGGAGGTTAGCACGATGTCTTTCCGTTCTGGTGAGCGCGGAGCGACGGAGCTCTGGTTCGGGAGGCTGCCTAGAACGAGACGAGCGTCGATCCTTGAGTCGTCGCGCAGGTCCCGGTCGTCCCACAAGGAGGGGCATCGTTCCGTCGAGTCAGGCCGATCGCAAGTCCGGTGCCGACTCCCACGACCACAATGGCGCCGATCATGACCCAGAACCCCGGTCGTTTCACGAAACGCTTCCGGTCGTCGGGAGCCGGTTCAGGCGGAGTGCGGCCAACCTCCGTCCCACCGATGATGACGCTAGATGGGGCCAAATTGATCGACGGTCTTGCGACGCGCTTACCCGGGCGCAATGCAATCGTGAACGCTTCTCGACTTCCGCGTTCGAGATTCAGATCTCGCGTAAAGGATTCGTAGTCGTCGTGCGAGATGCGCAGTGAATGCTCCCCAGGGTTCATCCGGATGGTTCGTTCGGAACCAGAGCCTTTGGCGAGCCGATCGTCGACGAACACTTCGGCAGCGCCCGGAGTGATGGCCAAGCGAACTTCCGCCAGTGCGCTTTCGAGCAGGCCTCGCAGCTTCAGTCCGCGCTCCCGCGCGACCGGATTGCTCTGCACGTCGGACATCGAGTCGTACTGATCGAGCTCGGCCAGTCCTTGGAGGGGGCGATCCAGTCGGTAGAGCGCATTTGCGATGTTGTACGAAGTGCTCGGGCGCGGAACCAATTCGGCAGAACGACGGAACGCCCATAGCGCCTCCGCCCAACGCTCCTTCTTGGCCATGGCCACACCGTCCTGGAATTGGGCACGGGCTTGGTCCTCGACTGAGTGTTCGTCCTGTGCGGCGGCACTAGGCAGCCTGGTCGAGATGCAGCATGCCATCGCAAGCACCGAGACGAAGTAGAGCGATCTCACCATTCGGTCACCAATTCTGGAGGTTTTCCGTATCCCGAGTCATTCGAGGTCGGGGGCTTCTTCCGGGGCTCAGACGTCGTTCTTCGGCGCGGCTTGCTGGTTGCCGGCTTCGAGGCCTTCGGCTCCGGCTTGGCGCTCGCCTCCTCGACGGGTTCCGCGGCGGCTTCCTCGACGGGCTCCACTGGGGGTTCCGCGGCGACCTCCTCGAGGGCCGCGGAGGTCGAGTCCCCCTCCGGCTCGTCGGCGAGCTCCTCCGCCGACACAGCAGCGAGCTCCTCGATCGGCGCGAGGTTCGCATCTTCAATAGGCTCGGCCGTGATCTCCTCGACCGCTTCTCCGTTCGGCTCCTCGACGGGCTCTGCCTCGGGCTCTGGAATCGCCGGCTTCGGAAGAGACGCCGACCCTTGATCGAGATCGCGCACGGTCAACCAGGCCGACAGGGCAATTGCGATCACCAAGGCGAGACCGCCAAGCAACACATTGCGATGCGACCGAAGCGGGACCGTCGCGAGCTCTGCGTCCGCTGCGATCGATACACGTTCCGCCGAGTACAGCTCGTTCGGGCCCAAACCGGACAAAGTTAGATTCGCCTTGCTCGGGACCAATGGCGGCGGCAACGAAGACAGCGATGCCGGCAGCGGGCGCAGCGAGGCCCTCTCGATCCTCATGTCCGCGATGCGCGCCTTGAAATCCGAAAGCGTCGCGATTCGGACATCCGGCGTTCGACCCAGGGCATCCCGCAGGAGTGGAACATAGGCCTCCGGGACTCTCTCGAAGTCGATCGGCGACTCGCACACCGCGGTTAGGACGTCCACAGCACTGTCGCCCACAAATGGCGCGCGCCCCGTCAAACACTCGTACCAGACCACGCCGACGCCCCAAACATCGGTGTGAGGACCGACTAGATGGCTCTCATCGCGCGCCTGCTCCGGGGACATGTACTGCGGCGTGCCCATGATGACGTTGTCGGCGCGGTCGCGGAACCGCTTGTCTCGAAGGATTTCCGCGACCCCGAAATCTAGTAGCTTCGGGCTCGTCTGCCCGAAGTCGTCGAGGGACAACATGATGTTCTCGGGCTTGAAGTCGCGATGGACGATGCCGAGCTGATGCGCCTTCTCGAGCGCATCGACGAGAGGCAGCAGGATGGACAGGGTGTATTCCTCCGAAAGCTGCCCGCACTCCAAGAGCACATCACGGAGGGTGGGGCCCTCGAGGAGCTCCATCACCAAATACACCGTTTCCCAGTTGTCCTCGCCCATGTCGAGCACTTCCACGACGTTGGGATGGTCGAGCTGAACCGTCGCGCGCGCCTCTCTCAAGAACCCTTCGCGGAGCAGCTCGAAATGCGGCAGCGTCGGATCCAGCAGCTTCACCGCCACCTCCCGCTCCGTCCAGAGGTGGGTTGCTCGATACACAGCCGCGACCCCACCTGAGCCGATCACCGGGCCAAGGCGATACTTGCCGCCGATCACACTGTCCTGTCGAACAATAGGGTCCAAGCCATCCATGAAGAATTCTAAACTCTGTGAGATCTCTGGACCGGGGACAAGACAAAGACTGCTCCCGGGCGCCGAAGCCTGCCCGAGTCGCCCATTTGCGGCGAACCGAGGTGAGGGTATCCTTTCCGGTCTTGGATTTCTCATCAAACAGGCTCCTGGCAGGCCTTAACCCTTTTGCCAGCGCCCTCCTTCTGTCTCTGGTCGCTCTGAGTTGCGCCGACTCACCCTCGACGCAGGTCGTCGTCCTGATGGATACCGACTACGGCGTGCCCGGCGAGGTCGACCGAATCCAAGCCCGCGTCTCCAAGATGATGGACACCGGTGCGGGCCTCGAAGAGGTCGAAACTTGGCGGAACACGTTTCCCGTCTCCGATGATGCCCTCGGTCAGCCGGGCCTCTATGAGCTGCCTGCGACTTTTGGCGTCTTACCTGGCGAATCGGACGTCAACGAAGCGATCGTCATCGAGCTTCAGGCCCTCGGCAGCGGTACCGATCAAGCCCTCGTGTCGCGCCGGGTCACGACCGGCTTCGTGGCTGGAGAAACCCGTCTGATCCGAATGGCCTTGTATCGCGCCTGCGCGGAGATGGTCTGCCCGGAGCGCGAAACCTGCGGATGCCCCGGGGCGGCCGCTTGTGCGGAGCCCTCCTGTGTCAGTGCGATCGTGAACCCCGAAGAGCTCGAGCCTGTCAGCAATCCTGGCGTACTGCCGGAGGACGCGGGGATTCCGATCCCGGACGCCGGTGTGCCTGATGGCTCGGTTCCTGACGGTGGAGTCATCAGCTGTGAACCACCGCTCACGCTCTGCGGCATGAACTGCGTGAACCCCCAAGGCGATCCTCGCTACTGTGGCGATTGCGAAACCGCCTGTCCGCGTGGCTACGTCTGTGAAGCGGGCAGCT
>Ga0070723_10000338_pt1 | contig 12388 bp, 13 predicted proteins | sample tdAd002_FD_67277 | JGI IMG/M metagenome (GOLD analysis project Ga0070723, IMG submission 67277) | Marine sediment microbial communities from the Atlantic coast under amendment with organic carbon and nitrate - tdAd00.2 | ecosystem: Environmental > Aquatic > Marine > Coastal > Sediment | place...
GCAAGAAGATGGTCCGGATGTATTTGTTCATCATTCAGCAATCAACGCAGACGGTTTTAAATCCCTCAATGAAGGCGACAGAGTTACCTTTGACATTGAGCAAGGACAAAAAGGCCCTGCCGCAACAAATGTTACTGTAGTTTAGCTTGCCGTTTCCAAAAGTTAATTAAGGGCATTCCGTGGAGTTTTAAAGGAATGCCCTTTTTGTTGATTCCTAAAATTTGCAATTGCCGATTCCGCCGCAACTGGAAGGCATAGGGCATGAAGCTGTAGTAAGCTACCAGCGAACGCCCTGCAACAAAGCAGAAGCGGTGAAAGCGGTGATCCCCCAGGGTAAAAATTTTTCATGCAGTTTTTAGGAGATTTATACTGCTATTTGAACGAATCGGAGAAAAATCAAATGGGACTGCTGTCATCATCTACTTCCATGACACTATACAGAGTTGAAGGCGACCTAAAGGAGCCAGTTGTGGAAACCGTTGCCTCGGCCCTTAAAAAAAACGCAATTTCAGAAATAGACGGTCACGATTCTGAGATAACCGCCGGTTGGACTTCATTTAACAATCCATATCAGCCGAACTTTGAGGGTTCTTCATTTGTTTTCGGCACCTACCTGGTCTTTTCACTGCGGATCGACAAGAAATCCATCTCATCAAAAGTAGTAAAAAAGTATTGTGCCGTTGAGACAGTCAAAAAATTGGAGGCAACCGGGCGGCAATATCTGTCCAAAAGTGAAAAAGAAATGATAAAAGACCATGTTGTCGACATGTTGAGCCTGCGTATTCCGGCAACACCAAATATTTATGATGTTTTATGGGATGTTGAAGATCGGTCGTTATGGTTCTTTTCAAACTTGAAATTTGCCAATGAGGAACTCGTTTCACTGTTTTTAAAATCCCTGAAGCTGACACTGATACGACTTTTTCCGTATACAACTGCACAGTTTACGGCGGGGTTGTCGCATTCGGAGCTCGATGTGCTGGCCAAACTTGCACCCACCAATTTTACGGAGTGATCCATGCTTGATATCGCTTTTGCATTCAATCGTTTCAAGTTTCTCGGCGATGAATTTTTGACATGGTTGTGGTTTGTCATCGAAAATGATTCCGGGTATTTGAAAAATATTTCCCCTGATCTATCATCTCTTGAAACCGGCAATCGAATTGTTTTGGAAAACCGGCAGCACCAGGCTGTTGAACGCGTTACCATTAAGGGTGATTACGCCAATCTCGAAGAGGGTATCTTGGCCCTGCGAAAAGGTGCGCTTGTCACCGAGATAAATCTCGGCTTCAAGGCAAGCGATCAAGAATGGCAATTTACAATCAAGGGAGAAAGTTTAAACATCTCCGGCTTTAAAACCCCTTTTGCAGGTTCGATTGAGACAGTAGAGGATTTTGAGGGCGCTGTTTTAGAAAAAGTTTACCTGTATGAACAAGCAATTCAACTTGTTGATAATTTATATAAAATTTTCATAAAAATAAGAGTTTCAAGCCAATGGCCTACTAAGGTTGTTCCGACAATAAAAAAATGGATTCATGCTTAACCAGGCCATTTCACCAGGCGCGCTCGTCCCGGATGCAAACCATGAGATCAATAAACCGAATGGCTCGATGATACCGGCTAATTTGGGAGTCAATCCAAGCCTGACGATAACTGCCATGGCAGAACATACCATGAGCCATATTTCACCAAAAGAAAAGGAGTAAATATATGTCCGAAGTATATAAAAAACTGGCAAAGCATTTAGACAATCTGCCTGGAGGATATCCTGCAACTGAATCAGGTGTTGAAATAAGAATTCTAAAACGGCTCTTTACTGACCAGGAAGCAGAAATTGCTATAAGCCTTACCATGATTCTAGAACCACCTTCTGCTATTGCCGAAAGATTAAATATGGATGAAAAAGAATTGTCAAAACTTCTGTATGATATGTCAAAAAAAGGACTTCTTGAGCGTTCTAGCAAGACCGGTGAGAATCTTTACATGGCTGCCCAGTTTGTCGTTGGAATATGGGAATATCATGTTAACGATCTTGATGAAGGTCTTATTAAGGACTTTAACGAGTATGTCCCTTATTTAGCAAAACAATGGGAAAAACAGAAAACCCAACAGCTTAGAGTAATCCCTGTATCACAAAGCATTTCAGCAGAAATGAATATCATGCCTTATGAAGAGGCAGAAAATATTATTAAATCACAATCAAAAATTGTGGTTGCTGACTGTATATGCAGAAAAGAACACAAAATGTCTGGCAAAGGATGCGATAAACCCATGGAAAACTGTCTGGTCTTTGGAGGAGGAGCATATTTTTATGAAGAAAACGGCCTTGCCCGATCTATTTCCAAGGAAGAAGCCCTTGAAATACTGAACAAGGGAATTGAAGCAAACCTTGTTCTCCAGCCTGGGAACGCAAAGAAACCCACGAATATCTGTATGTGCTGCGGATGCTGCTGCCAGATTTTGAAAAACATTAAGAAACTGGATCTTCCTCCTGCAAAAATCGTTTGTTCAAGTTATTATGCAATTGTTGATGAAGAGGAATGTACAGGCTGCGAAGCCTGCGTTGAAAGCTGCCAAATGGATGCCATAACAATTGAAGATGACACTGCCCAAGTGAATCTTGACAATTGTATAGGCTGCGGCCTGTGTGTTGCCGCATGCGATTTTGAAGCAATAAGCATGGCTGAAAAAGCTGAAAAAGATAAATGGGTCCCCCCGCCAAACGTTGTTCACACCTATGTGGACATCGCCAAGGAAAGGGGACTGATGTAATCCATCAGGTTTTGTCTTATTGATTTTATTGTTATATATAAAACAGTTAGAGTTGATTCAGGTTGCGTGTATGGCAAGAAAAGTCAGGTTTTGAAAAGCACGGTTTCTATGGGATATTCTCAATATATCTTCAATCGGTTGGATTCAAACGTATATATTATCTGTTTGACTCCGCTTTCTTATTTTTGTCCATGTGTTTGATTAGACTCTCGGTCTGTATCTTTTTAGCATCTATCCATAGACCTTCAAGGTCATAAAAGTTTCGCACGGGTTCATAAAAAACATGAATGATCACATGACCATAGTCTATCAAAACCCAGTGCCCTTCTTTTTTGCCTTCCACACTCAACGGTTTTATGCCGTGCTTCTTGAGATCTACTTGAATATATTCCGCAATTGCTGAAACTTGGCGGTTGGAACGCCCGCTGCAGATTATAAAAACATCGGCAATAGAAGTTAATTCCCGAACATCGAGGACCACAAGACCTATTGCTTTTTTCCCCAAAGCAGCTTTAACATAAAAATCAAGGGAAGGATCAGGCTTATTGGTCATAAATAGAGTCCTTTGCTTTTTATCAATTCTTCAACGATCTCAGGCACCATGAATTTTATACTGCTCCCATTTTTGACAAGTTTTCGGATTTTTGTTGATGAAATGTCAACAGGGGTTACATCAAAGACTAAAACCGGCTGCTTTTCATCATGAATGTAGCATGATCGTGAAGCCGAAAATTGGTAACCGTCTGATACCTTGGATTTTATATAATCATTAACGTTTTTCCATTTTAAAACAGTGCCGTCATCCATTGTACCGGTTCGTGCCATAACAATAAAAGGAACAATTAGGAAAAGATCCATGTAAGACTTCCAGGTGTCTATTTCTAAAAAGGCGTCCATACCGAGGATGAGATAAAGCGTGATATCTTTGGGAAGAACAGACTTAAAATGGCGAACAGTATCTATTGTATATGATGGCCCCGGACGTTTCAGTTCAACATCGGAAACCTCAAAATCCGACCAATTTGAAAAAGCAAGGCTTATCATCTCGATGCGGTCTTTTGCATTCACCACATCACCCGGTTCCTTATGCGGCGGCAGGGCTGATGGAACAAGAAAGATCTTATTTAGCCCAAATTCTTCTTTGACTTCTCGAACAACATGAATATGCCCTAAGTGAATCGGGTTAAACGTACCGCCAAAGATTCCTATGCGTTTCAAAAATTCCCCGCTTTTCCGTTTACTCTCTTACCTGTCCTTCCCCAAACACAACAAACTTGGCTGTGGTAAGTTCTTCTACCCCCATGGGGCCGAAAGCATGCAGCTTGGAGGTACTTATGCCGATTTCAGCGCCCAGCCCCAGCTCTCCGCCATCGTTAAAACGAGTGGAAGCATTCACCAGAACAACTGAAGAATCGACTTCGCGCACAAAGCGCCTGGCCCTATTATAGTCACTTGTCACAATGGCTTCAGTATGGCTGGAACTGTACCTTGTTATATGCGATATGGCCTGATCCATATCTTTAACCACCTTGACGGCCAGAATAAGTTCGAGATATTCCTCCGGCCAGTCCGATTCCCTTGCTTTATGGGCATCCGGCCAGATTTTGCATGTTTCAGGACACCCCCTGATTTCAACGCCGGCCTTTATAAAGCGCTCTGCCATTTGCGGTAGAAATTCCTGCGATATTGACTGATGCACAAGCATTGTTTCCATGGAATTGCATACACCAGGGCGCTGCACCTTGGCATTGAAACAGATTTTTTGGGCCATTTCCAGATCCGCCCCGTCGTCTATATATACATGGCATACACCTTTGTAATGTTTCAACACAGGTATGGTCGAATTTTCCACCACAAAGCGGATCAATCCCTCCCCGCCACGTGGAATAATTAAATCGATAAATTCCTCCTGATTCAAAAGAACCTTGACAGCTTCCCGGTCCCTGATCGGTATCACTTGGACCGCTTTTGCGGGGAGACCGGATTCAGCAAGTGCCTGGCCGATGATGCCGGCAAGAGCCTGGTTCGAATGCAAGGCTTCTGATCCTCCTCGAAGAACAACCGCATTTCCGGCTTTCAGACAAAGACCGGCGGCATCTATTGTTACATTGGGCCGCGATTCATAAATTATACCTATCACACCGAGTGGTATACGCATCCGAGATACTTCCAAACCGTTAGGCCTCAACCATGCTTTGCTTGTGGAACCGACAGGATCATCAAACTGTGCAACCTCCCTTAAACCAAGAGCCATGGATTTGATGGTTGCGTCTGTCACTGTGAGGCGATCGATCATGGCATGGGATAACTCCATCTCTTTTGCCATGGCAAGGTCCTTTTGGTTTTCTTCTTTGATATGAAATGCTTGCGCTTCTATTTTATCGGCAATGTTAAGCAGAACCTCATTTTTTTTATTTGAAGGGCATCCGGCTATCTCCATGGAAGCAGTTCGGGCTGCTTTTGCCATCTCCATTATTGTCGATTCAATAGACATCTCATTTCCCCTTTAATAAATTATTTTAAAACAACCTGGCTGCCTACCTTGACTACAACGCGTCCGGCTCTCTAAAAAATCGATCTTCTGTTATCATTCATATGACCTGTTCAATAATTGAACGATCTGTGATTTCAAATGATCTATGCCCTTACCTGTAAGAGCTGAAATTAATGTTACTTCTTTTTCACTTAAGACACTTTGAAACTTCTTTGCCGCCTCCTTGGCGCCGGGCAGATCGATCTTGTTAAGAACCACGATTTGAGGCTTTTCCACCAGCTTTTTATTATACATGGCAATCTCTTTGTTAATGGTGTTATAAGCATGAAGAGGATTATCCAAATCAATAGCCAACACATCGATAAGGTGAATCAGAATGCGAGTGCGCTCAATGTGACGCAAAAATCTGATGCCGAGCCCGGTGCCCTTATGTGCATCCTTAATTAAACCGGGAATATCGGCCACCACAAAAGGTTCGGCCCAATCAGTTTGGACCGTGCCGAGGCTGGGAGCAAGCGTGGTGAAGGGGTAATTACCTATCTTGGGACGCGCTGAAGAAACTGCGGTAACAAGGGTGGATTTGCCGGCATTGGGAAGGCCTATAATACCTACATCAGCCAGAAGTTTGAGTTCCAGCTTAAGAGTTTTAGTTTCACCAGGTTCACCGGGTTGAGCAAACCGGGGAGCCCGGTTTGTTGAAGTTTTGAATCGCGCGTTGCCCTGTCCGCCTCTACCGCCTCTTGCCGGCACGAAGGTTTCGCCGGGTTTGATTAAGTCTTTTATAACCTGTCCGGTATTGGCGTCAGTAACTATGGTTCCGGGTGGGAGTTTTATGACCAGGTTTTGACCGTTTTTCCCGGTCTTTTGTTTGCCCTGGCCATGGGTGCCGTTTTTGGCTTTGAAATGTCTCTGATATCGAAACTGATACAGGGTGCGTTTCCTTGATGTTGTCTTTAAAACAATATCACCGCCCTTGCCTCCGTCTCCACCGTCCGGTCCTCCGCGTGGAATGAACTTTTCACGCCTGAAACTCACACAGCCTCTACCGCCATCCCCGGACTGAACGGTAATAATCGATTCATCAATGAATTTCACGCTGCATGAACACTTACTTTTTTCCGGGAACGACCCAGCCTTTCAAAAGCAACGACACCATCAATCTTGGCAAATAGAGTGTAATCCCTGCCAATGCCCACGTTAGTTCCGGGATGGATCTTTGTTCCCAGCTGGCGTACCAGAATATTACCGGCCTTTACTTTTTGACCACCATATCGCTTTACACCCCGGCGTTGCCCATTGCTGTCACGCCCGTTTTTGGAACTTCCGCCTGCTTTTTTATGTGCCATTATGCTAACTCCTTGTTCAAACCTTGCAATGTTGTTACGTCCACGATATATTTTTTTATAATTGTTAAGTTCTTCGAAATAAATCGACTTGCCACCAGCGATAACATTTTCAAAAATCTAAAGTTAGTCCTGTTTTTAAGCTTCAATACTATCTATTTTGATCGCGGTATACTGCTGTCTATGCCCCAGCTTACGTCGATATCTTTTTCGCCGTTTATACTTGAAAACGATAATCTTTTTCGCCTTGCCCTGCTCAACTATGTGACCTTTTACCGCTGCATTGTCGAGAACCGGTCTACCGATGCTCACCTTCTCTCCGTCTGAAAACATAAGGACCCTGTCCAAAGAAACAGGGCTGCCTACCTCTCCGGGGATTTTTTCGACCCTCAAAATATCGCCCTGATGAATTTTATATTGCTTTCCGCCTGTATTAACGATAGCGTACATATATTTGACCCCTCCTCAAGGTAACTGATCTTAACTCTCATTTAAGAAAATGTATATTTTTAATCTATCACAGGAATTTGTCAAGATAAAATTAATAATTTAATAAATTGTAATAGTTTAGTTCTTTGATACAAATCGACTTCAAACTAGCTTCAGGTATGATTAATTTTTATGCTGGAAACTGTTTGACCCGCCTGCCACGTAAGGCACGAGCGGGCAGGGTGGATTATGGATCGTTATGAAAGAACCATAAGCGATTTGATTTAAGAAAGAAACACCCTCTTAAAATAAAAACCTTTATTAATAGCCCGGACGGGTTCTTTCATTACGAGTCGTTATCCACGAGTTTTTTCAGTAAAAATTTAATTATACCTGAAACAGCAATATTTTCAAAAAGCTAAAGTGTTACAATAAATTTTACTGTGTTGTAAAAAGTCCGTTTTACTCGCTCCGTGAGCATTTTTAGAATTTATTAAACGCTTCAGAGCCCCATAGATATTTTAAGGACCCGAGCGACCCAAACCGGCTGAAGGAGGTTTTTTTGGAAACAAATTTGAATCATTCTGTCATACACTGGGATAAAAAGCTCAGCACCTCTTTAGATCACAAACTGATCTGTGAAGAACCGCTGTCAATCAGTATTGAAGGCAAACCTTATTCTGTTGTTATGCGAACTCCAGGTGATGAATTGGCCCATGCTGCCGGCTTCTGTCTTGCCGAAGGGATTATTGATACTCCTGATGATATTAAGACCATGTCATGCTGTGACGTAACCGATTCTAATGTGGTCACCGTTTCTCTTGATGAATCGCACAGCAGCAAAATAACCGGACTTCTGGACAGACGCGGCTTTATCAGCCAGACCAGCTGCGGTATTTGCGGCAAGGAAATCGTTGATGACCTGTACCAAACAATTCAACCCATAAATGATAAAACTCAAATTGACCGCAACATGGCTCTTGACTGCCTCATAAATATTCCCCGGTACCAGCCCTTGCGTGATCAGACCCGTGCATCTCATGCAGCCGCCCTTTACTCTTCTGATTTTAAGCTTTTATCGGTGTCTGAAGATGTAGGCAGGCACAACGCACTTGATAAAGCCGTGGGAAAGCTTTTTCTTTCCCGAAGACTCGACGAAGCTTCACTCTTGATACTTTCTTCCCGAATTAGCTACGAGCTTGTACAGAAATCTGCACGGGCACGTATCCCTGTTATATTAGCCATATCGCGTCCCACTTCACTGGCCGTGAAACTGGCATCTAAGTTAAACATGACCCTGGCATGTCTTGCCCAAGAGTCCGGATTATTTATTTTCTGCGGAGAAGACCGTTTGAAAGGAGGAAAGGGGTCACCCCATTAAATATGTTGCGCAGGCATCCTCTGATTCCCAGGCTGTTACACGGACAACCTTGACTCTAGAATCGTTGAGAATTGTTTGAAGGGAGTTTGCTATATATCGAGCAATGTTTTCCGAAGACGGTGGATTATGGTCATCAAAGTAATCGAGTTCATTTAAAAACTTGTGATCCAGCCTTCCCATGATTTCAGAGACATGCTGTTTTAATTCTCCAAAGTCCACTATTACCCCGGCATCATTGAGTGTTTTTCCAGCTACACAAATTTCGATCTTCCAGTTGTGCCCGTGCAGGTTCTCACATTTTTTGGCCACCATTTTAAGCTGATGGGCTGCTGCAAAATGGGCTACAACTTTTAACTCAAACATAATCTTCGATCCTCTTATAAGAACGGTTAATCAGGAAGCTCTGGCGTTGCCGCTCTTAAGGATGTTCTTTATTTTATTCGACATCTTGCCGGATTCGATTTTAGCGAATTCCTTAAGAAGCGCTTCCTGTTTTTTGTTGAGATTGGTGGGTGTCTTTATTGCAATCTGAATTATCTGATCGCCTCGTTTATTTGTTCTTAAAGAGGGTATCCCCTCGCCTCGAAAGCTGAAAAGGTCCCCGCTTTGGGTGCCCTTTGGAATTTTAAGCGACTTATTACCGTTTAAGGTGGGAACCTTCATTGTATCGCCAAGGGCCGCCTGAATAAAGGAAATCTCCACCTGGCAAATTACGTCTGTATTGTTACGCTTGAAGAAATCATGAGATTCCACATGAATAAAAACATAGAGATCCCCCGGAGGCCCACCATAAATACCGGCCTCGCCTTCTCCTGTCAGGCGAAGTCTCGATCCGTTGTCGACACCTCCAGGAATCTTAACACCCACCTTTTTGCTAACCCTAATCTGTCCGGCCCCTCTACAGTTATTGCATGGATGCGGAATGGTTTGTCCGTTACCGCGGCAGTTGTTACATGTGGTTCTCACAGTAAAAAATCCCTGGTTTCGAGAAACCTGGCCTGTACCGTCACATTGCCAGCAAGTTTCCAGCTGAGTGCCCGGCTCGCATGCGTCCCCCTCACATAAAGGGCAAACTTCCATCTTCTCTAAATCTATTTCGGTTTCTGTGCCAAAGACGCTTTCCATGAAGCTGAGCGTCAGGTCGTAACGAAGATCAGCACCCTTCTGAGTCCTGCTTCTTGATCGCCGTCCATTGCTGAATCCGAAAAAATCTTCAAAGATTCCGCCGAAACTTGAAAAAATGTCTTCAAAGCCGCTAAATCCGGAAAAACCCGACCCTTCAAGGCCCTGATGACCAAACTGGTCATAAATATTCCGTTTTTGAGGATCTCGAAGCACCTCGTAAGCCTCGGAAGCCTCTTTAAATTTTTCTTCAGCCTCTTTATTACCGGAATTTCGATCTGGATGAAATTGCAGGGCCAGCTTGCGATAGTTAGCCTTTAACTCATTATCATCTGCATTACGGCTTACGCCTAAAACCTCGTAGTAATCTCGTTTGGTCGTCATTTTGTTCCCAAATCGGCAACCCAAATAAAATATTCGAGTTTATGAATCATGCTTTTTATTAAAGGTAGTTTTGTTACAAGAAAAGACCATGTTTTATTAATCTATTAAAGTAATACAAAAACCGGTCTTGTCAATGAAGAATGGGGGTTTTAAGAATTGAAGCTTTTCGATTGAAGATTTATTTTCGTTGGATATCCTATCCCACAAAGGGCCTCCGAATAATAGTATCCTTTTGCCATCGTGCATCGTCCCTATAAGGATATTCAATGTTGTAGTGGAGCCCGCGGCTTTCTTTTCTGTGGCTGGCACATTTGATAATAAGATCAGCCACTATAGCTATATTTCTAAGCTCAACAAGATCTGCGGAAACCCTGAAATCCCAGTAATATTCATGGATTTCTTTCTGGATGATTTCAATTCGTCGCTTTGCCCTGGCCAATCGTTTGTCCGATCGAACGATTCCGACGTAGTTCCACATGAATCTCCGGATCTCATCCCAGTTATGTGAAACCATAATGACTTCATCGCTGTCTGTTGTGCCAACTTCATCCCATGGTGGAGGGTCAGGAGTGGGACTGAAATCTAATATGTCGATATCTTCAACAGCCTGTTTGGCGGCTGTATGGGAATAAGCCAGGGCCTCGACCAAAGAGTTGCTCGCGAGTCTATTGGCCCCATGAAGTCCGGTACAGGCGGTTTCACCGATGGCGTACAGTCGATGCAAATCTGTTCTGCCGAACATATCGGTTGCGATGCCGCCGCACATGTAATGGGCGGCGGGAACAACCGGAAGAGGCTCCTTTGTCATATCAAAACCAAAGTTGAGACATTTTTCATATAGATTAGGAAAACGTTCCTTTATGAAATCGGTATTTTTATTGGATACATCGAGAAATACGGAATCGTCCCCGCTTTTCTTGAGCTCTGCATCAATAGCACGAGCAACCACGTCACGGCACGCAAGATCCTTCTGGGAATCATACTCTTCCATAAAAGCATTACCGGAAGAATCGATTAGAATCGCCCCTTCACCCCTTACGGCTTCTGAAATCAGAAAGTTCTTAGCATCCGGGTGATACAGACAGGTGGGATGAAACTGAACAAATTCAAGGTTGGCCACTGTGGCACCTGCTCTGTATCCCATGGCAACCCCGTCTCCTGTGGCAATATCAGGATTGCTTGTGTAAAGATAAACTTTACCCGCGCCGCCGGTGGCGAGGAGTGTTATCTTAGCGCAAAAAGTTTTGACCTTATTTGTTGGTCTGTCAAGCACATATGCCCCACAGCAATAATCTTCATGAGTCGTAGTGATCAACCCCCTTTTCATACGTGTTGAAATGGTAATAAGATCGACGGCGATGTGATTTTCAAACAGCATAATCCGATCATGGTTTTTGACATGTGTTACAAGAACTTTTTCGAGTTCCATTCCGGTCATGTCATGGGCATGCACAATACGTTTTTGAGAGTGACCCCCTTCGCGCCCCAAATCAAAGTCGGTATCAAAAGCAAGTGATTCAGAATCGGATCGTTCTTTCTCTTTAAAGTTGAAATGTACACCAAGGTCGATCAATTCACGGATCCTGTCAGGTCCGTTTTTCACAACCATTTCCGCAACATCCCGGTTACAGAGACCATCTCCAGAAACAAGGGTGTCCTGAATGTGAAGATCAAACGAGTCAAATTTAGAAAAAACAGAGGCGATTCCACCCTGTGCCATTGTGGTGCTGCTGTCCATGATTCCTTTTTTGGTAACTAACGCAACATTACCAAACTCAGCCACCTTAAGGGCAAAGGTAAGGCCGGCTACACCACTACCAATTATCAGAAAGTCTGTTTTAATTTCCATCATATTATTATTCTGTGTTGAAAAGATAGAATCTGTCAATAATTTCTTTAAAAATACCGTTAGATATGATAATTAAAGATAGCTTCTCGATAAGCTCAAAATAAACAATCCATTTTGACAATATCGTAAAAAGTCGAAATTCGACGGTAAAGTAAAAAGCTCCAAATTCAAGGCGCGCAAATCCTGAGGAATTTGGCGTACTTATAGTACGCTGCAATGACGAAGGATGCAGCACAACGCAGAAGTTGAACTTTTTACGAAGCCGTCCATTTTAAAAGCGATATAATTTTATGATAGCATACGATTTGCAATGTATCAACGACCACTCCTTTGAGGGTTGGTTTGAAGACATAAATGCTTACGAAGAACAGGAAAAAAACGGCCTTATTGCATGCCCGATTTGTAACAGTACTTCCATTGCCAGGCTGCCTTCGACTTTTGCAATAAAATCGTCTATGTCTATAAAAAATTTTTCTGACCAGAAGGAGGATCTTACAAATATTAGCCGGAAAATCGTGGATTTTGTTGAGAAATATTTTGATAATGTGGGGACTGATTTTACCAAAGAAGCCTTAAAAATGCATTACGGCGTTTCAGAGCCAAGAAGCATTAGA
>Ga0070723_10000342_pt1 | contig 12315 bp, 11 predicted proteins | sample tdAd002_FD_67277 | JGI IMG/M metagenome (GOLD analysis project Ga0070723, IMG submission 67277) | Marine sediment microbial communities from the Atlantic coast under amendment with organic carbon and nitrate - tdAd00.2 | ecosystem: Environmental > Aquatic > Marine > Coastal > Sediment | place...
ACGCAGGAATTCAATGTCGTCGCGAATGGACTCCGGTATTTTGCCATCAATCCTGTCCAGCGCATGCAGCGCCTCGGCTAACTGGTTTTTCTGGAAATGAATTCGCGCGAGACGGTAGGCCGCATCATTTCTTACGACATCATCGACGGCAGCCTCGAGTACGGCCGTGATGGCCCTCCCGGCCCTGTGATGCATGCGATAACGCAGCTCGAAGTCACCGAGTGAAAAATCGGCATCATCGATATGAGCGTAGAGTGTATCGAGCTCGGGCTCGTCGAGCCCGTCATGCTGCTTGACTTCGGTGTCGAGCCTCTCCAGCGCCTCGAAATAGAGTCCCTGGTGTGCGTAATAGAGCGCCTCACCGAAGTAAAGATCCTTCAGTTCCTGCGCGTGAACGGGACCCGAGGCCAATCTGGTGACCAGCAGGAGTCCGAGCACGAATAATGGCGTCCGACGCACGGTCTACCAATCTCCGATGTGAATCCCGTCGCGGCCGAGACCGGGTTCAGCCAGCGTAATGCCGAGCGTCTTCGGCTTGACGCCTTTCGCGAAGGCGAACGTGCCCGAGCTGCTGAAATCTTTGCCACCATTGGTCTTGCCTATCACGGTGACGCGGAGTTCGTGGTCCCCGGTTACGATGTTACCGGCGTAAGCATTCTGCACACCGCCCTTTTGCAGCGCCTCAAGTTCATTGAAGCTGTATATATGGTGTGTGGCGAGTTCGCCGTCGATCTCGATCTTCACGGCGTCCAGTCGAAAGTCCTCTCGTTCCTCGACAGCAACAAAAATGGCCAACTGTGTGCCGGAGGGATACAGCAGCCGCTCCTCGAGGTTTTTCAATTCCGAGGCCATATCCAGAACATCGGATTTGATCTCCTGGACCTGGCCGTCCAGGCTCTTCATGTTTTCGCCCGACAAGTCCTGGGAGACAGCAGTCCCGGTCAGACATGCCGTGATCAACGCCAGAAGCGCAACGCTATTGAGTCTGGACATTTTCAAAATCCCTCTTGATTTGACATATTCCATTTGCCGTTGCCAAGCCAAATCTCGCACCAATTGCGATCCGGCTAGCGCATTAAGTGTTGAGGAAATCCGCCGGCTTATCTGTGAACTGCCCCTCAGTTCACCGGGATTTTGATTTCTTGCCGGCCGAGGCGAACTCTTTCAAAACTGTGATTGGCGTCAACGATCAAATTCGCATGCCGAAAGATATTGTTGCACTCCGCCTATGATTGAAAAGTCGACCTCATTTTTTGGCGAGCTTGCCAACACCGTAGCCTGGGCGTTTCTTCTCCCAGGTGACCTCCTGTTGTCCTTAATCGCCAGGATTGCACCGCAGACTGTAGCGACCATGACGTTTGGTATGGGCGGTACCATCGTGTCATTCGTTCTTGCCCTGGTGTGCTGGTCGGGAATACTGATTGTCGGGTTGTTACTGATGCGGCTGTGTCGCAGAATTGTGTGGCAGGCCAGCTCGTTGATCAGAACACTCTTGTGGCGCGTCAAATTGACAATCGGCGACTTGAAAACGAAGTGGATCTGGAAATATCGAGAGTATTTTCCACACAAAGCGACCCGGAACGAACAGGTGTCGCAGACGGAGTTCGACGAGATTGATATCGCTGTACTTCGCTCGGTTTCCAGTCGTAGCCCCGGGGTAGCGCCCTCAGCGCCCGACCTTGCCAATCAGTTGAAGATGCGCCCGAACCAGGTTCAGCAACGTCTGGACCGGCTCGCGCACTACAATATGTTGCGGTCGGTAATGGGCGAAACTGATGGTTTCGAAAACTATCGGGTAACCGATTCGGGATTGGCGTTTGTCGCTATGTTCCAGCGTCGCGCCGAAACGTCTGCCAGCGTTACCTGAGTTTTTGCTTAAGAATCGTGTTGACCTGGCCGGGGTTGGCCTTGCCGCCCGTCTCTTTCATGACCTGGCCAACGAAAAAGCCGATCAGCTTGTCTTTGCCAGCCTTGTACTCAGCAACCTGGCCCGGATTCGCGGCAATGACCTGGTCAACAACAGCCTCGATTGCCGAGCTATCCGTTATTTGTTTGAGACCGCGTGCACCGATGACCTCGTCGGCACTACCCTCGCCTGCCCACATGGCCTCAAAGACCTCCTTGGCAATCTTGCCCGAGATCGTGTTGTCCTTGATCCGATCAAGCAGGCCTGCCAGTGCAGCAGCGGATACGGGACTTTGCTCTACAGCGATTCCGTCACGATTCAGTGCGGCTGACAAATCACCAATGACGAAGTTGGCGACGCCTTGTGGATTGCCCTGGGTTGCGGCGGCAACCTCTTCAAAATAATCGGCAAGTGGCTGCGATGCTGTCAGGATGGCCGCATCGTCCGCCCTGATTTCATACTCGTCGACAAATCGATGCTGTTTGGCGTCTGGCAACTCGGGTAGGGTCTCGCGCACAGCCTCGATGTATGCCGCATCGATTTCGACGGGCAGCAAGTCCGGATCGGGGAAGTAACGGTAGTCGTTCGCCTCTTCCTTCGAGCGCATCGGTCGCGTTTCGTCTTTATCGGAGTCGTAAAGTCGCGTCTCCTGCACGACCTTGCCGCCGTCTTCGAGCAATTCGATTTGTCGTTCGACCTCAAAGTTAATTGCCTTTTCGACAAAGCGGAACGAGTTCAGGTTCTTAAGCTCAGAGCGCGTACCAAGCTTTTCCTGCCCGTGCGGTCGCACTGAGACATTCGCATCGCAACGGAAAGATCCTTCCTGCATGTTGCCGTCGGAAATTCCCAGGTAGCGCACTATGGTGTGGATCTTGCGCATGTACGCGACGGCTTCCTTGGCCGAGCGCAAGTCGGGTTCCGAAACGATCTCGAGCAGCGGTGTTCCCGCGCGATTCAAATCAATGCCCGACGACTTGCCGAGGCCCTCATGGACAGACTTGCCCGCGTCTTCCTCGAGATGCGCACGCGTAATGCCAATGCGTTTATCGTTACCGTCTGCGTCCGTAATAAACAGTTCACCGTGCTCGACAATCGGCAATTCGAACTGGCTGATCTGGTAGCCCTTCGGCAGATCAGGATAGAAGTAGTTTTTGCGTGCAAATACCGAACGCTGCGCAACCGTGGCGTTCACAGCCAACCCGAATTTCGTCGCCATTCGTACGACCTCTTCGTTGAGCACCGGCAGCATTCCCGGGTAACCGAGATCGATGAGGCATGCTTGCGTATTGGGCTCCGCCCCATAGGTCGTTGGCGCACCCGAGAAGATTTTGCTGTCAGTCGCGAGCTGCGTGTGGATCTCGAGACCGATGACGACTTCCCAGGAACCACTCATTTGTAGTTCTCCGGGCAAGCCTGATGCCAACTCGATAACTGCTCATAGTGGTACGCACAGCGCAGTATCGCCTCTTCGCCCCAATGCGGCCCAACCAGGTGCAATCCGACCGGCAGACCGTCGACGAATCCACACGGTGTCGAAATGCCAGGTAGTCCGGCGAGGTTCGCACCGATCGTATAGATGTCATTGAGGTACATCGTGATCGGATCATCTGTCTTGTCACCGAGCTTGAACGCCGGCGTCGGCGCAGTCGGACCGGCGATGACATCGACATCGGCAAATGCCTTGTGGAAATCATCAGCAATAAGGTGGCGTACCTGTTGTGCTTTTAGGTAATAGGCATCGTAGTAACCAGCGGACAACACATAAGTACCAGTCATTATGCGGCGTTTGACCTCGGCACCGAAGCCTTCGCCGCGACTGCGGCAATAAAGGTCGTACAGGTCTTCGGGGTCCTCGGCGCGATGGCCGAAGCGCACACCGTCAAAGCGCGACAGGTTGGACGAACATTCTGCCGGGGCCACGACGTAATAGGTCGGCACTGACAAATCGAGATTTGGCAGATCGACTTCGGTCAGAATCGCGCCGTTGGACTCCAGAACCGCCAGGGATTCCCTGACTGCGGCACCAGTCTGCTCGTCCAGACCTTCATCGAAGTGCTGTCGAACAATGCCTATCCGCAGGCCTTTGAGCGATTTGGACAATCCCGCGACGTAATCGGGAACCGGATGTTCGATGCTGGTGGAGTCACGTTCGTCAAACCCGGCCATGACGCCGAGCAGCAGAGCGGCATCCTCGCTCGAGCGTGTGATCACACCCGCCTGATCGAGGCTCGATGCGAATGCGATCATGCCGTAGCGGGATACGCGCCCATACGTCGGTTTCAACCCGACGGTGCCCGTCAAAGCAGCTGGCTGGCGGATGGAACCACCCGTATCCGTGCCAGTCGCCGCCGGCGCAAGCCGTGCTGCAACGACCGCCGCGGATCCACCTGACGATCCGCCTGGCGAATACTCCAGGTCCCAGGGATTTTTAACCGGCCCGTAGTAGCTCGTCTCATTTGACGAGCCCATCGCGAACTCGTCCATGTTCGTCTTGCCAAGCACGACAGCACCGGCGCCGGCGAGTCTCTCGACAACTGTGGCGTCGTACGGAGAAACAAAATTCTCGAGCATGCGCGAGCCGCAAGTAGTCAATACGTCCCGTGTGCAGAAAATGTCTTTGTGAGCCAGCGGCAAGCCGTTGAGAACGCCTGCATTACGAGCGGCACGGGCTTCGTCGGCGAGTTTCGCTGCCGCAAGCGCCTGCTCCGCCGTGATCGTCAAGAACGCATTCAACGCCCGATTATGGGACTCGATGCGTCGGAGTAAGGCCTCAGTCAGCTCAACGGACGAGAAATCGCCGCTTTCGAGGCCGGCGGCAAGCTGCGTCAAAGATTGTTCGTGCAGATCCTGGCCCATGGCTCACTCGATGACTTTTGGTACCAAATACAGGCCATCACCGACCGACGGCGCATTCCGCTGCACGCGATCACGGTCGTTGGTCTCGGTAACCTGGTCAGGACGCAGGCGCTGGGTCGCGTGAAGCGGGTGCGCCATGGGCACGACATCGTCAGTCGCCGCCTGACCTAGCTGGTCGACGAAATCGACGATTCGTGACAGCTTGTCGACCGTTTCGCCGAATTCATCGTCGGCTAATCTGAGTCGCGCCAGCTTCGCGATATGCTGAACCTGATCTTTATCGAGTGACACGGGGAAATCCTGCTTGTCCAGGTGCGTGATTCGCCGTCCGGCGAGCGCGCACGCAATGATACATGCTGCCTTGTGCAATGTCGTGCGCATTGTTAGATTAGCGCGTTGATCTTATTTCGGGACCTTACCCGCACATGTTCAAGAACATTCTGGGTTATTTTTCCAATGATCTGTCGATCGATCTGGGCACCGCCAACACGCTGATTTACTCGCGTGGCCACGGAATTGTGCTCGACGAGCCTTCTGTCGTTGCCATTCGCGAGGACAGCGGACGCGGCGGGCGTGTGGTCGAGGCCGTCGGCGCCGAAGCCAAGAACATGCTCGGCAGAACGCCAGGAAACATCACAGCAATCCGGCCTCTGAAGGACGGTGTTATCGCCGATTTCACGGTCACCGAGAAAATGCTGCAACACTTTATTAAGAAGGCCCTGGGCACGCGCTATTTTCGCCCCAGCCCGAGAGTGTTGATCTGTGTGCCCTACGGCTCGACGCAAGTTGAGCGTCGCGCCATTCGCGAATCGGCAGAGGGTGCAGGTGCACGCAAGGTACACTTGATCGACGAACCTATGGCCGCTGCAATCGGCGCCGGCATGCCCGTGCACGAAGCCCGCGGTTCGATGGTGCTGGATATCGGCGGTGGCACATCCGAAGTCGCAGTCATTTCACTGAACGGTATTGTTTACGCTGCATCGGTCCGCATCGGCGGCGACCGCTTCGACGAAGCCATTACGAACTACGTACGCCGCAATTACGGCATCCTGATCGGCGAGGCGACCGCCGAGCGCATCAAGCACGAAATCGGCTCGGCGTTTCCCGGGCAGGAAGTCCTCGAAATCTCGGTCAAGGGCCGTAATTTGTCCGAAGGTGTGCCGCGCAGCTTTACATTAAACAGCAACGAGATTCTGGAGGCCTTGCAGGAACCGTTGCAGGGCATTGTCGGGGCCGTCAAAGAGGCGCTTGAACAGACGCCACCTGAACTCGGTGCAGACGTGGCCGACCGCGGCATTGTCCTGACCGGCGGTGGCGCAATGTTGCGCGACATCGACAAGCTGCTGATGGAGGAAACGGGTCTGCCCGTCGTTATTGCCGACGACCCGATGACCTGTGTTGCCCGAGGCGGCGGACGCGTCATCGAGCTCATAGACGAGCACGGGCCTGCCGTATTCGGTCTGGAGTAAGTCAGACACCGGACCGAATTGACAAACTGCGGATACTAACTCCCAATGGTCAATTCGCGAGCCAACAGCAGTAACCCAGCACGCATCCCGGCACTCGGCGTTCGCGTTCTGTTGTTGATGGCCGCGAGTATTCTCCTGATGGTGCTCGACCATCGGCAAAACCACCTCGACGCCGTCCGCAAGACCATCGGTGCGACTGTATATCCTCTTCAAATCGTCGTCGACGCCCCATTTCGACTTTGGGAGTGGGTTCGCGAAGGCACGTCAGAACGCAATCAACTTCAGCTCGATCTCAGCCGCCTGCAGGCGGAACGCCTGCTGACAAACGCCCGGCTGCAACGGCTGGCAGCGCTAGAAGCCGAGAATGCGCGACTGCGCGATCTGCTTGAGGCACGAGCGCAGGTGCGCGATGAAATTCGCGTCGCCGAAATTATGGCTGTGGACGCCAATCCCTATCGGCATAACATCGTCATTGATATCGGCGAACGCGACGGTGCTTACGATGGCCAGGCTATCATCGACGCTACTGGCGTGATTGGACAGATAATCGAAACGGGTCTCGCGACGTCGCAAGCGATGCTCATCAGCGACCCGAGCCACTCGCTCCCGGTTGAGGTCAATCGCAATGGCCTGCGGACAATTGCGAACGGTACCGGAGAGTTTGGCCGGCTCGATCTGCCGTTTATTACCAATAATGCCGACATCCGGCCCGGCGACCTGCTCGTCACATCCGGTCTGGGTGGTGCATTTCCGGCCGGCTATCCGGTCGCTGTTATCGAGACAGTCAATCGCGTTCCGCAGGAACCGTTTGCCGATGTCACGGCCACGCCATCGGCTGCACTCGACCAGGTACGAGAAATTATGCTGATCTGGTCTACCCCGGAGCTGGCGGATGAGTAGGGGCGGCGGTTCCCAGCGACTGCCCGTGATCGTAACGATCATCGTGTCGCTGATGCTCATGGTCATGCCCCTGCCCGACTCGGCAGAACCGTTTCGACCGGACTGGGTCGCGCTGACACTTATATATTGGGCGATGATGATGCCGCGCACCTGGAGTGTTGGTACGGCATGGATCATCGGCATCGTGCTCGACGTCGCGCAGGGCACGATACTTGGCCAGCACGGACTCGCACTTTGTTTCATCGTCTTTATGACGGTTCGCTTTCACCTACTGATGCGCGTCTTCCCAATGCAGCAGCTCACCGCGACCGTGTTCGCGATCCTTGCGATGTATCAGTTCATTCTTTTCTGGGTCAATGGCGTTGCCGGCGTGGATGTACCGGCCGTCAACTACTGGGGTCCCGTCCTCTCGGGAACCCTATTCTGGCCTTTCGTCGTAATGTTGCTTCGCGGAATTCGTATTCGGGTGCAACACCGAGGGTGACGTGAAATTACTGTCACCGATAAAAGACCACCATTCCGAACGTCGGCTGTTTATCGGGCGTGTGATCCTGACATCTGTTGTTGGTGTCTTGCTGCTCAGCACGGTCGTTGCGCGGCTCGTACAGTTACAGGTTTTCGACTACGAAGTTTTCGCGGCGCAGTCGCAAGGCAATCGGGTTCGCATCCAAGCCGTGCCCCCCATTCGTGGCCTCGTTTTCGATCGCAGAGGGCGCGTGCTCGCAGAAAACCTGCCCGCCTACCAGCTCGAACTGATTCCGGAACAGGTGGCCGATATCGATGACACCTTGCAGCGGCTTGCCGCTCTGGGACTGCTCGATGCCGAAGACATTCCCGGCTTCAAGGAACTCGTCGACAGCGGACCACGTTTCAAACCGGTCACGCTCAATTTTCGCCTGAGCGACGAAGAAATTGCCAACTTCGCGATTCAACGTCCACGTTTTCCCGGTGTCGACTTTCAACCACGACTCGTGCGTAATTACCCGAATGGCGAGGCCATCGCGCACGCTGTTGGCTACGTCGGAGCGCTGTCGAAAAACGACCTCACTCGACTTGACCCTTCTGCATATGCCGGTACGGCGCACACCGGAAAAACCGGTGTAGAGAACAGCTTTGAGGCAGACCTTCACGGCGATGTCGGTTATCGGCATGTTGTCTCCAATGCACTCGGGCGCCAGATTCCAACGGACTCAAGAGACTTGTCGGATTCATTGCCTACCGACGAGTCGCCACTGCCTGGCCAGAACGTTTACCTTAGCATCGATCTCGACCTGCAAAAGATCGCAATGGAATCCCTTGAGGGAAGGCGTGGTGGTGTCGTCGCCATCGATCCCTGGACGGGTGAGATCCTCGCTCTGGTCAGTGCACCATCGTTCGATCCGAACCTGTTTGCCGTGGGTATGTCGATAAGCCAGTACGCGGCCCTGCGAGACGACGTTGCGCGCCCATTATTCAACCGTGCCATACGCGGTGCATATCCGCCCGGATCGACGATCAAGCCGATGCTCGCGCTTGCGGCACTCGAATCCGGCGCTACCAATTTGACCAGACGGACCGTCTGTCGTGGTTTCTTCACACTGCCAAACACAACACACCGCTATCGGGACTGGAAACCCGAAGGACACGGCGAAGTCGATCTGCATGACGCGATTCAGCAATCCTGTGATGTTTATTTTTACGAGATCAGCGGCGACATCGGTATCGATCGTATGCATTACTACCTCGACCAGTTCGGTCTTGGCCAGGAGACCGGTGTCGACGTTAACGGCGAGCACCCCGGACTCGTGCCATCACGGGAGTGGAAACGAAATAACTTTCGAGAGCCAACAGACCAGCGCTGGTACAACGGCGAAACAGTCATCGCATCCATCGGTCAGGGCTATATGCTCGCCACTCCGCTACAGCTTGCAAGCGCGGCAGCAACGCTGGCGACCCGCGGGGTTCGGTACGAGCCACATCTGGTCGCCGCCGTTGAAGATGCACTGACAGGAGAGAGAGTACTGGTCTCACCCAAGCGCCTTGACGATGTCCGCATCGACGATGAAGCACACTGGGACACTGTGCTCGGAGCCATGCATGACGTGATGCAGACTGTTCGAGGCACAGCCTGGGCTGTCGGCGGCAACGCGCCCTACCAAATGGCCGGCAAGAGTGGCACAGCGCAAGTGTTTTCCATTGCACAGGAAGAAGAGTACGACGAAGACGAAATTGAGGAACGCCTGCGCGATCACGCTTTGTTCCTTTCCTTTGCGCCATTCGACCAGCCGCGCATTGCTGTTGCTGTCGTCGTCGAAAATGGCTCAAGTGGCAGTCGCGTTGCTGCGCCAATAGCGCGTGCGATCATGGACGAATACCTTGGATACGGTACTGATGCTCCATAGCGACCCGCAACGATTGATATCTGGCAAAGCCGCGCCATTGGGTAACTTTGCTCAAGTGTGGCGGCGCCTGAAAATTGATGGCCCGTTACTTATCGGCCTTTTGTTGATTTGCGCTCTCGGGCTCGTCGTCCTGTATAGCGCGGTCGGTGAAAACATGCGCCTTTGGATCAACCAGGTCGTGCGACTGGCTGTGGCAATCGTCGCGATGTTCATCGTCGCGCAAATGCCACCCGAGTTCCTGCGGCGCTGGACGCCTTGGGGTTTTCTCGTCGGGCTGGTGTTGCTGGTCCTGGTGCTGACGACCGGTGAAGTTGGCCAGGGCGCAAGACGCTGGCTTGATCTCGGCATTCGCTTTCAACCGTCGGAAATCATGAAACTTGCTGTTCCCATGATGGCCGCTTGGTATTTGCATGACCGGCATATTCCACCGAAAGCCGGCCAGCTGCTCTTGCTTGCGGTCATGATTCTGGTGCCTACGCTATTGATCGCACAGCAACCCGATCTCGGTACAGCACTTTTGATCGCTGCCTCCGGTGTAATCGTCATTATTCTCGCCGGCCTGCCAATTCGACTGATGATTGCGCTGGCTGTGCTCTCGGTGCCGGGTGCGCTGGTTTTATGGAATTTCATGCAGGACTATCAAAAGCAGCGCGTGTTAACGCTGCTTGATCCCGACAGCGATCCTCTCGGGGCGGGCTACAACATTATTCAGTCGAAGATCGCTATTGGTTCAGGCGGCCTGTTCGGCAAGGGCTGGACTAACGGCTCGCAAGCGCATCTCGAATACCTGCCCGAACGCGATACCGATTTCATATTCGCGGTTATGGGAGAGGAGCTCGGTCTGTTCGGCTTGTTATCGCTACTCTGTTTGTATGTGTTTGTCGTTGGCCGTGGACTCTACATCGCGATTCAGGCACCTGATACGTATTCACGTTTGCTCGCCGGCTCGATCAGCCTGACGTTCTTCGTCTACGTGTTCGTCAATACGGCCATGGTTACCGGCCTCGTCCCGGTCGTAGGCATTCCTTTGCCGCTGGTTAGTTTCGGCGGCACGTCCATGGTGACGCTGATGGCTGGATTCGGTATTCTGATGTCCATTCAATCCAACCGGAAACTGTTGCCGCACTAATGACTTCCCGATTCGCCGCCGGCATCGCTTTTTTCCTGTTATGTACCTCACCGAGCTACGCCGTCGATCTCGACCGCGACGACGTACAGGCGTTCATCAAGTTTATGGCCGAGGAGCACGACTACGACCGTGCCAAACTCCGCGACATCCTGGGCCAGGCCGAGATGCAAAGCTCGATCATCGATCTGATCAGCAAGCCGGCCGAGAAAACCCTGACCTGGGAGGAATACCGGCCCATCTTCATGACCAGAGAACGCATCAAGGCCGGCGCTGCATTCTGGCAGGAGCATCGTGAAGCACTCGAGGACATCAGTTCCCGCAACGGCGTACCGATCGAGATTATGGTCGGCATCATCGGCGTCGAAACTTACTTTGGTCGTATTACAGGTGGCCATCGTGTGCTCGATGCTCTCGCGACGCTCGCGTTTTACTATCCGCCCAGGCAGAAATTTTTCCGTGGCGAACTCGAGCAATTCCTGTTGCTCGTTCGTGAAGAGAACATGCAACCGGGCGATGCATTTGGCTCTTATGCCGGCGCGATGGGCAGACCGCAGTTCATGCCATCTAGCTACCGTGCCTACGCAGTTGACTCGACCGGTGATGGCAAGCGTGACATCTGGAATAACTGGAAGGACGTCGCCGGTAGCATCGCGAATTACTTCAATGCGCATGGCTGGAGGACGGGCGAAGAAGTCGCATCCCCGGCGACTATCGGCGATCACTGGACGGGACCGTTTCCGGAAAATGTTTTGAAGCCCAAGGAGACTGTCAGCTCTTTGAGCCAAAGCGGCGTAATGTTCTCGACCGCCATGCCCAATGACAGCGCCGGCCAGTTACTGACGTTTGAAGGTGCCAAAGGCGAAGAGCACTGGGTCGGCTTTCATAACTTTTTTGTAATCACACGGTACAACCACAGCGCCATGTATGGCCTGGCGGTGCACCAACTCGGACAGGAAATAGCGCTCAAGGTCGAAAGCAGTGCCCCGTAACCGGCTTCATTTTCTGCTCCTGATGCTGCTATGTGCATCACTCGCTGCTTGCGGGTCCAACAAGAACAAGGATGGTCCGCCTCGATCAGGCAGTGCATCGATTCCTGACCTGCCGGATGATGCGATACCGCGCCGCGAGCCACGCAGCAAATATGGCAACGGCCCGGTCTACGAAGTACTCGGCAAACGCTACACGGTCATGGCAAGCAGTAGCGGCTACAAAGAGCGCGGCGTCGCCTCGTGGTATGGCAAGAAATTCCACGGCAACCTGACGTCAAATCGTGAACCCTACGACATGTACGCGATGACCGCCGCGCACAAATCCCTGCCGCTGCCGACATACGTTCGCGTTCGCAACCTGAGTAACAATCGAACTGTTGTCGTTCGCGTCAACGATCGTGGCCCATTCGTACACAATCGAATCATCGATCTGTCTTACTCGGCTGCTCTGAAGCTCGACATGGTTAAGGATGGCACGAGCCTCGTTGAAGTGCAGGCAATCAACTTCAACGCTCCACCAGGCGATCGCCCGACACGAAAAGTTGTGCCAGAAGAACCAGCGCCAGTATCAACCCCCCCACCGGCGCCACCAGCAGACAGCACGCGGAAAATTGAAAACACAATATACGCTCAGGTTGGTGCCTTCGGCACGCGCGAGAATGCGGAACGGCGCCTGGCAGCGCTT
>Ga0070723_10000345_pt1 | contig 12207 bp, 10 predicted proteins | sample tdAd002_FD_67277 | JGI IMG/M metagenome (GOLD analysis project Ga0070723, IMG submission 67277) | Marine sediment microbial communities from the Atlantic coast under amendment with organic carbon and nitrate - tdAd00.2 | ecosystem: Environmental > Aquatic > Marine > Coastal > Sediment | place...
CCACCGGTCATCAACCCGAAATCAAACTGAGTGCCGTTTCCGAAGGTGTGCACGCCAAAGGCTCTCTTGACTGCGATGTTGTCATCACCTGTAAGACCCGAGCCTGAGACTTCGCCGGTAACGAGGTCCGCAGTTTGACTCTGGTTGTTGCCGCTCCTAAAACCGTCGGTACTACCCCGATTCCAGTTTTGGTCAGTGACTTCAAAGTTTACAATGATACGGGTCTGATCGTTGACAAGGATCCTCGCCGTGAGGTCTAATTCCTGGTCATAGTACTGATAGTCGACCGCGTCGTCATCTGGATCAAATCGATCCGCTCCTTGCAGACCACTATCATTACTTATGGCACTGCCCCTTACATAGAACATACCGGTCATGTCAAAACCGACCGCCCAGGCCGCGCCGGTTGAAACCATAACAATCAGCACGGCGATAAGTAATTTCTTCATCTTTTTTCCTCCTTAAAGGATTTAAATTACGATTTAAAACAGTTTACCTAATAATTTCTTACCTAATAATTTCTTGCCTAATAATTTCCGTTTTTGCTTTTTTTCCTATTACCTCCCTTCCCTGCGCAACAGAACCCAATGAGAATATTGAGCCCAACACGCTGGAATAATTTAAATTTCTTAACCTGCCGACACACAAGCAGAAAGTTATGTATTTCTCTAACAACCGATTTTAAGAATGTCAAGCATCTTTTTCAGGTGTCAGGCGGTTTTTTTTTGTTGCATCATGGACTTGTCATGTTATAATGTCAAGTAAAATTATATATAATTTATATATAATTCTATTGAATTAGAATATATTGTATTTTATTAAATCAAGTTACTATATATTGTGCACCTGTAAATAAAAATTTAGAGTAAAATCGAGCTTTTCTATCAAAAAGCCCCACTTTAGTACCTCTGAACTGCAACTATACACTTTTTGCAGGCTATGGGAAAACCTTTAAGAATAAGTCAAATAAATCTTTAAAAGATTAATAATTCATGATAGAAGCCGTTTCAAAATCTTAATATCAATATAATTTTGAGTATTTTATTTGATAGTATCGTAAAAAGTCTAAAGACTCCCTCCCCCTTTAATCCCCTCCCGCCAGGGGAGGGGAAATCTGACTTTTCACGAGACTATCAATCTTACTTATAGGTTATAAAACAGCTTCTTGGAAGGAAAGTACTTCAATTGAAATTAAAAAAGAAAAGTTATTTTCTAATTCTTAACTTTTTTATCATCATTCTCTTTATCTTCTGCAAAGCAGCCTCGGCCGACAAGCCGTTTAGAGTGCTTGTCCTGCCCTTTAATATCCATTCGGAAAAAGATCTGTCTTTTTTGCAAAAAGGGATTCAAGACATGTTGTCAAGCAGGCTTTTTATAGAAGACAAGGTTGTCTTGATCAGCCAAGAAGAAACCAACCAGGCCATCGAGGACTTGTCTGAACCGATAAACGAAAAGAACGCCTATTCTCTTGCCACAGAGCTACAAGCCGATTATGTGCTGATTGGCAGCCTGACGGTGTTTGGAGAAAGTATCAGCACGGATGCTCGTTTCATTGATGTCCATCAAAAAAAGGCGGTGGTCGTTTTCAGTCAAATTGCCCAAAGCCAGAGTGACGTCATATCCCATATCAATCTTTTTTCCGGCCTGATCAGCGAGAAAGTTTTCGGTCAAACGGCTATTGCCTATCAACCGCCATCGGCACCTTCAACCCCGCAACCGTCTACATCCAAGGAAAGCGAAGGTGATATCCGCCGGCACCCGGAAACCCTGTGGACCCAGGAAAAAGGTACAATTATAGCATCATCTGGCTCGGATCAATCATCGTCTTCACTAAAGACGACCATCTGGAAAAGCAGGACAATTCCTACAAAAATTAAGGGGTTGGCGGTTGGTGATGTGGATGGTGATGGAAAACAAGAAACCGTCTTTATCAGTGGCATAACGGTGTTTGTCTATCGACATGATGAAAGCAGGTTCGTCAAGGTTGCAGAAATAACCAGTCGTCGCAATAACATTCATATCGGTGTGGATATTGCAGACATCAATAAAAACGGCAAGGCAGAAATTTTTGTCACGAATTATAATAACACCGACCAAATGAACTCCTTTGTGCTGGAATGGAATGGAACGGAATTCGTACGAATTCTTGACAAAACAAACTGGTATTACCGGGTCTTGAATGTAACCGACCGCGGAAATATTCTTCTGGGGCAAAAACGGGGAAGTTCAAACGAAATGTTTGCTTCGGGTGTTTACGAAATGACATGGGAAAATGGTGAGTACATCCCTGCCCAACCACAGAATCTTCCAAACAACATGAATATTTATGGCTTTAATTATGGAAACGTAATGAATGACGGCCGGGAATTGATCGTGGCTTTTCTGCGAAACGATAAGGTTCGCATTTTGGATTCCAATGGGGAAGAAGAATGGAGAAGCAGCGAAGTGTTTGGCGGAAACACTATTTATCTTGAGAGACCGCTTGAATGGGATGAAGGTGATAAAGATGCTAAAGAGCTCTTGACAAAACGGTATTATCTGCCCCACCGTATCCATGTAGCAGATCTGGATAGAGACGGAAAAAACGAAATTGTCCTTATCAAAAACAACGAAGTCACAAAAAGGTCCTTTCAGCGTATCAGATCATATTCAAACGGACAGGTTGAATCTCTCATCTGGAATCAAATCGGGATGAATCTGAAATGGAAGACTCAGAAAATCTCCGGATACATCAGCGATTTTGTCATCGGTGATTTTAACAATGACGGAAAAGATGAGCTCGTCATTTGTAATGTTTCAAATACCAAGCTTGTCATTGGAAAACATAAAAGCTATATCGTTTCCTGGGCCATGAAAGAATAATAATAGCTTGACATATCAACCTTTCCTGCCAAAGGATTTCTCAAGATCATTTATGCTCCAGCTGATCCAGGTGGGCCGGCCGTGCGGGCAGTTGGAGGGATTATCACATTTATCTAGCTGGTCTAAAAGCCCCTTGATCTCTTTATCCGAAAGCTTCCGGTTGGCCCTTATGGCCCCGTGGCAGGCCATGAGTATCAGACACTGGTCAATCACTTTTTCAAGGCCCGGCGTAAAACCTGTTTGTGCCATCTTTTCGACAATCTCCATTACAAGGGGTCTAACCTCTTTGTTTTCAAGCAGCGCCGGAACGGATTTGACCGCAAAGGTGTTCCCGCCAAAGGGTTCTATTTCCAATCCCAGTTCATTTAAATCAGGAATCAGTTTTTCAAGAATTTCTGCTTCCCTGTATCCAAGGTCAATGGTTTCTGGGATAAGGAGTTTCTGGGATGCCTTGCTTAAAGTGGATGACCGCTTTTTGAGCCGCTCAAACAGAATCCGTTCATGGGCAGCATGCTGGTCGATCAGCACAAGCCCGTCGGCAGACTCGCAAAGGATGTATGTATCGTGAAACTGGCCGATTATACTTAAATCGCCGAACTTTTTTCTTGTCCAGAGTTCGGTCTGGTTGCTGGTCGGAATGAAGTGGAAATCCCTTTTCTGCGGGGATGCCGGGTGTTGGGTGCTGGAGATTGGGTGCTTGATGTTGGATGGCCGTTTCTTAACTGAGATCTCCTTTTTCGAACTGATGAAATGGGGCAGGGATTCAGAGATGCGAGATTTTACTTCCAGCGGTTCTGGTTCCGGAAACCTTTTTGGGCTCCACTCGGGCTGGTCGATAAAACGCAACGTGTCTGCCACAACTCCGGTAACCGCATCATGAACTTTATTCTGCTCCTCAAACCTTACCTCATGCTTTGTTGGATGGACATTAACATCCACACGGTCAAAGGGAACTTTGATAAAAAGAACCGCCACCGGAAACTGTCCCTTCATTAATCTTGAACCATACCCTTTGAAAAGGGCATGCTGGACGACGCGATTACGGACAAACCTTCCGTTCACATATACATATATTCCCCGGGATGTACTGCGCGTAATCCTGGGAGAGGATATCCAGCCGGTGACTGCAAGAAAATCGGAGGTAAATTCTATTTCATTAAGATCATTTTTGATGCCCTTACCGAAAACATCCGCAACCCTGTCAGCGGGATCGCTTGTGGCTGACCAGTTTTTAACAATCTTGCCGTTATGAATTAGCCTGAACTGAACATCGGGCCGTCCTAAAGCCATGCTTGAAACCGTATCTGCAATATGTCCCATCTCTGTGTTGACGGTCTTTAAAAACTTCCGCCTGGCAGGCATATTAAAGAAAAGCTGCTTGACGGTGACCATTGTCCCTAAAGGAGCGCCGACTTGGGAAACTTTTTTTAGCCTGCCGCCTTCAACAATAATTTCGGTTCCTGCCTGAGAGGCCTGGTCCCTTGTTACAAGACAAAATTTGGAAACCGCGGCAATGCTCGGCAGGGCTTCACCCCTGAAACCAAGCGTGTTGATGGCAAACAGATCTTTGTCTTTGTAAATTTTGCTGGTTGCGTAGCGTTCCGGTGCAAGCAAGGCATCATCTCGGTTCATGCCGCTGCCGTTGTCGGAAACCCGGATCAGAGACCGCCCGCCTTTTTCCACTTCTATGATGATTCTTGTGCTGTTTGCATCCAGCGCATTCTCGACCAGCTCTTTTACAACAGAAGACGGGCGCTCGACAACTTCGCCCGCAGCGATTTTGTTTGATAAAATCTCAGGGAGTATTTTTATTTTGGACATGGTTTTTATAGGTGCTGCTACTTCTCTTCCTTAAGCAGAGTGCGGAGCAAAAAATCCGCATCCATGGGCGACAGGTTGAATTTCAAGCATGCCTCTTCGATGAGTTCCTTGAATTCCTTTTCCTGATTGAACTTTCGTTCATCAGAGACCCACTTGACGGCCTTCCTCAACTCTTCTCCTTTGGGCTGAATACTCATGACTGAATTCCTTTACTATTTAATTATTTTTTATAAATTTGGTTTTTTCTTGTGAAAGTCGGTGGCCTGTTCGAAATTGTAAGCCACTTTAAAAAGCTTTCCTTCCTCAAAATGTTTTGCCATTATCTGGAGCCCGATGGGAAGGCCTGAAGATGAAAATCCGCACGGGACCGATATGCCTGGTATTCCGGCAAGGTTTGCCGAAAGAGTAAAGATGTCAGATAGATACATTGTCAATGGGTCGTCGATCATTTCCCCTATTTTAAAGGCCGGAGTGGGCGCCACCGGTGACAGGATCACATCGCAGGTTTTATAGGCCTTTTTAAAATCTTCTATGATCAATGTTCGAACTTGAGATGCTTTGCCGTAATAGGCATCGTAGTATCCGGCTGACAGCGCATAGGTTCCCAGGATTATGCGCCGCTGAACTTCAGGCCCGAACCCTTTGGACCGGGTGCTTTTGTACATTCCCATAAGGCTTTTTGTGTCTTTGTCCCTGTAACCGTACTTAACTCCGTCATACCGGGCAAGATTGGAACTGGCCTCGGAAGGTGCAATCACATAATAGGCCGCCACCGCATGTTCCGTGTGAGGCAGAGAGATTTCAACGCACCCGGCTCCCAGATCTTCTATTCTTTGGACGGCACATTTGACCGCATAGGAAACATCGGGATCGAGTCCTTGGGCCGCACTGTATTCCTTTGGGATACCGACAACCATCCCTTTTAGATCATCTTTAAGAAAATCCGTATAATCCGGAACATCCTCCGGCACCGACGTGGAGTCGGATGGGTCGTAATCGGAAATAACATTCATTAGCATGGCGCAATCGGTAACATCCTTGGTCAGCGGACCGATCTGATCTAAAGAGGAAGCAAATGCGACCAGACCAAAACGGGAAACTCTGCCGTATGTGGGTTTCATCCCGACAACACCGCAATGGGATGCGGGCTGGCGGATCGACCCGCCGGTATCCGAACCCAACGATCCTATACACATGTCCGCGGCAACCGCCGCTGCGGAGCCTCCGCTTGAACCGCCGGGAATACGCGTCAGATCCCACGGATTATGGGTTGGTTTGAAGCCTGAGTTCTCGGTGGATGAACCCATTGCAAATTCATCCATGTTCGACTTTCCGACAATCACGGCATTTTGTTTTTTTAATTTTTTTACCACCGTGGCATCGTATGGCGGCATAAAATCTTCGAGAATCATGGATCCACAGGTTGTGCGCAAACCCTTTGTGCAAATAAGATCTTTCAGCGCCAGTGGAATGCCTGTCAAGGGTAAAATGTTGCCCTGGGAAATTGCTTTATCGGCAATCTCAGCCTGGGTCATGGCCGTTTCACCGTCCACAGTGATATATGCACGAACGTTCCCTTCTACATCGTCGATACGATCAAGAACCGCCTGTGTCAGTTGCCGGGAAGATATCTCTTTTTGTTTTAGAAGCCTGTGGGCTTCTTTTATTGTAAGTTCATAAAGCTTCATACTTCTTGTTCCTTTTTACGAGTTAATCACCTTTGGAACAATAAAATTTCCATCCTCTTTTTCAGGAGCATTGGAAAGGGCCGAATCACTGTCAAAACTTTGCCTTTCATCATCTTCCCGAAAGGCGTTGGTCAGAGAAATGGCATGAGATGTCGGTATCACATCTCGGGTGTCAACTGCTTTCAATTTATCGACATATTCCAATACCGTCCCTATCTGCCTGGCAAATTTATCTATAAGCACCTTGTCAACATCAAGACGGGCAAGGTTTGCCACATGGAGGACTTCTTCTTTTGTTATTTTCATAATATCTTCCTAATCCGGACAAACCGGAAAAAATTGCCACAAAGGCACAAAGACACAAAGGAAAACTGTTTGTTAAAATTCATCTTCGTGTCTTGGTGGCGAATATGTTTTGCCATAAAAAACACAAAATTTACAATTCAGCCCTAACGCTGAACTATGATTGCTTGTATCTTTTCTTTTTTCAACCTGTTAAGCGTGTTGCCGGCTTCGGCCCTGTTTTTGAAATACCCTACCCTTACCCTGTAAAAGATACCCCTTCCCGGAATTTTCCCGATGCTCCTGTATGCAGAGTACCCTCTTTTTTTTAACTTTGCCACCATCTTATCGGCATCTTTTGAATTTTTTAATGAAGCGACCTGAATGGTAATGTTTTTATTGTCTTTAGCTGTTTTTTTAAAAGTGGCCGTCTTGTTTTTTCGGGCTGTTACGGTCTTTTTGGATACGACTGCCTTTTTTGCCTTTGAAACGGCTTTTTTATGCAAAGGCTTTTTTTTTGTTTCAGAAATATCAGCTTCCAGCCTCTCTTCACCGCCGGTATTTTTCAGAGCCTCGTAAAATCCCATTTTAGTTTTACTGTCGGCAGGCTTTGAATCTAATTTATACTGGTCGAGTTCCTTATTGATAACAGCTTCTTTTAAAGCAGTCAGTTCGTTTTGAAGCTTTTCAATATCAAACCTTACGGGGACGGTCTCTCTTCCCACAAGGATGCCGAGGACAAACATCCATACACAGGCAAAAAAGGTCAGACAAATCCATATGGTTAACCCTTTGCGCGTTTGCGGAATGGATGATTTCTTTTTTTTCGGCGAAGCCTTTTCTTTTTTTTTCATTGTTTTTTATAACTCACCGCAAAGACGATTAGGCTACATCCTTTCCGGGGCAGATACACCCAACAGTGTCAATCCATTTCGTATGATTTTTTGCACCGCCAGCACCATATAGAGCCGGCCCAGGGACAATAGAGGTACATCCGTCAGAACTCTGTGCTTATTGTAATAGGCATGAAAACAAGCCGAAAGGTCCATCAGATAGAATGTTATGCGGTGAGGTTCCATAAATTTTGCGCTGTTTTTTATGACCTCGGGATAGCGAGCCATGGTTTTCATAAGGCTGATTTCTTCGGGTTCTTTAAGCATTGCTATGGCCTCTTTGTCCCAGGTGATATCGTCTAACCCTCTTTCCAGTCCCTTACGGACAATACTCGATATCCGGGCATGCACGTATTGAACGTAAAAAACCGGGTTGTCGTTAGTCTTTTTCTTTGCCAGCTCCAGATCAAAATCAAGCGGGCTCTCATAATTGCGGGTCAGGAAAATAAATCTTGCTGCATCTTTTCCTACTTCTTTGACCACGTCACTTAGAGTAACAAATTCACCGGCCCGGGTAGACATGGCAACCGGTTCTCCGCTTCGCAGGAGATTGACAAGCTGTACCAGAATGACATTAAATTGATCTCTTTTATAGCCCGATGCTTCTATAGAACCTTCCATTCGGGAGACATATCCGTGGTGGTCAGCACCCCAGACATCGATCACCCGGTTAAAGCCACGCTCAAACTTGTCTATGTGATATGCGATGTCGGATGCAAAATATGTTGTCTGGCCGTTCCGGCGGACCACAACACGATCTTTCTCATCACCAAAATCTTCTGTTTTAAACCAGAGTGCCCCATCTTTTTTATATACAATGTTTTTTTCTCGAAAATCGTTTATAACAGCACCCACTTTGCCGGAATCGTAAAGGCTTTGCTCGCTGTACCAGTTGTCAAATTCAACACCGAAGCTCACCAGATCCTGTCGAATCTGAACAATAATATCTTCTGCCACAAACCGCGCACAATATGAAGTCGATTTTTCTTCATCCTGATCAAGAAGCGCTTTTCCCTTGCTGTCCCTTATTTTTTTTGCATAATCACGGATATAACCGCCCTGATAACAGTCCTCCGGGAACTGAATATCTTCCCCCAGCAACTCCTTATACCGGAGAAAAACAGATCTGCCCAGTGTATTTATCTGCCGGCCCGAATCGTTGATATAGTATTCCTTTTGAACATCATATCCGCAAAACCCCAAGATATTGGCCACGCTGTCACCTACAGCAGCACCCCGCCCGTGTCCTACATGCAAAGGCCCTGTTGGATTGGAGCTTACAAACTCCACCTGGATTTTTTCACCATTGCCGATATCTGAAGCTCCATAACGGATATCCTCTTGATGAATTTTGTGTAAAACAGGATACCATGACCACGTGTTTAAAAAAAAATTGATGAAGCCGGGACCGGCAATCTCTGTTTTTGCTAAAATATTGTCCGGATCTGTGACATGTTTTAAAATTGATTCTGCGATCTTTCGCGGGGGCATCTTTTGGACAGATGCCGTAACCATTGCAATGTTTGTAGAAAAATCACCATGCGATTCTATCTTGGGCACTTCGACCTCGATTGCAGAAAACGCTTTTGAAGGCAAATCCCCTTTTTCATATGCACAGGTTACAGCTTCAAGAATCAGGTTTTTTATTTTATGTTTCATTTATTCCATACTTTCTCTCTTTTTTGTTTTCGTGATGTCTCTTTCTCAAAAAGGTTACAACTCATAAAGTCTTTTTATTTCTAAGTCAAGACACTTTGCAGGTACAATTTTCCTGCTATACCTTGAAGCTTGTGCTATTTTATGACATAATGATTTGCATGAAATATCGTTGTTAAATCCGAATAAACAACACAGGAGGGGAAAAATGCTTGTTAAAAACTGGATGAGCAAAGAAGTTATAACCGTGGATGCGGACGAATCCATGCAGAATGCCATTTACATCCTACAGGAACAGAATATCAAAATGCTGCCGGTGATGGAAAAAGGAGAGATCGTCGGAATTATCACCGACCGGGATCTTAAAAAAGCCTCCCCTTCTGACGCCACAACGCTTGATATGCATGAGCTTTTATTTCTTATCTCCAAAATAAAAATAAGAGATTTAATGAAAAAATCTGTTTATACCGTCCAGCCCGACTGCACGGTTGAAGAGGCCGCCGCCACCCTTCTGGAAAAAAAGATTTCAGGTCTTCCGGTGGTCGATGAAAACAACCGGTTGTTAGGGATTATAACCCGTAGCGATCTTTTCAGGGTGATCATTTCCCTGACCGGACTGGGTAAAAAAGGTGTGCAATTCGCTATACGCATAAAAGACATGCCCGGCCCCATCAAGGAAGTCAGGGAACTCATCCACGAGTATGGAGGACGAACCGCCAGTATACTTAGCTCGTGGGATAATGCACCTCCCGATTATATGAATATCTACTTCAGGGTTTACCAGATCGACAGGCAAAAACTGCCGTCACTTTTAGACAAGATCAAAGAAAAGGGGAAGCTACTTTATATGGTGGATCACAGGGAAGACAAACGAACCATTTATTAATGAATCATCTCCAAAAGAGTTGATGATTTTGAAAGGATTCAAGGGGTCAAGGGTCCAAGGATTCGGGTGAAATGCTTCACTAAATTGCAAAAACTCGGGGTAACGCCCTCAAACAGTTTGCAATTCTTAACGTTCAGCCTTTCATGAATCTTTTTCCAAAAATCCTCAATGTCGCTCGCAAAAGATTTTTTACGAATTCATCAAATTTTCTTGACATAATCCATTTTATCATATAATTGTTCCTGGAAAATTGCAGTCAGAAGGCTGCAGCAAAATTTATTTCATAAAAAACAAACAACGCCACGAAGGTACGGGTATCATGAAGATGCTGTAACTTTGTGGTTTTTTTTTGCAGCAAAGAAGGTTTTCATGAAAAAAAGGACGATTTTTACGTTTATTATTGCAACGATCTTCATACTGACAGGACAGGCTTCTGCACATTTCGGTATGGTAATCCCCTCGGATTCCATGGTCATGCAGGGGGAAAGTAAAACCGTGGTTCTGAAACTGTCATTTTCACATCCTTTTGAAGGCGAGGGTATGGATCTGGTAAAGCCGGTTGCTTTCGGAGTTATGGCAAATGGCAAGAAACAGAATTTGCTCGGCGATCTAAAAAAAGTGCAAATTATGGATCACACAACCTGGGAAGTTGACTACAAAGTGAAAAGACCGGGGGTTTACATATTTTACATGGAGCCCAAACCCTACCGGGAACCTGCCGAGGATTGTTTTATAGTGCATTACACAAAGACGGTGGTTACGGCATTCGGTGATGATGAAGGCTGGGATGAAGAAATCGGGCTTAAAACCGAGATCGTTCCCCTTTCAAAGCCGTTCGGTCTTTATGCAGGAAATGTTTTCCAGGGAATCGTCAAGCTGGATGGAAAACCTGTACCTTATGCCCAAGTGGAAGTGGAATACTATAACAAAGATGGGCAGGCTAAAGCACCGACAGACTACATGGTCACCCAAACAATTAAGGCGGATCGAAATGGTCTTTTCACCTATGCTGCGCCCAGAGCCGGCTGGTGGGGTTTTGCCGCTCTTAACCAGGCTGATTTCAAGCTAAAGCATGCCGGTGAAGAAAAAGACGTGGAACTCGGTGCCGTCATATGGATCAGGTTTCACGATATGAACAAAAAATAAAAGATAAATCATGCATATATCAGAAGGAATATTATCACCGGCCGTTCTCATAGGAGGAGCAGCCATTACGGCAGCAGGCGTTGCTGTCGGCATGAGAGGTCTTGATCAAAAAGAAATCCCATCCATAGGAATTTTATCGGCCGCCTTTTTTGTGGCTTCCCTGATCCACGTGCCGGCAGGTCCGGTTTCAGTACATCTGATTCTTAACGGCCTGGTGGGGTTGATCCTCGGATGGAAGGCCTTTCCAGCAATACTTGTCGGTCTGGCACTCCAGGCACTCCTTTTTCAGTTCGGCGGCATTACTACATTAGGCGTAAACACACTGAATATGGCTCTTCCTGCAGTCGTCTGTTATTACTTGTTCGGATGGGGCACAAAGTCAGGCACCGGGCTGTATGCATTCATATTTGCAGCATTTGCGTCCGGCTTCTGTGCTGTTTTAATGGCCGGCATTTTGGTGGGATTGTCTTTGTACATGACAGGCGAAGCTTTCTTGCCGGCGGCCAAACTTGTGGTTGCAGCTCATCTTCCTGTAATGCTAATCGAAGGGATTCTGACGGCCGCCTGCGCCCTTTTTCTTAGAAAAGTAAGACCCGAGATTTTGGAGGTAGCCAATGCTCCTAACTAACCGACACATAAACATAAAGCGAGACCTTTGTAAAACGCCCCCTTTTGCCCAATGCCGGCGCCTGCCCCGTGGAATGCGTAGCCTATTCCTCTGGGGTCAGGCTCAAATTTCAATCCTCAAAATACTCAATGTATTCTTGCGGTTAAAATTATCGCCTTTCTTGGCCTTGAACAAAATTGAACGTTTTGCAAAGGTCTCAAAGCACAAAGTTATATGTCTTGTTTTTGCGGTTTTGTGGCTTTTGCCTGTGCCTGTATCTGCTCACAAGGTTATGATCTTTGCCTGGGTGGAAGGAGATACGATTCACACTCAAAGCAAATTCAGCGGAGGCAAACAAACAAAAAA
>Ga0070723_10000346_pt1 | contig 12187 bp, 8 predicted proteins | sample tdAd002_FD_67277 | JGI IMG/M metagenome (GOLD analysis project Ga0070723, IMG submission 67277) | Marine sediment microbial communities from the Atlantic coast under amendment with organic carbon and nitrate - tdAd00.2 | ecosystem: Environmental > Aquatic > Marine > Coastal > Sediment | place...
GGCCATGATCCCGGCGCGATAGGTAAAGCGCGCACGCGCGAGAAAGACGTGGCCCTCGCCATCTCGAAGCGACTTGCTGCGAAAATCAATTCCGAGCATGGCATGCGTGCGGTGCTCATTCGCGATAGAGACGTTTACATTGATCATCGCGGGCGAACTGCCATCGCGCACAGGAGCAATGCAGACTTGTTCGTCTCAATTCACGCGGATGCAGTGGGCGACCGTCGCGCGAATGGAGCGACGGTCTATGCATTGTCACTGAAGGGAGCGAGCGACGAGGAAGCTCGGCTACTCGCGCAGCGCGAGAATGCGGCGGTCTCGGTCGGCGGTGTGTCGCTTGACGACAAAGACCCGGTGCTGGCATCGGTGTTGCTGGATTTGTCGCAGAACGCTTCACTGAGTGCGAGCCTTGAAGTCGGCTCAAAGGTAATTGCCGAACTTGCGGACGTCGTGAGGGTGCGCAGGCGCACCGTGCAACAGGCCAATCTTCTCGTTCTCAAATCGCTGGATATGCCTTCTGTTCTGGTTGAAACAGCCTACATTTCTAATCCGAGCGAGGAAAAGAAGCTCAGGGATCCAGGTCACCAGGCCAAACTCGCAAACGCGATCCTTGGCGGTCTTCGTCATTACTTCTATACTAATCCACCGCCTGACACGCAGATTGCGATGGATGTGCGCAGAACTCCCGACCGGCAGGTTCGGCACGTCATCGCACGAGGCGACACGCTGTCGCAGATCGCGGCGCGTTACAACGTCAGCACAGCGTCGATTCGTGCGGCCAATAGCCTGAATAACGACCGGATTCGCGTCGGCCAAACGCTGTCGATTCCAATTTTCCCGGGCACCTGATTCAGCTCTAACAAGACTTTTGCCCGCCGTTTTGAAAAAATGGCGGGCCGTCTTCACGTGCTTGCTGGTTACGTATGCCGATTCTGCAGTTGCCCAATCATCTGATTAACCAGATCGCCGCTGGCGAGGTGGTCGAACGGCCGGCGTCCGTCGTGAAAGAACTCGTCGAGAATAGCCTGGATGCCGGGGCTGGCAGCGTGCAAATCGACATTGTTGCCGGTGGTCAGAAACTCATGCGCATTCGCGATGACGGCGCGGGCATTGCCCACGATGAGCTGGCACTGGCATTGTCACGACATGCGACAAGCAAGATATCGAGCCTGGACGACCTGGAGGCCGTGGCATCACTGGGATTTCGTGGCGAAGCGTTGCCTAGCATCGCGTCCGTCGCGCGACTGACACTCTGTTCGAAAACGGTTGACGCTGATTCAGCCTGGCAGCTTGAGGCAGACGACGGGAAGATCAGTACACCGCGACCGGCCGCGCACCCGGTCGGTACTACGGTTGAGGTGCACGATCTCTTCTATAACACGCCGGCTCGGCGCCGCTTCCTCAGAACCGAACGGACCGAGTTTGGACACATCGAGAAATGGCTGCGTCGACTGGCACTATCGCGACCAGGCGTTGCTTTTACACTCACGCACAATCGCCGCACCGTGCTGCAGCTGGCTGCTGCCAGCAACGATGACGAGCGCCTGCAGCGTATTGCAAAAATCTGCGGTGAGGCCTTTGCCGACCAGGCCGTTCTTCTCGAGCACGAAACCGAGGGCGTGGCACTGACGGGCTGGATCGGGCTGCCGACATTCAATCGCAGCCAACCGGACATGCAGTACTGGTTTGTCAATGGCCGGAGCGTCACCGACAAGACCTTGTCTCATGCTGTGCGCCATGCGTATCGGGATGTGCTGTTCCATGGGCGTTTTCCGGCCTATGTGCTCGGCATCACAATGGACCCGGCTGGCGTGGATGCAAATGCGCATCCGGCGAAACACGAGGTGCGATTTCGTGACGGGCGGCGCATCCACGGCGTGGTATCCCAGGCTGTCGAGGTAGCACTCAGTGATACACGGCCGGGCGGCCATGGGGTTTTACCGACATCCGTCGCCCGTGACGCCCCGCAAATGCAGGGCGTAATGCATCTGCCCGATTCACACCGGCCGAGCGCAGGAGCCGTGCGCGAATCGCTTGCGGCCTACCGGGCCTTATCGGGGGGCACTGCCGCTGCAGCAATCAATGTGGATGATGAGCACGCTGAAGTTCCGCCACTCGGCTACGCAGTTGCACAAATCGGCGGCGTCTATGTCCTTGCCGAAAACGAATATGGACTGGTGGTCGTCGACATGCATGCGGCGCACGAACGCATTCTTTACGAGAAGCTGAAACACGGTTTTGACGACAAAGCGGTTGTGAGACAGCCGTTGCTGGTGCCGACGACGGTTGCGGTGGCGCAAAGTGAGGCCGATCTCGTTGAAGAATCGTCCGAAGTACTCGAAAAGCTCGGCCTGGTTATTGACCGCGCGGGGCCGACAAGCCTTGTCGTACGTGAAGTGCCTGCATTACTCAAAAACGCCGATGCGGAAGGACTGCTGCGCGATGTGTTGTCAGATCTGGCCCAGGCGGGACAAAGCAATCGAGTCGAAGATGCCTGTCATGATTTCCTCGCGACAATGGCGTGTCATCACTCGGTTCGCGCGAACCGGCTGCTGACGCACGACGAGATGAACGCGTTGTTGCGCGAGATGGAAGTTACGGAACGGGCCGATCAATGTAACCATGGTCGACCGACCTGGACGGCGATTTCGATGGCGGAACTCGATCGCCTGTTTCTGCGTGGCCGTTAGGCCGTTCACACCATGAAAACTGCAATCTGCTTGATGGGGCCCACAGCGTCCAGGAAGACAGACATCGCAATCAGTCTGTGCAAGCGATTCCCGTGTGAACTCATCAGCGTTGACTCAGCGCTCGTCTATCGGGGTATGGATATTGGCACGGCCAAGCCGGACGCGGAGACATTGCGCCGGACGCCGCACCGTCTGATCGACATTCGTGACCCGGAGGACAGCTATTCGGCCGGCGATTTCGTGCGTGACGCACGCCGGGAGATGGGCGCGACTTTCTCGGCGGGCAGGGTGCCGCTGCTGGTGGGTGGGACCATGATGTACTTCCGCGCGCTGATCGACGGGATCGCCGAGCTGCCGTCTGCGGACGCGGATATTCGCGCAAGTATCGATGCAGAAGCGCAACAATTGGGTTGGCCGGCAATGCACGGCAGACTTACGGAAATCGATCCGATCGTCGCAAATCGGATCGACGCAAACGACCGGCAGCGCATTCAGCGCGCACTTGAAGTCCATATGGTGAGTGGCAAACCGCTGAGTGAGTGGCAAGAAGAGGCGGCCAGCTCGGTCGACAGAGACGTCCGATTTATCAAATTGGCCCTACAGCCTGCCACCAGAAACGTGCTGCATGAGCGCATCGAAAAACGACTAAACCTGATGTTAAACAATGGCTTTCTGGAGGAAGTCAAAGTGCTACATCAACGCACGGGGCTTACGGCCGAACACTCCTCTATGCGCGCTGTCGGCTACCGGCAGTTGTGGCAATACCTGGACGGCGAGTGCACGCTGCAACAGGCCAGGGATAAGGCCTTGTTCGCGACGCGGCAGCTCGCAAAGCGGCAAATTACCTGGCTCAGGAGCGAATCGGAAATGCGGTCCTTCGACCCACTTGAAGCAGGCGCAATCGACGCCATATCGAGCTGTCTGATAGAATTTTTAGAAAGTTAGGCAGAACTCGCGTGGGCAACCGGCGCCACCGGTATGCGGTGTTCAACAAAAACAAAAAAACAAGGAGACCCAATCATGGCTAAAGGGCAAACATTGCAAGATCCCTTTCTCAATATCTTGCGCAAGGAGAAGGTCCCTGTTTCGATTTACCTCGTGAACGGAATCAAGTTGCAGGGCCAGGTGGATTCATTTGATCAGTTTGTTGTACTGCTCAAGAACAGCGTCAACCAGATGGTGTACAAGCATGCGATTTCGACAGTTGTTCCGTCGCGAAACGTGCGCCTGCCGTTGCCGGAAGACGAAGCAGGAGACGAATAGCTTGATCTCAAGATCGCCGCGGGAGTTCATGTTTGTTTGAACGACCGCAAAGCGGCGAACGTGCAATTCTTGTCCAGGCCGGCCCCGACGGCGCGCCGGACGAATCCGAACGTGAAGAGTTTCAGGAGCTGGCTCGATCGGCAGGGGCGCTTATTGTTGCCGAGGTCGAGAGTAAGCGGCGGCGGCCTGATCCACGCTATTTCATTGGTAAAGGCAAACTCGACGAGCTCAGGAAAAGTGTCGAGGACAACGCGGCTGAACTGGTCATTTCAGCCGCCGCACTCTCGCCGAGCCAGGAACGCAATCTCGAGAAGCAATTGCAGTGTCGAGTGTTGGATCGCGCCGGGCTGATTCTGGACATCTTCGCGCAGCGCGCGCGCAGCTTCGAAGGCAAGCTGCAAGTGGAGCTGGCACAGTTGCGGCATATATCGACCCGCCTGGTTCGTGGCTGGACTCACCTCGAGCGACAAAAAGGTGGTATCGGACTGCGTGGCCCTGGTGAGACGCAGCTCGAGACTGACCGTCGCCTTATTGGTGCGCGCATAAAGCAATTGCGATCCCGACTCGAGCACGTCGATGCGCGGCGCACAATGAATCGCCAGAACCGGGTGCGTGCGGAAGTGCCTACGGTTGCACTGGTCGGCTACACGAACGCCGGTAAGTCGACCTTGTTCAACGCGCTGACGGATGCAGATGTGTACGTCGAAGATCAATTATTCGCGACATTGGATCCGACCGTGCGGCGCCTGGAATTGCCCAATGGCCGGGAAGTCGTCCTGGCCGATACCGTAGGCTTCATTCGTGATCTGCCGCACGAGCTGATCGCTGCTTTTCGCTCGACCCTGCAAGAGGCGCGTGAGGCCGATCTGATTTTGCATCTGATCGATGCCAGCGACGGCAACCGATGGCAGCGTGTCCGTCAGGTCAATGCGGTTTTGAAGCAGCTCGATGCGGACCGGGTACCGCAGATCCGGGTGTATAATAAGATCGATAAGCTCGATCGGAAACCGCGCGTTACCAACAATCGGGCAGGAGAGGGCCGCGCAGTCTGGCTGTCGGCGGCAAGCGGTGAAGGAATCCCAATGCTGCTTGAGGCAATTGGCGATCGTCTGCAGCGCAAGACGCTGCATGGCCTCATGCATTTGCAGCCGACCCAGGGCCGGCAACGAGCTAAACTTTTTGACATGGGTGCTGTCCTCAGTGAGGAGGCATGCGATGATGGCGGCTGGACCCTGGAATTGAAGCTGGCTGAGAAGGACTTGCGGCGTTTCTTGACGCGCGAGAATCTCTCTGCCGACCTGTTGGAGCCAATACCGGTGCAAACATCGGTAACGGCAGTAACCTGAGAGTAAGCAGAAGAATATGGCCTGGAACGAATCGGGAAACGGTAAGGATCCCTGGAAAAAAGACGACAACGAACCCAACGATCTGGATCAGATCGTACAGAACTGGCAGAAGCGCCTGAGCAGCATCATAGGTGGCGGCGGCGGAGGCCGTAGCGGCGCGGGATCCGGAGGCGGCTATTTTCTCATTGTGCTGCTGATAATCGCGTGGGGAGTTACGGGATTTTATCGAGTCGATGAGGCTGAGCGTGGTGTCGTGCAGCGTTTTGGCGCGTACACGGAGACGACGATGCCAGGCTTGCACTGGCACATTCCGTATCCGGTCGAGACCGTCGATCTGGTCAACGCAAATGCGGTATCGAATTTCGCCTATAGCACCGAAATGCTGACGGCCGACGAGCAATACGTGTTTATCGATATGGTCGTTCAGTATCGGCGGACGAACCCGGTCGATTACGTGTTCGAGGTCGTCGAACCTGAGTCGACGCTGCAGGATGTTACGGAAAGCGCGCTTCGCGAGGTGGTTGGAACAACCACGTTAGAAGTACTGGTTACAACGCGCCGCGATGAGATCGCGTCACGCACCCGGGAAGCGTTGCAGGAGACGCTGGACAGTTACCGCGCCGGCATAACCGTCACGTCGATTTCGCTTGAGAACGTCAATTACCCGCAAGCCGTCCAGGCTGCGGTGGATGACGCACAGAAGGCGCGTAATGACAGCGAGCGTTACAGCCTGGAGGCCGACGCTTACGCAAGAGACGTCATTCCAAAAGCACGTGGTGAGGCGGCGCGGATCCTCGAAGATGCTCGTGGCTATCATGATCGTGTGATCGCCGATGCTGACGGTGAATCAGCACGCTTTGAGGCGTTGCTGATCGAATACCAGAAGGCACCGCGTGTGACGCGTGAACGACTCTATATCGACGCGATCGAGGACGTGTACGGCAGGTCCAACAAGGTATTCCTCGACGCTGAAGGAAGCGGCAACCTGCTGTACTTGCCGCTCGACAAAATGATCAATCAGGGCAATCGTCCCACATCTTCGACCGACGGAAATCGTTCGTCTGACTCGACTGCGCCGAATCGGTCGCAAAGCGATGCGAGACTCGAGCCAGAGGATCCTCGTGAGCGGAGGGTAAGACAATGACGGGTAATAAATTCGGATTTGTGGTCGTGCTCGGACTGATTCTCGTGGCAATCGGTTTGTCAGCTTTCACCGTAAACGAGCGCGAGCTTGCGATCAAGTTGCAGCTTGGTCAGGTCGTCAAATCGGACTACGAGCCGGGACTGCAGTGGAAGTGGCCGGTCGTACAGAATGTTCACAAGTTTCCGAAGCGGATTCTGACGATTAGTGACCGTCCGGAGCGCGTATTCACGGCGGAAAATGAAGCCCTCGAGGTCGATTTTTTCGTCAAATGGCGAATTGTTGATCCCGTTCGTTTTTATATTTCCACGGGTGGTTCACAAGTCGTCGGCGACAGCCGCCTGTCCGAAATCATCAAGAACGCTGTCGTAACCGAGTTCGGTAAACGTACTGTGACCGAGGCAATTTCAATTGGCCGTGCCGAGCTGATGCGCGACATGCTTGAGACTGCGGCGGGAACGGCCGAGGATCTCGGTGTCGAGTTGATCGACTTCCGGGTGAAGCAAGTGGAGTTCATGGACGACGTCAAGAACTCGGTGTACCAACAGATGGCTGCCGAGCGTGCCCGAATTGCCGCTGAGCGTCGCGCCGAAGGTCGCGCAAACGAAAACGAGAAGCGGGCGAACGCGGACCGGCAAGTTACAGTAATTCTTGCTGATGCCTACCGCGATAGTCAGAAGATCCGGGGTGAAGGTGATGCACGTGCCGCTGAGACTTATGCGAATGCGTACAACAAGGACCCTGAATTCTATTCGTTCTACCGCAGCATAGACGCGTACAGGAAATCAATGGGTAAGGAAGGGGATCTCCTCGTCCTGGATCCGGACAACGATTTCTTTCGCTACCTGAATGAGCAGGACGGCGGCCAGTAAGGTCAGCGTTGGAATTGAGGCGGGGGCGTGTACTGGACGGAGATCCTGACCGCAGTAGCGTTGCTACTGATCATCGAAGGTATGTTGCCTTTTGTCGGGCCCAACCGGTACAAACAACTGGTGGCGCAAATTGCACAACTGAGTGACAATCAGCTGCGCATTTTCGGGCTGAGCATAATGATTAGCGGACTATTTTTGTTGTTTTTAGTCCGTGGCTAAAAGCGGAAAAGATCATGGGTAAAAACGTCGTTGTCATCGGTACCCAGTGGGGTGACGAGGGCAAAGGGAAGATTGTGGATCTCCTCACGGATCGTGCGGCGGCTGTTGCACGGTTCCAGGGTGGGCACAACGCGGGACATACACTCGTCATCGATGGCGAGAAGACGGTGCTGCACCTGATCCCTTCGGGAATTCTTCGTGACGGCGTCAGTTGCCTGATTGGCAATGGTGTTGTGCTGGCGCTGGATGCACTCGTGAGTGAGGCAAATTCCCTTGTTGCTAAGGGCGTTCCTGTATTTGAAAGACTCCGGATCAGTCCGGGATGCCCGTTGATTCTGCCGTCGCATGCCGCACTGGATCTTGCGCGTGAAAAGGCCAAGGGTGCTGCTGCGATCGGCACCACAGGTCGTGGCATCGGCCCGGCCTACGAAGACAAAGTGTCACGGAGGGCGCTTAGAGTTTCCGATTTGTTTGTCAGGGAAAAATTCGCGGCGAAACTTGGCGAAGTTCTCGACTATCACAATTTCCTGCTAAAGAACTATTTCGGTGCGGAGCCTGTGGATTTTGCGCAGTCGCTTGACGAGGCGTTGGAGGCTGCAGAAATTATTGCGCCGATTACGGTCGATGTTACGCAGGTATTGCAAGACCTTGCAGATGCCGGCAAGAGTATTCTGTTTGAGGGCGCGCAGGGCACATTCCTCGATATCGATCATGGTACCTATCCGTTTGTAACTTCATCGAACACGGTGGCAGCCGCTGCGAGTACCGGTACCGGTATCGGACCACGCAACCTCGATTACATTCTCGGCATCGTAAAAGCCTATACGACCCGCGTTGGTGCGGGACCATTCCCGACAGAATTGTTTGATGAGGATGGAGCGCATCTCGCCAGCGTCGGCGCAGAATTCGGCGCGACTACGGGAAGACCGCGTCGCTGTGGCTGGTTTGACGCTGTTGCGCTACGTCGTTCGATCGTCAATAGCAGTGTGTCCGGACTTTGTGTTACCAAACTCGATGTCCTTGACGAACTCGAGACGATCCAAATCTGTGTCGGTTATGAAATTGATGGTGAGCCAATTGCCGGTGTTCCCGTCATTGTTGACCGATTTGCCGAGTGCAAACCTGTGTACGAAGAACATGCGGGCTGGCAAGAGTCGACTGTCGGCGTGACCGATGTCGCCGACCTGCCGGCAAAAGCGCGTGATTATCTGGCGCGAATTGAAGAGTTAGCCGGAGTGCCGGTCGACATTATCTCTACGGGCCCGGACCGCGAGCAGACGATAATCAAGCAACATCCGTTTGAATAATGACTGTCGCGGCTAAAGCCGCTCCCACATTTCTTCATCGCCTTTGTAGGAGCGGCTTTAGCCGCGACAGAGGTTACCTAGCGCTCTTGTAGGAGCGGCTTTAGCCGCGACGCTGCGAGCAACGCGAGCAGCAACCAGCTAATCGAGCCGCCGCCACTGCCACCACCGCCACCGGGTTTCCTGACCGTAACCGATGTCGTGCTCGTACTGGAGAGACCGCCACCGTCAGTGACGGTCAAATTGAAGCGGAGCAGTGCATCGGAGGTCACCGTCGGCGCTGTGAACGATGCAGCTGCAGCATTCGCGTTGTTCAGAACTACCGCGTTTCCGGCCACCTGTATCCACTGAAATGTGAGCGTGTCACCGTCAACATCATTCGACTGGTTTCCGTCCAGAGTAACCATGGCGCCGGCATTCACCGTCTGACCCCCGCCAGCTACAGCATTCGGCGAATTGTTGATGCCAGTACCGTCTGCGATGTTGATTCGCAGTATTCCCTGGCCACCAACACTGGCGCCAACCGCGTTACTTAGTGAGAGCTCTATAAACTCTGAGTCTTCTACGCTGCCATCGTCAGTGATCGCAAACTCGATCCATTTCGGATCAGCATCGCCGTCGGCCCAGTTGAGCGTGCCGCTGGTTGCTCCTTGAAAATCGACTCCTGCATCGGCATCGCCGCCACTCATCGAGTAGTTGACGCTAACTGCGCCGACGGCGCTGCCGCTGCGCTCAATAACCGCCACGGCTGTCGCGAATCCACGTTCTGCCGTGTCAATTGTCGCCTGGTCGAACTGAACGACTGATACGGCCCCGGATTCGCCCACATAAATACTCGCAACGCTATACGGCGCCAATGTCGCGCCACCAGTCGGGGCGACCAACTTGATGAGTATGCGTTCCAGGCTTTCGGCCGACGCGTCCGCGATCAAATCAATATTCATGGTCTTGTCTGTTGAATCCGCGTCGCCCCAGTTCAAAACGCCATTGTCAGCAGCTACGTCGGCGCCGCCCCCGGTCGCGGGTACAATTTCCCACGTGACACTCACGGCTCCGCTGGAGCCACCTCTTCTGCTGATGCTAATCGGCAAGATTGTGCCTTCCTCACCCCCGTAGGATCGCGATGACAACTCCAGCGAGCCCTGGGCAACGTCGAGTGTCCGGTCGGCCGCCATGTAAAAACCACTGTCGATATCGCTGATCGCAACGTTGCCGCTGTGGAAGAACGGATACGCGCCCCACGCGCCAACAAATCCATTGCCGTCGGATGCGGGGTAAGTATCCAGTCGACCAACAGAAACGGGATTCGCCGGATTGCTGATGTCCAGAATTGTCAGCCCGCGGCTGTAGTTCGACATGTAGTAGCGATTGCCGCGCACAAAGCCGTTATGGTCTATCGCTCTGGTCGGCCCAATCCACTGCCCGGCCGAGACTGGTGCAGTCAGGTTGGCGAGGGAATAGGCGCGCAAGGTCGTGTTCAATCCTGCTTCACGCTCGTCGAGTTCGTCATGAATGTATAAGTACTGCTTATCCTCGGACGACCATCCCGAGTGAACATATCTGGCATTGGGGTAGGCCGTGCGACTAAGACGAACCGGGCTTGTTGAGTCCGTGATGTCCCAGATATCGAATGTAGACTCATTGAAGTCGAACAGAACCTCGCAGTACGTCGTCGCATTAACGCATTGTGTGTCCTTGCGATTGTCCGTAATGATCATCGAAGCGCCGTCGTGCATGTAGTCATTGCGGCCAGAGCCGGGCATGGCTTCGAATGACGGTGAGTCCGGATTGTCGACCGAATAGGCTCGATAGGGCCCACTGCTCCTGTTCGAGCCCGCAATGACCAGCGTAGGCGCGTCGCCGGTCAGTGAAAGGCCCGTGCCGAAGTCGGTGTTCGTCGCGTAAACATTGTGCGCTGCGGAGAAATCACTGTTGTAATCAAGTCGTTCAACTCTGTGTGGAAGCCCGCTCAAGTCAATTACGAACAGCCCGTCGCTGGATCCATCCGTTGTAACGTATGCGTGCGCGTTCCAGCGATTGGTGCTGGCGTTCCAGAATTGATACACCTTGATGTCACGCCAGGACGCACTTTGTCCATCAATGAAACCGAGTTGGCGCGGGTTTTCGGCATCAGTGACGTCATAAACAACAGTCCCATGCCTGTAACCGACGATTGCATATTCTCTGTTGGAGTTGAGATCAACGAATCCCCATACATCAGTAGCAAAATTCGGTCCCGCACCGCCGCCAGGTAATGCAACATGCGAAAGCAGATCGACGTTGCTACAAGGTAGGCCGTTCGCCATGCCACCGACGCAAGGAGTTGCGGGCATGCGGGATTTGAGGCTCTCGTGAACCGCGAGTAGTGCGTCGGTCTGAATTTCTACTTCCCGATCAATCCCCTTGCGATCAACGACGACGTGAAAGCCGCGCTTGCTCATCGCATCGGCATACTTGATGGGAACACCTGTCAGTGATGTGGCGACGGACGAGGGCATCGCGAAACGGTTAGCTGTCTTATAGCCGCCGCGAATATCGATGTCGCCACTGATCAACTGGAACAGGTCTTCCGTGTTTGTGACAGCGTATGAGCCATCGGCGACACGAATTTGGCCACCCTTGCCAACCCAGCGTATTGCGTAACTGATCGTCTGACATGGCGACGCCGCGTCTTTACAGCGACCGGTGTCGATACCATCGGATGCGACAAACAACAGTTCATCCCGGTCACTGTGACCGAATGCGCTGCCGGCCACCAGAGATGACAGCGTTAGTAATGCAATTGCAAAATATCTATTTGGCAATTCAGAATCTCCGCGATCTGCGAGCATAGCAACGCGCTGCTTGCCAGGGGCTTAAGTTTGAGACATAAGCAATGTGTGCGACTCTACACTGAGACTCGCTTCACACATTGGGAGCCGAACACACTGTGACAACGCGAAATCTGGTCTTCAAGGCCGGGCCCGGTGCTTTTGACACTATTAAACGGCATGGGTTCGCTATTGATCGTATTGGCACTATCGCGGGCGCTTCGGGTGGCGCCAAATGGCTCATGCTGAGTCAGCTGGATCGAGCGATCATCGCCAACATTTTCCCCAAGCTTCGCTCGCCGGTCCATCTCATTAGTTCGTCAATAGGCGCCTGGCGATTCGCCTGTTACGCACAGTCGGACCCGCAGGCGGCTATCGATCGCTTTGAAGACGCCTACATCGAGCAGCAGTACAGCAGCGCTCCGGACATTCACGAGATTACAGCCAAGAGTCGCGAGATCATACGGATCGTGCTCGGCGAGAACGGCGTGCGGGATATTCTCGATCACCCGATCTTTCGCACGCACATAATGGCAGTGCGA
>Ga0070723_10000347_pt1 | contig 12159 bp, 17 predicted proteins | sample tdAd002_FD_67277 | JGI IMG/M metagenome (GOLD analysis project Ga0070723, IMG submission 67277) | Marine sediment microbial communities from the Atlantic coast under amendment with organic carbon and nitrate - tdAd00.2 | ecosystem: Environmental > Aquatic > Marine > Coastal > Sediment | place...
GCGCTTATTATCTGAGCCAGGTTGAAGATAAACCCCTTAGCCTTGATGTTACTCATAAAGCGTCTTCATGGGACAGAAAACCTGTCCCTATGTCTTATCCCAAAACAGTTGACGAAGCTGTTGATCGACTTACTTCTGAATTGCCTTTGAAGGATAAAACAACCATAGCCAATATGAACACAGAAGAAGTTGACTCCTTAAATGATACACTGGGGCGATACGTCATAGATTCCTTCGGACTATGGACGGGCAATAAAGAACTGGTGATGTCTTGTCGTTTAGAATCTAAAAATGATGTGTACAATGAAAACGCGGCTTCAATGGTTATTATCAACCGATTATGGAAGAAACTACGAAAAACCCATAAGTTGAGAATTGTTAAATCTTAGTACTTATTTATACTTAAGTAGGACTACATTTTGATGCTACCCGAGAAGATTGTCCATAGCCATCATAACAACAAATCCGACCATGACCCCAAAAGTTGCCAGGCGCGATTTTCCTTTGGAATGTGTTTCCGGAATAATCTCGTCACTAATCACAAACAGCATGGCTCCCGCCGCAAAAGCCAGGCCAAACGGCAAGATGGGATGAAACAGAGTAACCGCTGCAACACCTAAAAAACCGCCTATGGGTTCCACTAATCCAGTTAAAGTGGCAATGCCTATGGCACGCCATCGCGTGTAACCCAAACCGATAAGAGGCATTGCCACAGCCAGACCCTCTGGCATATTTTGAAGACCGATACCTATTGCAAGACTGGTTCCAGATCCAATATCTCCAGCCCCAAAGCCGACACCGACAGCAAGTCCCTCAGGAAAGTTATGAATGGTTATTGCGATAACAAACAGCCAGATCCTTTTTAGCGCGCTGGGAGGTCCTTCATGCCCCATTATAAAGTGTTCATGAGGCAGCAACTTGTCTATCAGGTCTAAGAATACTGCACCAAAAAGCATCCCGAATACTACTATATATACGCCATAGCCCGGCCAAATCTTATCCCCATATTCGATTCCAGGGACAATCAGTGAAAATGAAGTCGCCGCCAACATAACTCCTGCTGCACCACCTAACATGGTGTTTAAAATCTTATCGGACACATTCTTAAAAAACAAAGCAGGTAATGCACCAACGCCTGTAGCTAAGCCGGCAAGTGTACTGGCGATAATGCCCATTGTAATTTGCGACATAATTGATACCTCAATGTTGGCGGCCTCTAACCTGAATTACTCAAGAACCATCATGCCTTAGCAGCATAATGAATATGCAAGGTAATTGTCATCTCTCAAAAAAACAGCGCTCCATGTTCATGTAAAATATTAAAGCCGATAGCGATAATAACGATTCCGCCTATTGTTTCAGCATAGAGACTCAACCGTGTAGCTCCACCGATTCTTTGACCGATTTGCAGGCCGACGACTGTAAACATTCCTGCTACTAAGCCAATGATAAGTGCTGGTATCCAAATAGAAGCTTTCAGTATCGATATGCTAAAACCAACGGCCAGCGCATCAACACTGGTTGCAACTGAAAGTATCACCAGCATCATGCCTTTTGTAGGGTCCTTTTTGGGCTTTGCGTCCTTTTTATGCGTAAAAGCCTCCCTAATCATATTTATGCTAACAAATGAAAGCAGGATAAAGGCGACCCAATGATCATATCTCTCTACATAGCTCCTAATTGATAAACCCGCTCCCCAACCGATAACCGGCATCAATGCCTGGAAGAACCCGAAATGCCAGGCCAGGCGAAATATCTGGCGAAAACTGACATCTTTTAAACTCGCACCGGTAACAATTGAAACCGCAAAAGCATCCATGGCCAAAGCCACGGCAATGGCTATAATGTTGACAAGTTGCACAGGTACTTCCTTAAAATCAGGGAAAGAAAAAAATGGGGTAAACAAAAAAATAATATGTTGTTGCTAAAAGAATAAATACTTTCTTAAATATTTTTGCTGTCAAACAACTTTAGATTTGTATACAGCTTTAATAGTTAGATACTACAACTGTGTTAGTCCAAAACTTCCATGAGTTTCCCACAACAAGGTGGGATTCTATCTCCATTTTTCAACATAACGTATTTATTGCAGGTATAGCAGATGCATTGACATTCCTGATCCACATAAACTTCGGGGTATTCATCAGCACTTGCTCCCTCTAAACCTTCGATTGCAAATCTTGCAAAGTCATTTTGCTGGGGGATATATTGACCTATCGGTACTAGTTTTTTATTAAATCTGACACAATCAACCATTGTTCGCCATAATGCTTCAAGTTTCAGTGTCTCCTCGGGATTTTCTGGTGTAAATTCAACCAGGTTTTTTTCTATGTTAATTTGCATAATTAGTTCTCCTTCCTTTTAAAATTGAATTTCTATAAGTTTACCCCATTTTTTCCCAATAGTTTTATTATAAATTATAAAATTGCTTTATCGCTTATACATGGGGCCATATAACCCCAGAGCACTCTTCAAAAAAGTAGCAGAAACGATTCCATTCAAACTCACGTAATGAAACCGGACAGCGGAGCTTTACTTTACGATCACTTACACCGATAACCTCCCAGTCACCGTTGCGCGCACCACCGTCGATATGCAGTTTTTGTCCTACTTTAAACGGATACGGCTTGAATATTATGACGTTATGCTTTTCCATTTTAAGGGCTCCTGAATAGTAGTAAATATGGTTATTGGTTTGTTATTCAATGGATTGAAACTTTTTCATAAATTTGCGGTCAATATAGTCCTTGATTATAAAGGCCGGCCGGCCTTCAAACAGGATCCATTTTTTACGCAAAACTCCGGTGCCGTCTCCCATATTGAAAATAAGCAGATAATCCCCGCCCGGATCAAAGGGCATAAGGTCTGTTCCTTCCACTGCCGCCATAAGGTTATGATAAAGCACAGGGTTTTCGCGTACAGCATAGACTCCGACTTTATCCAGCGGCTGGTCTTTAAAATAAATGCAATCACCCCCTCCAAAAATTCCCGGATACTTGGGGCTTTGCAGATACTTATTAACCAATAGTCCCCCGTCAGGACCTGTGGGCATACCGGATTCCTCAAATATCGGCGAAGGCTTAACACCAAGAGCCAGGAAGGTGAAGTCTGTATTATAACTTACTCCTGACTCCAGTGTAACATGGTCCGTCTTGACTTCTTTAACATAGCCTTGTTCCAGAATTTCGATACCGCGTTTTGTTAGCGACTCGGCAACCTTTCTTCGAACATTGCCCGGAAAACGTGACATAAATTTTTTGCCTGCAAAGATCCTGATTGCGGGCATATTTTGGCCGTAATTCCGTGTCAGACCCCAGACGTTTCCTGCTATTTCGGCGGCGGAAGGCCCGCCACCGATTATACTTACTATTATTTTCTTCTTTGAAACAAGCTCCATAATCCGCGCCTGGGCATCTATGAGCTTTTCAATCGGCTTGACAGAATAAATATCTTTGCCATTATCCTTTACATTCGTCAATGGTACATAACTACCGGCATTAAATGAAAGAACATCATAAGAGACAGTTTCACCGGATTTTAGGAATATTGTTTTCACTCCTGGATCCACACGAACAGCCTTTCCCAGCACAAAAGTACCACCCTGTTTTTCCACTACATGCTCTGTGGCAAAACGGATGTCGTCAGGTGTATATATCTTACCGAGCATTCCCGGTCCCATGCCAGAATAATAATGGTACGCAGATGGACCAATGACCGTAACATTGTGGCCTTTTTCAACGAATTTATGCAGATTCGCAAGTGTAACCATATGGGCATGGCCACCCCCCACAAGTACGAGATGTTTTCCCATAGCCATATTCCTTTCTGATCAAATAAGCTCCATTAGCTTGCCAAGCTGGGCCAAATGTGTCCGTTCTTCATCCGCAATCTGGATCAGCACTTTTTTGCTTTGCGGATCACTGCTTTTGTCCGCGGCACGCAGGTACAGATCAAGGGCTTGGGCCTCTATGGACATTGCCAGCTCTATTATATCTGGTACAGATTCCCAGTCTGGCTGGAAAATGTTGGCATACTCTTCAGTAGTAAGGCCTCCTTCCACAGCTTTAATTACAATGTTTTTCTCAAATTCTTCACGAGTTATCGATTTTCCTATTAATGCAACGTATTCGTTGAAAATACGATCCTGGTGTTTTATTTCTATTTGGGACAATTTTCGAAAAAGATCTTTAGTATCATTGTTTTTTACTTTGGGTATCATAGATAAATAAAAATCTTGAAGACCATCCTCAAGTGAATATGCAACAACAAGTGTTTTTTCTGGAGACTCATCCCCTGTGAAAAGGTCGAATCCCACTTCTTCTTTACCTAAAGCAGCCTCACCTTTCCAGGCCTTGAATCCACCGGTAACATTATATACATTATCGAAACCCTTTCCTGCCAGCATCTGAGCAGCAACCCGACTGCGTCCTCCCATTGCTCAGTAAACCATAGTCGGTTTTTTTGGATCAATTTCATCCAGTCTTTCGGTAAGTTCCGGCAGCGGAATAAGCTTGGCTCCAGGAATATGGCCTGCTTCATACTCACTTGGTTGACGTACATCTAAAATTGTACATTTTTCAGAAGACTTATCTCCCATGTATTTTCTGGCCTGGTCTGTATCAAAGGATTTTACAGGGGTTAAAAATTGTTTCCAGCGCATTGTTACCTCTCATAGATCTCAAATTTCAGTTGTGGTAATCAAGGTGCAAGTAGATTTTTTTTATAACAACAGCAATTTCTGTGCCAGCCTATTCTTAATATAAAATTGGCACACTGAACAAAAATATGTTGGCATAAAGTTTGCTTTATATGCATATAATATAATTGTGAGAATATCTATTAGGAGGTTTGATAAGACATGTCTTTAACTTTTGAACCGATAAACCCGGATAAACAAAAAGAGTATTCAGAGCATTTTACTGTGTGTTCGCAAAAGGCTTCTGATTACACCTTTGTAAACCTGTGGGGGTGGGCTGAGGAATACGGACTTCACTGGGCATGGTCAAATAAGCTTGTCTGGGTAAAACAGACTATTCCAGAAGAATTGTACTGGGCTCCCGTTGGCTTATGGGAGGGAGTTGACTGGAAGAGGCTCTTTAATGAATATTTTAGCAGGCAGACTATATTCACACGTATTCCCGAAAACCTGCTCCGGTTATGGAGAGACAGTTTTCAGCATCTTATTACTATTGAGGAATCAAGAGACCACTGGGATTATCTCTACTCTGTGCCTGAACTTATTGAACTCAAAGGCAAACGGTATCATAAAAAAAAGAACCTTTTGAATCAATTCAGGAAAAAATATAACTTTGAATATGTTCCTTTTGGAGCACTTATGATCGATCAAGCCATGGAAATGCAGGAAGACTGGTGTACCTGGCGAGACTGTGAATCGTCCGATGCGCTGTCTGCTGAAAACCGAGCGATTCCAAGAATTTTAAGGAGTTGGAAAAAGCTACAAGACCTCACAGGTGGTGCAATCATAGTAGATCAAAAAATGGTAGCTTACACAATTGCAGAAAGCCTCGGAGAAGATACACTTGTGATCCATTTTGAAAAAGGCAACCATGAATATAAAGGAGTTTATCAGGCTATCAATCAGATGCTCCTTGAGCATTCAGAAAAAAAATTCGAATTTGTAAATCGTGAACAGGACCTTGGTGACGAGGGCCTTCGCAAAGCAAAATTATCATATAATCCAATCGATTTCCTCAAGAAATATCGAGTTACCCTGAAATAGACTATCATTTGTTTACAATAATTTAGATTTAATTAATTGCCCTGTTTTCTTTTTCGCGCCCTGCGCTTTCTAATATCTATATCAGGAGGTGCCGGTACATACTTATCTTTGGTTACCCCACAAATTGGACAGGTCCAATCATCTGGGAGATCTGCGAAATCAGTTCCTGGTGAAGCTTTAAAAGGATCTCCCTTAGCTGGATCATAAATGTATCCACAAACAGAACATTTCCATTTATCCATTTTCTGCATTTCAAAACTCCTAATTTAGTATTCGCCATTACTTGACTTGTGTTTAACTGCAAATAACGTGCCTGCGATTTTTCCCACAATATGAGACACATTGTCTCAAGATCCTAGGCCCTACATTTTATCTGAAGAATTTACTTTTTCATCCCCCCTCATAGCTGGTTGATATCATTGCAATTTTTATTTGCAATGGATTTGCGTACGAAATTGGCATGAAATTTGAATTAAAAAGGATATAGTAAGACGATAACTTTTTAAGAAAGCTGCTTATGGTTTCGAATTAAAAGTTGATCGAGATTCTTGAACACAGAATATCATTATAAAATATTACTAAAATTCTTCTTATGAATTGAGTCAAAATTCAATTAGGTGTTATTCGTTAATTGTTATTCGCGATATTGTAGATGGATAACACACCACAAATAACGAATAAATATTAATTGCTAACATTAGTTCCGGTTTGTCCGGGTTAGGTTATGGAAATATGAAAATAGTGGTTGATCCGGAAAAATGTCGTGCTTCAGGGGAGTGCGTGCTGGCCTGCCCCGAGAACGCTATCTCTATAATAGATGGCATCGCTAAAATTGATGAAGCCAAATGCGATCTGGACGGGATATGTATTCCAGCCTGTCCTTATGGGGCCATTAACTATACAGAAGAAAAGTAGATAGCTCTAATTTTTCATGTGCCGAGCCTGCTGTAGCCGCAAGACGAGAGCTCTTTAGCTTATGAAATTTGATTCATTAAAATAATGTATCAATATTGATCATTAAAAGTTTTATTCGTGATTTGAATCACTATATCGATTTTAAATGATCAATTAAATCTAATAAATAATTTTACCATTTATTCTTTCTCTCATTAACCACCTGTTTTTCCCTGATCATGCAATAATGTGGCTAGCCTATGAGTGTTTTTTAAAAAAAGTTGGCACTACCACATAGTGGCATTATTGTGCACATGGAATCACAGAATAATTACATACGTTCAAATATAAGCCCGTATAATTATCGGAAAATCTTTTTCATATAAACTCATAAAGCTAAACCAAGGAGTTAAACTATGGAGCAAAATAGAAATCCGATTTACACCAAAGGCGATAGAAACGTTTTGTGTCCATATTACAGCGACTGTCTGGATCATGCCGTCAAAAATCACTGGGAATATTGGGCATGTTTGGATTGTGAGTATAAACCAAACGAAAGGTTGGTTACAGACATTCTAATATCCTCAGCGAGCGCCGATCCATATTATTCGCTTTCACCTGCGTTCTTTAAAAAAGAAAGAAATTTTTCTCTATAATCATAAGGTTACCCCATAATAAAACCTGGAACATAGCGTTTTCCATCTTCACTATCTATTGGTTCGAGTCGCAAAATGAGAGGATGTACAGAATGTGGTTAATGGAGCAATAAAACAAGATGTCAAAATGGAACACAAAACAGGAGAAAGACAATGACAATGGAAGAAGCAATCAAGACAGCTCTTGATTATGAAACAAGAATACGTGATATTTACAGGAATGCTGCTGAAGTAGTTTCCGATCCGGCTGGGAAGCGAATCTTTCAAATGCTTAGAGATGACGAGCAGCACCATGTTGAATACCTAATGGATAGGCTCGAATCGTGGAAAAAGACAGGGGAATTGTCTCCTGAAAAACTGAAATCGACGATTCCTTCCATTGAAACTATTTCAAGGGAAACGGAAAAAATCGAGACGCATTTGTCAAAGAAAGATCGCAGAGGTGAAATTGAGATCCTCAGTAAAGCACTTAAGGCTGAAATTGAGACAAGCAACTTTTATGAGAAAATGGTTGCTGAATTGCCAGATGAAGGTCAACGGTTGTTTGCTCGCTTTCTAGAGATTGAAGAAAAGCACATCGCTGCCGTTCAGTTTGAATTGGACTACCTTACAAAAAGCGGCTACTGGTTTGATTTTAAAGAGTTTGACATGGAAGATCTTTAATCGGAGAAATGGCCATTTCTTGATGGAAACTATCTTCAGACAATTACAACGAGGTACAATATTTTTAACAGTTATATTTATAGCATTTACCCCAGCCAGTTCGCAGACCGGAGAGATTTTTTATGTTGGTAAATTTTCGGATGCAAATCCTGGTGATAAGTTGCCAGCAGGTTGGAATCAGCTGACATTTAATAAGATCAAATCGCATACCAGTTATGTTATGGTAAAAGACGAGGATGCTTTAGTCATTAAAGCTGTAAGCAAAGCATCGGCCTCGGGATTAACTCGTAAAATCAGGATTAATCCTGAAAAATACCCCATTGTTCAGTGGCAATGGAAAGCATTAAATATTTACAGGAATGGAGATGTAACTAAAAAAGACGGGGATGATTATCCTGCCAGGATATATATAACTTTTGAATATGATCCCAACAAAATGTCAATTGTAGAGAGGGGCAAATTCAAGTTGGCCAAACTAGTGTATGGTGAATATCCTCCCAGTAGGGCAATCACCTATATTTGGGCAAGTAAAGCCCAAGTCGGTGCCATTGTATCGAATCCCTATACTGATCGCGTAAAGATGATTGTTGTTGAAAGCGGAAAAGATTCATTGAATACCTGGATCACCGAAGAACGGAATCTGTTCGATGACTATGTCACGGTTTTTGGCGTAAAACCACCCATGATATCGGGGATTGCCATCATGACTGATTCGGACAATACAAAAGAGTCCGCCACGGCCTTTTATGGGGATATTCTGTTCAGAAAGCAATAAATAATAGGAGGTAACGCAATGATTGGAAAAGATATTTTTGTTGTATGCTTATTTATCTTCTTACTGTTGGCGCCCCTGAGCTCATTTGCTCAAAACAATTATTCCAAAGCGACTTTTGCTGGAGGATGCTTTTGGTGTATGGAACATCCTTTTGAAAAACTGGAAGGTGTTGTAGATGTTGTCTCTGGCTATACAGGCGGGCACAAAGAAAACCCGAATTATAAAGAGGTCTCCGCCGGTGGAACCGGTCATTTGGAAGCAATTCAGATCCTATATGATCCGTCTAAAATATCTTATTCAGAGCTTCTTGACGTTTTATGGAGGCAAATCGACCCGACAGATCTTGGCGGACAATTTGTCGACAGGGGAGATCAATATACAACTGCAATTTTTTATCATAGCGAAGAGCAAAGAGTATCAGCTAAAAAATCTATAGAAGAATTAGAAAAAACCGGGATGTTTAATAAACCTATTGTAACAAAAATTCAAAAAGCTTCAAAATTTTATAAAGCTGAAGATTATCATCAGGATTACCATAAGAAAAATCCCATACGTTATAAATATTACAGATTCAATTCCGGCCGTGATCAGTATTTAAAAAAAATATGGGAGGATAAGATAAGGAGCGAAAGTCAAAAAGATCGTCACCAGAAATATAAAAAATTGAGTGAAGCGGAGCTAAAGAAAAAATTAGCTCCTTTACAATACGAGGTAACGCAAAAAAATGGTACCGAAAGGCCATTTGATAATGAATATTGGAACAATAAAGCCGATGGCATTTATGTCGATATCGTTTCCGGTGAGCCCCTTTTCAGCTCTTTTGACAAGTACAATTCCGGCACAGGCTGGCCAAGCTTTATAAGACCCCTCGAACAAGATCACATTATCGAGGTGGAAGACAAAAGTCTTTTAATGAAAAGAACAGAAGTAAAAAGTAAATACGCGGATTCCCACCTTGGCCATGTCTTCCCGGATGGACCTGAACCGACAGGACTTCGTTATTGCATAAACTCGGCAGCCCTTCTGTTTATACCAAAAGAAGATTTAGGAAAAGAAGGATATGGCGAATACAAAAAACTTTTTGAATAGATATAAATTTAGGTAATTGATTAAGTTCTGGCACCTGTGTTAATGGTGCCTAAAGGACAGAATTTGCTAAGTCCGTACTGGAAAAGATTAGCACCTACAAAGGCGGTGAAAAAGAACCAATAGGGATGAACCCAAACGTCCAGGACCAGGCTGACAAGAATAAATGTGCCTGCGATTGTATGAATCCAGCATTAACAGTCATAACGTATCTCCTTGAACCACTTACCTTTGGATGCTATAAGTATAAACTTTATTTTTTTCAAAATTGCATAGCGGAGATGTCACAGGAGGAGGGAGTCAAGGCAACGTCGCAACAAAACAAATTAGATATTTGAAGGTACTGGAAGAGACCGGCACCTATTTTTTAATATTGATATAGTGATAAGGAGGAAGAATATGACAGAAAAAAAGTTTGAACAAGTTTGTCATTGCAAAAATTGTGGAAACGAAGCCGAAATGATGATTACCTGCTCTCTGGAGCCTGAAGAAGAGATCCCCCAGATTGAATCGAAACCGGCTCCGCAAGCAATGAAACAACAAACCAAAGGGCATTCGGTTTGCAGCCAGTGTGGAAACGAGGCGGATATCTGGGTTGATTTATGACCAGATGTTTTTGGCCCGGTCTTGATAAGGCCATCTTGTAAGTTTTATATTTTTTGAAAGTGAATTGTAAAAGGAGGTTAAGGAAAATGGGAAGCAAACAAGAAGAATATGCGTGTGCTCACTGCGGTTATACTGCTGATGGGAAATTCAAAGGAGATATCTGTCCTGAATGCAACCAAACTTACTGGAAATGTGCTAAATGCGGATTTCTCATCACTGCTGCAATACCGCCTGAAATATGCTCTCAATGTAATGAGAAGTGTGATTTCCTTAATGTTACTTGCTATACGCCGGAATGTGGAGGACCCGGACATATTGATCCAAGGTTATAAGCGTAAGTCGATAATATATTTATAAGAAGAGCAAAGTAGAGGTCTCTAATGATAGTAAGAATGCCGGATATTATATTAACATAAGGAATTTGTTATGGCTGAACTTTCTATCGGGTAATCAACATTGCAAAAGGAGTAACACTTAAGCTTTTTGAAAATATTACCGCTTCAGGTATAATTAAATTTTTACTGAAAAAACTCGTGGATAACGGCTCGTAATGAAAGAACCCACCCAGACTATTAATAAAGGTTTTTGTTTTGCGAGGATGATTCATCTTTAAATCAAATCGCTTATGGTTCTTTCATAACGATCCATAATCCACTCAAACAGTTTCCAGTATAAAATTTAATCATACTTGAAGCTCGTTTGAAATCGATTTTTTTCAAAGAACTAAACTAATACCAAAAGGAGAATATTATGAGCTTTGAATCTTTTGAGGAAATTATCAGTTTTTCCATAGAAAAAGAAAAGGAAGCTGCCGAGTTTTATGCCGATGCAGCCACCCAGGAGCCATTTTCAGGAGCAAGAGAGGCACTGGAAGAGATGGCTGCAGAAGAGAAAAAGCATCAGGCCATGTTGGAAAATCTGGGAGAAAACAAGGAGATTATAGAAGGGTATAAATTCAAATGGATCCCTGATATGAAGCGAAGCGATTATATGGTCGAATTGCAATACGAACAAGGGATGCATTATACGGATATTTTACGGATTGCCATGAAGCGGGAAGAATATGCCCTGACATTGTATAATGAACTGCAAAATAGAGCTGATAATCCTGAGCATATTAAGGTTTTCAAGATTCTCTGCCAGGAAGAGGCTAAGCATAAAAATTTTCTTGAGACCCTTTATGATGACTATATGGCTGATCAGGGGGATTAGAGCATGGGTATAGATATAACAATTAAAATTGGTGGTGAAGCCGGCCAGGGAATACAGACGGTTGGGCACCTTTTGGCTTTGGTTTGCCAGGAGGCCGGTCTGTATATAATGGCTATTAACGATTTTGAGTCCAGGATAAGAGGGGGGCACAGTTTTTTCCAGATACGTATCTGCAATAAACCCGTACACGCACCGCATCACAAAGTACATCTTCTTGTAGCATTAAATCAGGAGACTTATGATTTACACGGAGAGGAGCTCAATTCTGACGGGCTTGCCGTTATGGACGAAAAGGGAAAACCTGCGGAAGAAAACATCCTGATGGTTCCATTTGGCAATCTTGCAAAGGAGGCCGGAGGCAAGCTCTTTTCAAATACAGTTGCGGCCGGCGTTTGCCTTGCACTTTTGGGAACTCCTTTCGAGCTTTGCAAAACTGTTCTATCACAACAGTTCGGAGGAAAAGGACCGGATGTTCTTGAAAAAAATTTTCGTGCAGCCGAGTTAGGATACCGGGCTGTTAAAGATGT
>Ga0070723_10000349_pt1 | contig 12129 bp, 11 predicted proteins | sample tdAd002_FD_67277 | JGI IMG/M metagenome (GOLD analysis project Ga0070723, IMG submission 67277) | Marine sediment microbial communities from the Atlantic coast under amendment with organic carbon and nitrate - tdAd00.2 | ecosystem: Environmental > Aquatic > Marine > Coastal > Sediment | place...
TCTTGGACAGATCGAGCACATCATTGATCAACGAGAGCAGGTGGTAGCCGGCCTGGTTGATCTTCTTCAGGTCGGGGACAAAATCGTCCTGCCCGACATCCTCGGCTTCCTCCATCAGCATCTCGCTGTAGCCGAGAATGGCATTCATGGGGGTGCGCAGCTCGTGGCTCATGTTCGCCAGGAATGTACTCTTGGCCTTGTTGGCAGTGTCGGCGGCCTCTTTGGCTTCGACCAGTGCCAGCTCCACCCGCTTGCGCTCACGCACTTCACGGCCAAGGCGGCGGTTCCAGACGGCCACAAAAATAATGATCAGCAAGGAGCCACCAATAAAAGGCGCAACCCAGGCCGCGACGCTTTTCCAGTCCAGTCCCTGTGATATCCAGCGATCGTTGATCTCCGCCAGGCTATCCGAGGGTATTGCGGCCAGTCCCTGGTTGACCAATGCGAGCAGGCTAAGATTGTTCTCGAGGACGGCGGCGTGGACCTCTTCCGTGAACAGGGTATCTCCCTGTCGCGCAGCACCCGTGATCCCGAGCCGGCTCAGGGCGGAGGTCATTTCGGGCACCTCGGCAATGGCGGCTTCAACCTCTTCCAGCAGCAGTCCTGTCAGCAGCTCATCGATGTCTGCGTATCCAACGCGCTGTTTAGCCGGATGTTCCCCATCCAGGTATTCTTCCTGAAAGGAGTCGCGAATGACGCCAACCTTGACATCGGACAGCTGGTCGAGTGAAACAGAATCTCCCTTGCCTGATTTAAAATAGACCGCGGTCTCTATCTCGAGGAAGGGCCTGGAGAAAGCAAGCCAAGCGTCGCGTTTCCTGCTTTTGAACAGGCCGGAATGAATGTCCGCTTCTCCGGATTTTATCCCGCCAAGCGTGTCCGTCCATTTGGTGGCGCGGAACTCGACGTTCCTGCCGACCCGTCGGGCCCATTCACGCCAGAGATCGACGAGGTAGCCACCGGGTTTGCCATCGATGCCAATGGTTGAAAACGGTGCATAGTTGCTGGAGATGGCAATAATCAGTGCATCCGATGCCTCGCCGGGCATTCCCGATACCCAGCGCCGCTCGATCCGCTTGCGTTCATCCGGGGAAATGAGGGCCATACCCTGGTTGATGACTTCCAGCATCGCGGCATTGCCTTCGCCTGACGCAATGAACCAGTCATTCTGGTACAGCGGGGCTGACTTGTTGTAGTGGAACTTCGCCAGTAGCCCGGCCTGGGCCAGGTGAAACAGCCCCGTCGGTGTGTCCGCGGCAAACAACTTGAGTTCACCGGAGCGGAGCTTCTCCATGATCTCGCTGTAGTCCGGGAAGCCGGCGACGGCACCCGCTGCCAGCCGCTCCTGCAAATAGCCTTCAACGTAATCCTTGCCAAGCACACCAACCCGGTAGGCCGAGAGCTTGCCGAGGTCGCGGGGGATCTCAACCGAGTTGTGAAAGAAGACATTGGTATCTGTTTTCGTCAGCGCTGCGCCGTAATCGAGAAACCGGTCCCTCTGTTCGTTGAAGAACAGGCCGGCATGCGCATCCGCTTTACCGTCCCGTACCAGGGCCAGTGTCTCGTTCCATGTCGCCTCGATGAAGTCGACGCCGATCCCGGTTTTCTCGGACCACAGTTTCCAGTAATCAATGATGATCCCGTTCGGTTCGCCGCTTTCGTCGGTGTATTGAAACGGGATACTGTCGACCGAGTAGGCAACCGAGATGCGCTCGGGAGAGGCGGCAACAAGCGGGTGGGGGAGCAGGCAGGCCAGCAGCAGGAGCGACAGCCGGACGGCTTGCCGGGCCGCCGATGTTAGCTCATCTTCAATCACGCTCATTTCGGGCATGTCCCATGGGGTGAAAAATAGTCAGGAAATCACGGTGCTTTCCTGAAATGCTTGCTGTTTCAGTGGAGTATGCTGCTCGCTGGCTGTTATCATAACATCCTTTAATGCACTGGAATAACAGGTATGGGCCAGGCAGTACGCACCACGGCAGCAATGTTTGCATGCCGTTTTTTATTGTTGCCGCGGCAAGCGCGCAGAAAACACTCGCTGCTGTTTTCCCTGTTCATTGCTGCCCTGTTATGCGGGCATGCCCGGTTTGCGCTTGCCTATGAAATCAATGGTTTCACCATTTCCGGTGACCAAAGGGCGGGCTGGGTCCAATATGACTACGGCAACCCGAGTGGAAAGCCGACGATCAACAAGGGGCACGAAAACTCCCGCGGCTTCTATGTCATGCCGAAGCTGTCTATCGAGACACCGACATACAAAAATTTCAGGGCAAAAATTACCGGCGCAGGTGCTACTGATTTCGGCCTGAATAACCACGACAAGCAAAGCAGGAACCTTGTATTTGATCCTGAAGATAATGAATCTTTCGCTATCCTGCAGGAGCTGTATATCGAATATGAGGATGACCGGCACCATGCACTCGTTGGCCGTAATGAGATTTACACGCCCATGATCGAGCATGATGACTACTACATGCTGTCAAACAGTTTTGAAGTCGCATCCTATACCTTTGACACCCGTCAAAACACCCGTTTGCATGCCGGCTATTTCCACAAGATGGCCGGTGTCTGGGACAGCGGTGCCAATGGCACGGAATTTCATTCCATGTCCGATGCCAGTGCTGTCCCGAAAATAAACAAGATCGAAGCGGATGAATCGGGCGTGAGTTATGGCGGAGTGGACTTTAACAACGGCCAACACCGTGGCCAGTTCTGGGGATACCATGCGGAAGATCTCTACAACATCGTCTTCTCCCAGTACAACTACACCAGTAAAAATGATTCCTTCAGTTATGATGCCGGCGCGCAGTTCGTCAACTTTTCAGATACCGGTGCACTTGAAGACAGCATTACAACGATTAACTACAGCCTGTATTCACTGAAATATGATGCAGCATTCAACAACGGTTTTTCGATAGCCACGGGTGCCACCAAGTACACCGATGGCGACGGGCAGGGCGCAACGCTGGGGGCCTGGGGTGGTTATCCCTCGTTTACCAATGGCCTGATCTATCACTTCTTTGAGGCCGGATCATTGCGTAATGCCGAGGTCTACAAATTGCAGGGAGCCTATGATCTGTCAGGGATTGGGCTGGATAACATGGTCTTTATCTCGCGACTTACCTACTACGACCTGGACGACAAACATTCCATCAGTTCCAACGGGCGGCCACAATCGTATATGAAGCTGTATGGTGTGCGGCTCAAGAGCACCTTCATGGACGGCGGATATTTTACGGGCACGTTCGAATATCATGATACGGATCATGAAAAGAGAGCATGGGCCCTGCGGCTGATTGGCGGATACAAATTCTAGGCTCTTCATCAAGTGCCGTAGCCCGGATTAAGCGCAGCGCAATCCGGGAATGTTCTTGCACCGCCTCCCCGGATTTCGCTGCGCTTAATCCGGGCTACATTAGAGAGAATGTAATTATGCTGATCACTTTTACCACCCCGGTCTATGCGGACATAACAATGTTCGGTGATGTTGCCCTCAATATGCTCAAGCTGATGGGCCACAGCGCAACGGTGCCGGGCGCGCTGCTGGCGGAGGATATCCCGGAGGCACTGCAGCGACTTGAAGCCGCGGTCGAGGTGGACAAGCAATCGCCGCAGCCGCCGGCGGAGGGAGAGGACGGCGAAGCGGCTGTCAGCCTTTCACACCGGGCTTTGCCTTTGATCGAACTGCTCAAGGCGGCGATCAAGGCAAACCGCAACGTGATGTGGGACAGTAACAACTAATCCGTACAAACGGCAGGGTGCAATGGAATACAAGGACTATTACGAGATCATGGGCGTCGCGCGTGATGCGACGCAGGACGAAATCAAACGCGCTTACCGCAAGCTCGCAAGAAAGTATCACCCGGACGTCAGCAAGGAGGCCGACGCCGAAAATCGCTTCAAGGAACTGGGCGAGGCCTACGAGGTGCTCAAGGATACCGAGAAGCGCGCGGCCTATGACCAGCTTGGCGCGGACTGGAAGGCCGGGCAGGAGTTTCGCCAGCCACCGGACTGGGACGCCGGTTTCGAGTTTCGCGGTGGCGGCTATACCGCAGGCGGTGCCGGTGTGCACAGTGATTTCTTCGAAGATTTGTTTGGCCGTGGTTATGCGCCTGCGGGTGGTGCGGGCGCTCAGCAGACCTTCCACATGCGCGGGGAAGATCATCATGCACGGGTGCTGATTGATCTTGAAGACAGCTTTACTGGTGCAACGCGTTCCATCACGCTGCACGTGCCCGAGTTGACCGGTGACGGGCATGTCACCACCCGTGAGCGTACCTTGAACGTGCGTATTCCAAAGGGCATACATCCCGGTCAGCAGATCCGCCTGACCGGTCAGGGAAACGCCGGCCTCGGCGGTGCCGAGCCGGGAGACCTTTATCTGCAGGTGGAATTCCGCGACCATCCTCTCTACAGGGTCGATGGCGCAAACATCTACGTCGATTTGCCGGTCGCGCCCTGGGAGGCAGCGCTCGGTGCGAGCATCAAGGCGCCAACGCCGTCCGGGAATGTCGACCTGAAGATACCGGCCAACTCCAACCAGGGGCGCAAGTTGCGTCTCAAGGGCCGGGGCCTGCCCGGCAAGGAACCCGGTGACCTGTATGTCGTCCTGCAGGTGACATTGCCGCCGGCCGACAGTGAAGATGCCAGGCGCCTGTATGAACAGATGCAAGAACAGCTCGGGTTCAACCCGCGCGCAACAATGGGGGGATCCTGATCCCATGAACGAAAAAGACCCGTCTACACCGTCCGTCGAGCTGATCGACGAGCAAACGACTTTCACCCTGGTCGAACTGTGCCGCTCCTGTGCTGTCGAGGCCGAACTCATCGAGGCCCTGGTAGAGCAGGGCATCCTGGAGCCCAGCGGCAGAAGCGGGCGCCACTGGTGTTTCCCCGCCAGCAGCCTGCGGCGCACGCGCATCACGCTGCACCTGCAGCGCGACCTTGGGGTCAATATTGCCGGCGCCGCACTCGCGCTCGACCTGCTCGAACGCATTGAGGAACTCGATGCCCGATTGCGCACGCTGGCGGGTGGTCAATAAGTTCTTGCCCCGCCTCCCCGGATTGCGCTTCGCTTAATCCAGGCTACGTGTCGATGATTATTGATTGATGGGTAAAGGAGCAACGCGACGTACCCATCAATCATAAGACTTCAGGGTATCTTGTATTAAATTTGGATCAGGTGTAATTTTCGATGTCTGCTATCAGGATTACGGGTTATAGCGCCGGATGAGCAAGGCACCAGCTACTCTCAGATTGACGCTGTCACCCCGGCTCAGCGAGCTGACCAGGGTTCGTAACGAACTGGACCGGTACCTGCGCGACTGTTCATTGCCTGATAGCGTGCGTAACACGCTGCTCGTGGTCACGGAGGAAGTCCTGGCAAATATTGTGCATTACGGGGACTGTGATGAGGCTTCGGGTCCGATTGAAGTAACGGTGGCCCGGGAAAACGCAGTCGTTCATATGGAGTTTATTGATTCAGGAAAACCTTTTAATCCACTGGAACAGGCCGGTAGGGCGACTGCAGAGCAGTTAATCGAGAATCGTGAAACGGGCGGCTTCGGGGTACACCTGGTCAGAGAGCTGACGAATCACCAGCAATATACCCGCACGGCCGACAGGAACCATTTACGGATTACAAAGCATGTTTGAGCCCGAAGCAGGAAACCGGGCCAAATTGCATAACGGGGCAACAACCTCATGCACGTAGCAGCGAACTGATCATGAACTGGACCCAGGAACTCAGACAGGGAAATGTCATCGTCTCTCCGGGTGAGCCGGTGGACCAGGAGAATGCCGAGGACTGTGAGTCACGCCTTGTTTCCTCGGTCGAAGAGGCGTCACATTCCGGTGGCAGCCTGATCATTGATTTTTGTAACGTTGATTACATGAGCAGCGTTGGGCTCAGGTCCCTGATGATGGCCGTGAAGGCAGCTGAGCAGGCATCCGTAAAAATTCTTGTGACGGGAATGAATGAAACCATGCAGGAAATTTTCCGTATCAGCGGTTTCGAAAAACTGCTGCTTGTTCACGAAAGCCTGGAGTCGGCGCTGGCCGCTGCTTCGGCTGGCTGACTTGTTTCTGCAATCCTTTACCCGCTTATGAACTGCACAACGAGGATATTACCGTGCTGGTAAGGTTCTGGGGAACCAGGGGTTCACTGCCGACCGCGATGCACTCCGGTGAAGTGCGCGACAAGTTGATTGCTGCGTTGCAGGCTGCAAATGGCCGGCATTTCGAGTCGGACGCCGATATTGGAAATTTTATCGATCAGGAACTCGATTTTCCAATCCGGGCTACCTATGGCGGGGCAAGCTCCTGCGTGGAACTGGACGGCACAAGTGATGAATACCTTGTCTGTGACATGGGCTCCGGTCTGCGCGAATTCGGACTGGATGCAATGCGGCGTTGCCATGAGGGAAGGAAAAAAACCTACAATATTTTCATGTCCCATCTGCACTGGGACCACATCATGGGGTTTCCTTTCTTTGTACCTGCGTTTGATCCGGAGGTTACCATCCGCATTTTCGGTGGCCACGACACGATTGAAGAGGCGTTGCGGCGGCAGCAGGAAAGAATCTCTTTTCCTGTCCCTTTCGATTTTCTGCAGGCGCGCTTCGAATTTACCACCCTGGTACCGGGAGAGGTGACAGACGTCGCCGGGTGCCAGGTAGAGGTGATACGCCAGCATCACGATAACGACTCTTACGGCTACCGGTTCTCCTGTAATGGAAAGTCGGTGGTATACAGCACCGATTCAGAGCACAAGCTCGAGGACCGGGAATCGATGCAGCAGTTTGTCGGGTTTTTCCATGATGCCGATCTTGTCATCATGGATACCATGTATTCACTGGCCGATGCCGTGTCGATGAAAGCTGACTGGGGGCATTCCAGTAACGTGGTTGCTGTTGATCTGTGTCACCAGGCGAATGCCAGGCGACTGGCAATGTTCCATCACGAACCGATCTTCGATGATAATGCGATCCGGCAGATGCATATTGATACGATCCGGTACGAAGAGTTGATGCGCAAGGATTCAGCGCTGGAAGTATTGTGTGCGTACGATGGCCTTGAAGTTCCGCTGTAAAAGGGGCCGGATATATTAAACTCCCTCCCCCTCAGGGGGAGGGTTGGGGAGAGCGAAGCGAGGGGCCGGGGATCAAATAAAAGCAACTACTTGATTATCTATCCCCTCTCCCTGGCCCTCTCCCGAAGGGAGAGGGGACGCTCTGTTTATATTCTGGTGGAGAAACTACCAGCGCTTGAAGACCAGCGTGGCGTTGGTGCCGCCAAAGCCAAAGCTGTTGGACATCATGATGTTTACACCGGCATTGTCGATATGTTCACGCACGATCGGGAAATCTGCGCCGGCCGGATCAATTTCCTTGATGTTGGCCGATTCGGCGAGGAAGTTTTCCTGCATCATCAGCAGGGAAAAGATAGCTTCATGAACCCCGGCAGCGCCGAGTGAATGCCCTGACAGGGACTTTGTTGAGCTGATCTTCGGGACCTTGTCGCCGAACACCGTACGCATGGCTTCCAGTTCACGCATATCACCCACCGGGGTGCTGGTGCCGTGTGCATTGATATAGTCAATCGGCCCGTCAACTGTAGCCATGGCCTGCTGCATGCAGCGTACAGCACCTTCACCGGAAGGTTGCACCATGTCATAACCATCAGACGTTGCACCGTAACCAACGACCTCAGCATAGATTTTTGCGCCACGTTTTTTGGCGTGTTCCAGTTCTTCCAGCACCACCATGCCGCCGCCGCCGGCAATCACGAAACCGTCTCGTGCTGCATCGTAGGGGCGTGACGCGGTTTCCGGGCTGTCGTTGTATTTCGAGGACAGGGCGCCCATGGCATCGAACATCAGTGACAGGGTCCAGTGCAGTTCTTCACCACCACCGGCGAACACGATGTCCTGTTTGCCCCACTGGATCAGCTCGGAGCCATTGCCAATGCAATGTGCACTGGTAGAACAGGCCGAGCTGATGGAGTAATTCACACCCTTGATCTTGAACGGCGTAGCCAGGCAAGCAGAATTGGTGCTCGACATGGTGCGTGGCACCATGTAGGGCCCGACCCGGCGCAGTCCTTTATTACGCAAGGTGTCAGCGGCCAGTACGATATTTTCGGTCGACGAACCACCGGAGCCCGCAATCAGGCCGGTGCGTACATTGGATACCATGTCGTCCCCAAGACCGGAGTCCTCGATGGCCTCCTGCATGGCGACGTAGTTATAGGCGGCGCTGTTACCCATGAAACGGCGCACTTTGCGGTCAATCAGTTCTTCGGTATTGATATTGACGGTTCCGGCAACATGACTGCGGAAGCCGAGTTCTTCGTACTCGGGGACAAATTCAATGCCTGATTTTCCCTCACGCAGGGAATCGGTTACTTCCTGTTTATTGTTCCCGAGGCTGGAAACGATACCTAGTCCGGTAATAACAACTCGACGCATACTGAATTTCCTAGAAGTCTTCTGTTGATGTAAACAGTCCTACACGCAGGCTGCTGGCACTGTATATTTCACGGCCATCGACCTCCATGATGCCATCGGCAATTCCCATGTTGAGTTTGCGCTGGATGACCCGTTTCATGTTGATGCGGTAGGTGATCAGATTATTTTTCGGCGTTACCTGGCCGGTAAACTTGACCTCACCGGCACCCAGTGCGCGGCCACGGCCGGGGCTGCCAGCCCAGCCGAGGTAAAAACCAACCAGTTGCCACATGGCATCCAGCCCCAGGCAGCCGGGCATGACCGGGTCGCCATCAAAATGGCAATCGAAAAACCACAAGTCGGGTTTCACGTCCAGTTCGGCGATGATCTCTCCCTTGTTAAATTTACCACCCGTGTCATTGATGCTGATGATCCTGTCGAACATCAGCATGGGTGGCAGTGGTAACTGGGCATTGCCCGGGCCAAACATCCGTGCATGGCCGCATTCCAGCAATTCCTCATAGCTGTAGCTGCTTTTTGTGGGGGCGCTGGTATCGGCTTCGGTCATTTGGTCCATGATTCCGTTTCAGGTTGTCTGTCAGTCAATATGGCACGGTATTCTAAGCTACTTTGCCGGAAGTCTGTAGATGGATTTTCAGCGATTTATACTGTAGGGCTAGTCCCTGAAGTTTATATATTGAAGCGGCAGGCCGGCCTCGCTGTCTTTCAGGCAGGCGATGACGTTTTGCAGGTCATCACGTTTTTTCCCGCTGACGCGGACCTTGTCCCCCTGGATGCTGCTCTGGACTTTTGTTTTTAACCCCTTGATCTGTTTGATAAGTTTTCTGGCTGTATCCTGGTCTATCCCCTGGCAGATGGTGATTTCCAGGCTGGCTTTCTTGCCATTGGACTCGATTTCCCCCTCTGACAGTGCGGCTATATCAATACCGCGTTTTGCGATTTTTTTATGCAGGATGTCGAGTATCTGCTTGATCTGGAAGTCGCTTTCACTATGCAGTGTCAGCAGCGCCTCTTTTTGGTCCACGCGGGAATCGGTGCCCTTGAAGTCAAAGCGGTTACCAACCTCGCGGTTGGTCTGATCGACGGCATTGGTTACCTCGTGAAGGTCTACTTCAGAAACAAGATCGAATGAAGGCATTGGCCGTCTCCTTTATCAGGGTGGCCATTATATTCCAAAGTGACAGCCGGAAAAACAACGACCAGCACAGGGGCTGGTCGTTTGTTTTTCCGGGGTACTGCCGCGGCTATTGCTATTCCGGTTCTTTTCCCATCCTGAAGAATGATGCTATGCGCGTCAGTATCTGCGACAGTATGCCGGGGCGCAGTGTGCTGATATCCGCTAATTGAGTAGCCGGATTATGGTTTTCAGTGGCTTCAGTGTTTTCGTCTGACTCCTGCCCATCTTCTGCAGCAGGCATTTTCCAGGCCGGTTCCGGATGTAAAGATGGATTGCTTGCTGCCGTGATGACAATTATTTCATCAGTTTCATGTTCTTCGGGTTCGGAGGCGTCTGCTTCCGGTTCGGGGGCCTGTGACAGGTCTGGAACATAGAGGGGAGCCGGGGTGGTTTGCTCTGGCATATCCGGTATTACCTGCTGGTCTATATCGACAGCCTCGGCCTGTATGTCTGTTTCATCAATGATTTCAGGCTGGTCTGCTGTGGTCATTTTCCCATCGGGCTGTGCGGACGGTGCCGTGTGGTCTTCACCGTCATAGACAGCCTGGTCTCCGCCGTGGGCAATTGCATATGCCAGCCGGTTGCCTGCGACCGTAAGCAAATCATCGAAGCGGGTATTGCGGCGTATTTCCATGGCGGCTACACCGATACTGACGCTGTAGTGGATGCGTGCTTCCCCGTGTTTCAGTACGCGTTCGCTGATGTTCTTTCTGATACGGTCAGCCAGGTTATGAATGCCGTTGTTATTCAGGCCGGGCAGCAACAGGGAAAAACGTGCCGTACCCAGGCGCGCCGCCGTGTCTTCATGACGGATGGCCGTGGTGAGTGTAGATGCGACGGTTTGCACAATGCTCTCGGCGACATCGTCGCCGTGCGTCTTGTAGATGTCACCAAAGTTATCGACCTCAATGTGAAACACGGACAGCCTGGTGTTGTGCCGGACTGCATACGCCAGTAGCTGGTAACCGCGTTCCATGAATGTCCTTTCGTTCGCGATTTTGGTGAGTGGGTCAATGGCGGATGTTTCTTCCAGCGCAATGGTTTCTTCCTTCAGTTCCTGGGCGTTACTGTGGGCGCTGGCATGGGCCTGGGCGCGTGCCAGCAGGTGAACGGAATCAAAGGGCTTGCCAATGAAGTCAGTCGCGCCTGCCTCGGTGGCGCGTTCCTTGATCGCTTCCGAGTCATTGGCGCCCGTGATAATGATGACAGGCAGGTTACTGATGTGGGGCAGGTGAGTATGCCTGATGCGATCCAGCAGCTCGAAGCCATCCAGGTTTGGCATGCTGAGGTCGGATATCACCAGCGAGAAAGGTGCTTCACTGGTGAGAATATCCCAGGCATTTTCGCCATCAAGTGCCTCGACTGTCTCGAAATGGTCTCCAAGAATCTTGCGGGCTGTGATACGTACAACCTTTGAGTCATCGACGATTAGCAGGCGTTGTTGTTTCGAGGCAGTCATGTTTATTCAGGTCTCTGTATCACGGACATGTTCCATCCTTTGATAGCGGCCCGGATGGCCTGGTCTTTAGGCCATCGCAGCTGTCTTCCGCGGCTGATCCAGCTGCCCGGCGTGCGGCTTGCCGGGTAAAAGTGCTATGCTGCCGCCTGTTTAAGACTGCAGGCCGGCAGGCCGATGCAGGGGATATATTTTTCGGCCGCCTGGTCTGTGAATCAGACCCGGTCAAGGGAACAGCAGTGCAATGGAGACCAGGATTAATAAACTACTGACACGAATCAAGTCCTTTATGTGGGACGATGATTTGAGTGACATGGACCGTCCGCGCAGGATCCTTGTTTTTGTGTTGCGTGTTGCACACATGTTGCTGAGAGAGCTGATCGGTGGCCAGTTGAACCTGCGCGCGATGAGCCTGGTTTACACGACGCTGTTATCCATTGTCCCCCTGCTGGCAGTGAGCTTCTCGGTACTGAAGGGCTTCGGGGTGCATAACCAGATTGAACCCCTGTTGTATAATTTTCTGGAACCACTCGGGCCGCAGGGTGCGGAGATAACCGAGAAAATTATCTACTTTGTTGAAAATGTAAAGGTCGGTGTGCTCGGTTCGATTGGTTTTGGCATGTTGATTTACACGGTGGTTGCATTGGTGCAGAAGATCGAGGCTGCCTTTAATTTTGTCTGGCAAATCGATCACCTGCGTCCGCTGTCACAGAGGATCAGTAACTACCTGAGTGTTATCCTGCTGGGTCCGGCACTGATTTTTATTGCAATCAGTTTATCTGCAACGGTGCTTGGCAATGACTGGACACAGCGGCTGATCACAATTGAACCCCTTGGTACCCTGGTGTTTTACTCCAGCAAGCTGGTCCCCTATGTGCTGGTGAGCCTGGCATTTACGCTGATCTACGTATTTATACCCAACACGCGTGTGCAGTTTCGTGCGGCGCTGGTGGGTGGTGTGATTGCAGGTGTGATATGGAAATTTACCGGTTGGGGTTTTGCTGCCTTCATTGCATCCTCGTCCAAGTA
>Ga0070723_10000350_pt1 | contig 12105 bp, 11 predicted proteins | sample tdAd002_FD_67277 | JGI IMG/M metagenome (GOLD analysis project Ga0070723, IMG submission 67277) | Marine sediment microbial communities from the Atlantic coast under amendment with organic carbon and nitrate - tdAd00.2 | ecosystem: Environmental > Aquatic > Marine > Coastal > Sediment | place...
GTCGTCAACCGCGTGACCGACCTCGAGATTGAAGACGTCTTCAATGAAGTCGGCGTGACCGGTGAAGCGGCCGGCTCGGTGCGCGCCCCCGTCATGCTCGGCGGGCCGGTCTCCCCCGAGTCGGGTTGGATTCTGTACGACACCGAAGGCGTTCCCCAGCTGTCGTCGGGTCGAACGATCGCGGTCGGCAAGGGCATCGCCTGCAGCGCGTCGCTGGAGCTTCTGGAGCGCATCGCACGGGGCGACGGTCCCGACACCTGCGCCATGATGCTTGGTTACTCGGGGTGGGGCGTAGGCCAACTCGAGAGCGAAATGAAGCAAGGATCTTGGATTCCGGTCGACCTCGAATACGGCCTCGTGTTCGACACCCCGGTCGAGGACCGCTGGGAAGCGGCGCTCGCCAGCCTTGGAATCGATCCAGCTCGCGTCATCGACAACCAAATCGCTAGCGCGTGAGAGCGTCCGAGTCCCCAACGGGTCCGTCGCCTTGTTTCGGGCGGGGTCAGAGGCTACCCCCCTTGGCCATGGGGGTCGTCCTCGACAGGCTGGTGTGGCTCACTCTGCTTTCGCTCGCGATGGCATGCGGCGGCAGCTCGGGCACCGGCAAGAGCACGCTCGACCCCGACGATGATGCCCGCACCGGCTACGAGAAGGCGTTGCTCGATTTTCGTCGCGGCGATTGCCTGTCGGCTGAGCCCACGTTCCGCGAGATCCGTCGGGAATTCCCCTACAGCCGTTTTGCAGCGCTGGCGGAGCTTCGTATCGGTGATTGCCAGTTCAAGAACGAGGCGTACCCCGAGGCGATCCAGACGTACCGGCAGTTCGTCCGTATCCGCCCCTCGCACAAAGAGATCCCCTACGCGCGATTTCGAATCGCCGAAGCGTATTACAACCAGATCCCAAGTGGCTGGTTCATGACCCCCCCTTCGCACGAACGCGACCAGAGCGCCGCGCGTGATTCGCTGATCCAGCTACGCCGGTTCGTGGTCGACTATCCGGAGGACCAGCGCGTTCCGGACGCCCACAAGCTCATGGAGAAATGCATGAGCGTGCTCGCCGCGCATGAGCTCTACGTCGCTCGCTTCTACCTCAAGCGAGAAGCGTACCGCGGCGTGATTTCGCGGCTCAAGGGGTTGCTGGCGTCTTACCCGGGGAGCGGTGTGGAGTCGGAGGCGCTGCTCCTCCTCGGGCTGGTCTACCTGGAGACCGACGAGGTCGAGGCGGCCCGGCTTACCTTCAACGAGATCCTCCAGCGTTTCCCCGAGAGCGGCGAGGCCAGACGGGCCCGGGCCCTGCTCGGCAAGATCGGCTGAGGCCCGAGGAGCGGATTTCTGGCCAGCGATCCAGCCGATCGCTACCTTCGGGCCCATGGCTCCTTGGGCTCGACAGATTCTGGACGCGGCCAACGAATACTACGACCGCGCCGAATACCCGCTCGCTCAGCCCTATTACGAGAAGCTCGTACAGCAGGGGCTGCGCTATCCCGATGTGTTCAATCGACTCGGGGTCATCTATCACCTCGGTGGCCGGCTTCCCGAAGCCCGCTGGTGTTTCCAGCAGGCGCTCGAGGTCAACTCCGGCTACCTAGAGGCCGCGCTCAACCTCACCGTGACCTGCAACGAGCTCGGCGAGTATGGATCCGGCGTTCGCACGTTGCAGCGCGCTCAGCGCCACTCGGATTCCTCGAACGACGCCTATCGCCGAGGCAAGGTCGCCAACCTTCATCGAGCGCTTGCGAGGGCGTACCTCGATTTGGATCGTCCGGAGGATGCAATGCACGAGTTCGGGCGCGCGCTACGACTCTGCCCGAAGTTTCACGACATTCGGCTCGAGCTGGCCAAGCTGCTCAGGCTCCGCGGCAATGCTCACGGGGCACGAGAGGAGCTGACGCTCGTCTTGCAATTGGACCCGGATCATCACGACGCCCGCGCGCTCTTGGGGGTCATCGAGATCGAGACCGGGGACCCCAAGCAGGGCCTGCAGCACCTGCGGACCGTAGTCGATCAATGCGCCGAGCACCCGGTCGCCCGGGCCTACCTGAAGCAGGCCGACGCCGACTATCGCCGCGCTTCCTGAGCCTCCTTCCCCGGTCGCTTTGTGGGCGCCCGAAAGGGTGCCACACTGCGTAAGACGTGCCCCCGACCGTCCTCCTGCTTGACGACGACACTCAGTTTCGAACCAGTGTCACTCCCGCGCTCGAAGCGTTCGGCCTGCGCGTATTGAATGCGACCAAGGGGAGCATCGCACGCGCGCTGCTCGAGGAAGAGGAGCCTTCGTTGCTGGTGGTCGACGGCTTGCTTCCCGACACCAACGGGATCGTCTGGATCGAGGAGCTCCGAGCCGACGGCTTCAACACCCCGATCATCTTCGTGTCGGCGTTCTACCGGGACCTGGTGACGTTCAAGCACCTCACCACAAACCTCGACGTGGTCAAGGTGTTTCACAAGCCGGTGGCGGTGGATCGATTTGCCCGCGAGGTAGCAAGCGCGGTCTCGGCCCCGATGAGCTTGACGCCTGCCGCGAATCGTCCCGCCGTGGATCCCGCAGACCAAATCCTGTTCCCTGATGAACCGTCTCAGCCCGGCGTCGACGCGGAAAGGGCCAAGCAGTCGTATAAGAGCCTGCTTCCCATTGCTGCGGACAACCTGACGGGCGCGGTTCGGCGCGTGCACTCCGAGGCCGACCGAACCAGCGTGGTGGCCGAAGCGCTCCGTCAGGCACACGACCTGCACGGCGCGGCGCACACGCATGGCTTTGCCGAGGTTTCCGTAGCGGCGGGCCGCATCGAAGAAGAGCTTCGGCAGCTTCAGCAGTCGGGACGGCTCGATTGGACGTCGATGTTCGAGTCGATCGATGCTGTTCGGGCCCACGCAGCCGAGGCCGTTGGCCGCTCGGTCGACATACGGTCGAGCGCGGCGGCTCCGCCCTCGGTGACCCCGGCTGCGAGCTTCTTCCTACACCGTCCCGTTCCGAAGGACTTCGTACCGACTCTGCTCGTGCTCGAGGACGACCCTGCGATGATCGCCTATCTGCGGTCGGCCTTCGACGAGGTGCTCGTCCACTTGAGGCCCGTTTCGACTGTCGACGAGGCGCTCAAGATCGCCGGTCGAAATCCGCCGACCGCCGCCCTCGTCGGCTGGCCTCTCGAAGATCGCGAGGCGCTTCCGCGTTTTCTACAGATGTTCCGAGGATTGCACGGCTGCAACGAGGCGCCGGTCATTCTTCTGTCGGTCGACGACGACCCTCATACTCGCGCTCTCGCCGCTCAGCTCGGCATCGACATCTTCCTGCCGCACCCCATCGAGCTCGTCCGCCTGCATCACGCAATGACCACCGCGGTCGAACGCGCCATGACCCCACGCCCCAAAGTCGCGGTCCTTCGTGACCCGGACGCCGCACGGCAGATCGAAGAAGCCGGCATCGAGTGCTTCCTCTACTTCAGCTTCGACGAGCTCTTGCGCGAGATCGACATCCAGTGTCCGGACGCCATCTTGTTGGGGTCGGGCGTAACCGGAAAGCAGGTGCCCGCGATCATCGCCATGTCCGCGTGGGACGCGGACTGCAGCCTGCTGTGCTTCGACGACTCGCCACTTGCCGAAGAAGTCGAGATCACGGAGTGCCTCGGACGCGCGTCGGGTTGGTTGGTTCATCTGCACCGCGAGGCCGAACGCATGGCGCGACTTCGCCGGCAGCAGTTGCGTTGCAGTCAGACGGGGTTGCTCGCGCGTGAGGCGGCCGTTGCCGCGCTCGAGTCGGGCTTGTCGTCTGCCCAGCGCAACGGGCGGACGTACTCGATCGGTCTCATGCAGGCGACGGGTCTCGAAGGGCTCGATCACGTCAAGGCGCGGCGGTTGCGGGCTCACTTGGGCAGGTTGATCTACGGCAGGTTCCGCCGTGAAGACGTTCGGGGGCGCTGGGACGAGAGCACGTTCGTCGTCGGCTTCGACGGCAATAGTGCGCGGGCGGTCGTCGAGGTCGTTCGGAGGCTTCAAGAGGAGCTCGACGCGCAGCGGGCCCGGCAGCCAGAAGAGCTCTCCTTTCTGCACGTCGCAGTGGGCCTTGCCTCGTATCCGCTCGATGGGGATACCGCCCGTTCCTTGATTCTTGCCGCTCACGAACGTCTCGAAACGGCGGTCGAACGCGATCCAGACGCCCTGGTTTGGCGGTAGCTTTGCGGCTCGCACCCCACAACGGGACAGGCTAAACTTCGAATATCGAACCGACCGCGCAGAGCGGCCCCGTTGAGGCCGATGTAGCCGCCGACATCGAAGTCGCCGATCCCGGTCTGCTGCTCAAGCTCACCGGCCCTGGTGGCTCCAACTTGCGTGCGCTCGAGGCCGAGCTCGGGGTGTCGATGGGGCTGCGAGGCTCCACGATTCACATCCAGGGACCGAACCGTGACGTCGAGTTGGTGGAGCGTGTGCTTCACGAGCTCATCGACGCCCTCCAGTTCCGTGATCTCAGCTCCGTCGAGATGGCCCGCGCGGCCAGGACGCTTCGCTCGCATCCTCAGATGAGGCTTCGCGCGCTGCTGGACGATGTCGTGCTGACCACCTCGAGCCGCCGCATCGTGTCCCCCAAAGGTGTTGCCCAGCAAAGCTACATTCAGGCGATCCGTAGCCACGATATCGTGTTTGGAATCGGGCCGGCCGGCACTGGCAAGACGTACCTCGCCATGGCCATGGCGATTCGCGCGCTGCAAGAGCGGCAGGTCAAACGCATCATCCTGACGCGTCCCGCGGTCGAGGCTGGCGAGCGGCTCGGCTTCTTGCCCGGTGATCTGGCGGAGAAGATCAACCCATACTTGCGCCCGCTCTACGACGCGTTGCACGACATGATGGACCCCAGCCGCATCGCGGCGCTGATCGAGCGTGGCACGATCGAGGTCGCGCCGTTGGCCTTCATGCGCGGCCGAACGTTGAACGACAGCTTCGTCGTCCTCGATGAGGCGCAGAATACGACGGCAGAGCAAATGAAGATGTTCCTCACGCGCCTCGGGTTCGACTCGAAGACCGTCATTACCGGCGACGTGACTCAGATCGACCTCCCGGGCGGCGCGCGCAGTGGGCTTCGGCACGCCGAAAAGGTTCTCTCGGAGATCCACGGCATCGAGTTCATCTACTTCTCTCATGCCGACGTGGTTCGGCACCCCCTGGTGCAGCAAATCGTCCAAGCCTACGATGTCCACGAATCGGGCTCTTCCGACGGTGACATCTAAGCGCTGCCTGGTATGCTAGCCGCCACATGACCGATCGAATCTATGACGGCGCGTTGGACCTGATCGGCCACACGCCTTTGGTGCGTCTCGCGCGAATCACGGGTGATAAGGGCGCCGAGGTCTGCGGCAAGCTCGAATCGAACAACGTGGCTGGTTCGGTAAAAGACCGTCCCGCGCTTTCGATGGTCCTCGCCGCCGAGAAGTCGGGCGAGCTGGGGCCGGGTTCGACGGTCGTCGAGGCGACGAGCGGCAACACCGGCATCAGCCTTGCAATGATCTGCGCTGTCCGCGGTTATCGCTGCGTCATCGTGATGCCTGAAGACATGAGCGCGGCGCGCCGCCACTTGTTGAAGTCGTACGGCGCCGAGGTGGTGCTGACCGCGGCCGAGGACGGAATGGCAGGTGCGGTCGAGCAGGCCGAGCGTTTGTTGCAGTCGACCTCTGGTGCGATGATGTGCGGTCAGTTCGAAAACCCCGCGAATCCAGCCATCCATGCGACGACGACGGCCGAGGAGATCTGGGAGGCGACCGGCGGGAAAGTCGACGCACTCGTCTCCGGCGTAGGCACCGGAGGGACGCTCACCGGCGTCGGGCGCGTGCTCAAGGAGCGCAACGCGGACGTTCGGGTGGTTGCGGTCGAGCCACGGGCCAGTGCAGTGCTGTCGGGGGGAAAGCCCGGGCTGCATGGCATTCAAGGTCTCGGCGCCGGCTTCATACCGGCGGTTCTCGACACGGATCTCGTCGACGAAGTGATCACCGTCACCGATCTCGCTGCCGAGCGCATGACGAAACGGCTTGCGCGTGAGGAGGGCTTGCTGTTGGGGCCGTCTTCGGGCGCGAACGTCCACGCGGCTCTCGAGGTGTCGCGTCGGATGAAGCCCGGACAGAGAGTCGTCACCATTCTTTGCGATGGTGGTGAGCGCTACCTCTGCTGATCGCGCATGACCGAGCTGGTCAAAGTTTCACGCGCATTGAGCCGTGCGGTGTCGGAGCTCGAGTTCGGCGGGCCGGTTACCCACGTCTACAATCCCCTCCAATACGCGAAGCGCTCCCATGAGCTCTACCTCGGCCGTTTCGGCGCGGGACCCAAGGAAGCCGTGTTCGTCGGCATGAATCCAGGCCCGTTCGGGATGGGGCAGACCGGGGTGCCGTTTGGCGATGTCGGCTTCGTTCGCGATTGGATGGGCATCGAAGCGTCCGTCGACCGGCCCACGAACGAGCATCCGAAGCGCCCCGTGCTCGGTTTCGAATGCAAGCGCTCCGAAGTCAGCGGCTCGCGTCTTTGGGGATGGGCACAGGAGCGTTTCGGCACGCCGGAGCGGTTCTTCTCTCGATTCTTCGTGATCAACTATTGCCCGTTGCTCTTCATCGAATCGACCGGGCGCAATCGAACACCAGATAAGCTCTCGGCCGACGAGCGCGGCGTGCTTCTGCCCAAGTGCGACCATGCGCTGCGTGTCGCCATCGACGTCCTCGAGCCGAAGCTCGTGGTGGGCGTCGGCGCGTGGGCGACGAAGCGCGCCGTCGCCGCACTCGGTAACGACGGGCCGGAAATCGGCACCGTTCTGCATCCGAGCCCGGCGAGCCCGAAGGCCAATCGCGGATGGGCACGACAAGCCGAAAGCGATTTGCGCGCCCTCGGCATCAAGTTATAAGCAGGCAGGGCGCGCGCATGCGGTATGCTCCGCGCCGGGGGTCGAGCAGATGCCGAAGAAAGTCGTCCAAGTTGCGGCCATCATGGTGCTCAGTCTGGGGTGTGGTCACGAGTCCGCGGCCACCCAGCAGGTACGCAGCGCCGCGGCGATCGATCTCGATTGCGATGAATCGATGATCGAATTCGTCGACGATGCTTCCATGCAAAAGCGCGTGAGCGGCTGCGGCCGGACCCTGACCTACATGTACAAGTGCAACCCAGCGTCTGGCGGCGGGCAGGACTGTCGTTGGAAGCCGGTTCGAGACGACAGCAACAAGCTCAACTAGCCGCCGTCCGGCTGTGCCGCGAGCAGTTGCTCCCGTAGCTCGAGAATATCGGGATTGTTTGCATCGAACGCGCTCGCTCGCTCGAGCGCTGCCGCCGCTTCCGCGAGATCCCCGCGCTCGAGGGCGGCGCGGGCTCGTCCGAGCTCGTCTTTGGCCGCCTCCTCACGCTCGTGAGGAGAGAGGGAGTCGGGGCCGGTGTCGCCAGCAGTGCCAGCGTCGGTGCCAGTGTCAGTGTCAGTGCCAGCGCCAGCGTCGGCGCCAGCGTCGGTGATCGTGCCGGTGCTCGAAGGGTCGCGGTTTTCGATGGCGACCCATAGCGCCACCAGGACGCCGATGGACAGTGTCATCACAAACGGCAGGCTCTTGCGCTTGCGTCTCGTTCTGGGCGGGCGTCGTCCATCATAGGCTTCTCTGAGCGCCGACACGAACGTGCGCGCGCTCGCGTAGCGGTCGGCGGGATTTTTCCGCAGTGTCCGAAGGATTGCAGCGTCGACTGCCGTTGGAATCGCGGCCCCGCGGTTGGCTTCGCTCGGGGGAACGGGATCGCCACTCATCACTTTGTGTGCGACCGCCATCGCCTCGGTGCCGGGGAATGCGCGTTCGCCACAAGCGGCCTCGTAGATGACGGCACCGAACGAGAACAGATCGCTTTGCTCGCTGTACTCACCGCTGCGCAGTGTCTCCGGTGCGGCGTAGCACGGCGTGCCTAGGAACTGCCCTTCCTTGGTGAGATCGGCGTTCGGTACGCGGGCGATGCCGAAGTCCGCGAGCTTCACGTGCCCGTTCTCGGTGATCAATAGATTCTCAGGCTTCAGATCCCGATGGATCACTCCCGCGACGTGCGCGGTTACAAGCGCGTCTGCGACCTGCTGGGCGAGCTCGAGCAACTTGTCGCGCGCGAGAGGCCCTCCCTTCCTCAGCTCTTGCTTGAGGGTGTGTCCACGGACGTATTCGAACACCAGATAAGGGCCGAGCTTGGGGTCGTCTCCGACATCGAATATCTGAACGATATTGGGATGATGGAGGCGAGCCGCGGCGCGAGCCTCGTTCTGAAAGCGGCCGAGGAACACGTCGCGCATCTCCGCATCGAGGGCGAGATCGCGGAGCGTTTTGACCGCTACTGGCCGGTCGAGATCTGCATCATGCGCGAGATAGACGTTTCCCATCGAACCCGACCCGAGGAGTCGTTCGATTCGGTAGCGACCGATCTGTTGCGGCAGGTCTTCCATGGGCGGGATCTAGTGCATGGGGGAGGGTGGGGCCAGAGACGACCAGAGACGACTAGAGACGGTGGAGCTTCAGCGTGTTGGTGCGCCCCGAGGTGGGCCATCCCACTACCAGGGCGAACGCTTCCCCCCGCTGGCAGAGCTTTTCCCGCACGAGCAGCGACGTTGCAATTCGCAGGGTCTCGTCGAGCGACTCGGGCGGAACCTCGATTCGAGGGATCACACCCCACTCGAGCGCAAGCCGTCTTGCGACACGCACGTCGCTGGTGACGGCCAAAATCGGCGCCCGTGGCCGATGCTCCGCCAACAAGCCTGCCGAGCGTCCGTCTTGCGTGAACACGACGACGGCCTTCAGGGGCAGATGAGTCGTCAACACCGCGGCCGCGCGTGCCGCCGCGTTTGAAAACGGCCAGTCTTCATCGCCAACGCTCTTGAGCTCCCTGAACTCGCGGGCGAGGTCTTCGACGTAGTCCGACTCTACCTCTCGAATGATCGCGTCCATCATCTCGAGGCTTTGCACCGGGTAGCGGCCCGCCGCCGTTTCGCCGCTGAGCATCACCGCGTCGGTCCCGTCCATCACCGCGTTGGCAACGTCGGCCGCTTCGGCGCGTGTGGGCCGGGGGTTTCGGATCATCGAATCCAGCATCTGCGTGGCCGTGATCACGACTTTGCCGCCCGCGTTGGTCTCCCGGATGATTCTCTTCTGGATCAGGGGCACCTTCTCCGCGCCGAGCTCCACGCCGAGGTCCCCGCGGGCGATCATGATGCCATCGGCAGCGGCGACGATTTCGCTGAGCGCAGCCACCGCCTCGGGGCGCTCGATCTTCGCGATGACCGGCACGTCCCCGGTCAAGGCTTTGGCTTCCTCGACGTCTTGGGCAGAGCGGACGAACGAGAGGGCAATGTAGTCTGCTTTCAGTCCGGAGATCGCGAAGGCGAGGTCTTGCCGGTCCTTGTCGGTCATCCCGGGCGCGCCGATCGACACTCCCGGCAGGTTGAGGCCCTTGTTATCCGAAAGCGTGCCCCCGTCTTCGACGATCGTGTGGACGGTGTTTCCCTCGACCGCGTCGACTCGGAGGCGAATCAGGCCATCGTCGAGCGCTACCGAGTCGCCGGGCTCCACATCGCTCGCGAGGGAAGCATAGGTCACCGAGACGATCTCTTGGTTGCCTTCGACCTCGGCTGCCGTGAGCGCGAAGCGGTCGCCTGGCGAGAGCTCGATCGGACCGGTGGCAAACCGCCCCACGCGCATCTTCGGCCCTTGCATGTCCGCCAAGATCGCCATCGGGCGCCGCGCTTCCGCCGCAGCCTCACGTACGAGCTTGGCCACTGCGGCATGTGACTCGTGGTCGCCATGCGAGAAGTTGAGGCGTGCACAGTTCATGCCTGCCCCAACGAGCTCGCCGACCTTCGCCTTGGTGTTACTGGCAGGCCCGAGCGTGCAGACGATCTTCGTGCGCCTCACAGAACGCTTGTACCCGGGTTCCATGCCCCAGCCAAACTACCGGTGGCGGTGGCGGTCTGGCTCCCAGCGGCTGAGCTTCGACTTGAAACCCAAGCGCACGACAAATGTCGCGTAGAGTGTCCATTGGGTGCGATCCGAGGTTGGTTGGATGTTTCGGTATGATGGATCGGCGTTCACGTAACGGGTGGCGATGCGCAGCCACAACCCGCGCACCGTGGTGAGTGGCCTGTAGAGCGGGATGCCAAATCCGAAACCGACGCCGAGCCCCGTGCTCCGGTGGCCGTCGAGCAGAAACGCCGGTCCGATCTCGAGGAAGATCGATTGCAGCAACAAGTCCGCAAACTCGTTCCAGGTTTGCTTGTAGAGAAAGAAGAGCGCTGGGAAGAGGGGGCGGAGATCCACCCCTAGAAACACGTGCTGGCCGGAGTCGGGGCCCCAACGACCCGACAGGACTACGCCCGCCACGTCAGCCACCAAGAACCGGGCTTCTCCGACGACGTTGGGGTCGGCCTTTCCGTTGAGCCATGTCACACCCGGCCCAGCCCCGAACGAGAGCGTCAGCCCGCGATCCCAGCGGCCATAGAGCCCGTCCCCCTGGCGTTGCGCGCTTGCGGAGGCGCCAAACGACCAGAGGACGAAGATCGAGCCGACGATCACCCCTAGACGGGCGCCCCGTGTCATGATTCCCCCATGCACTGGCCCGCATGGCAGGTCAAGAGATAGAGGCGGTAGACTGTACGCATGGGGCGTCCGTTCGGCTTGGGGCTTCGAAGCCAACTCATGCTCGCGCTCATCGTAGCGTTCGGCGCGGCATTCGTGTTGCTGAGCCTCGTGACGGCGCGGCTCGACGAGAGCGAGAGTGCCGAAGAGCAGCGCACGCGCGCGGCGGGGCTGGCCCAGGCGCTCGCGTCGGGTGCGGGCTCCGAAGGTCAGAGGCTGAGCCACGAGTCGATCGCCCGCATGCTCGACGAAGGTCTCGTCGAACGCGTCGAGGTTCACACCGACGGCCGCTCGCCGAGGACGTGGGGGGTGATCGACGGCGACCCAGACGCGACGGTGGCGACGAAGAGCGGAGTCGAGGTTCGAGTGTGGGTGCCCGCGGGCGGACGTCGAGACGCGGCGCGGCGAAGCTTGTTTCTGTTCTACCTCGGCCTGACCGCCGTCACCGTGCTGCTCCTCACGTACGTTCTCCTCACGTATTTCATCGTGCGGCCGATCGATCGATTGCGACTGGCCTCCGAGCGTCTCGCTGCGGGACGGCTGCGCACGAGCGTTCCCGTGCAAGGCGCCGCTGAGGTCGCGCGCCTCGCGGCCACCTTCAACGACATGGCCGCGCAGCTCCGCGAGGATCGCGCCTCGCTTCAAGATCGACTCGAGGACCTCGAGCGCACGACCGCCGAGCTGACGACCGCACAGGACCAGTTGATTCGGAGCGCGCGTTTGGCTGCCGTTGGCAGGTTGTCGGCCGGCGTTGCGCATGAGATTGGGAATCCGCTCGCCGCGATCCGCGGTTTGCTCGATTTGATGCAGACGGCCGACCTCGACGCCGAAGAAGAAAGCGAGTTCGTCGGCCGCATTCAGCGCGAGACCGAACGCATCCATCACACCATCCGTGACTTGCTCGACTTCTCGAGAAACGAGCCCGCAACGGAGGGGCGAATCGAAAGCTCGGCCGACCTCTCGGCGGTCGTGTCGGACACGGTCAAGCTGATCGACCGCCAAACCCGCTTTCGCGACATCGAGCTCGCCTTGGCCCTCGACGATGGTCTCCCTCGCGTTCGGGGCGACCATGAACGTTTGCGGCAGTTGCTCCTGAACTTGCTATTCAACGCGGCGGACGCCATTGGCGGCAAGGGTCGGATCGAGGTGCGCGCATCCAACGGCGACGGCATCGTGCAGCTCACCGTCGAAGACGACGGCCCGGGAATCGACGGGGAGATCATCGATCAGGTATTCGACCCTTTCGTCACGACGAAGGCGGCAGGTCAGGGTACCGGATTGGGGCTCGCTGTTTGTTACACGATCGTCGAGCGGTTGGGCGGGTCGATCGAGGCGGCGAATCGGAAAGAGGGCGGCGCAGCATTCGCCGTTCGGTTGCCCGCCGCCGTCTGAGTCGGTGCAGCCGACCAAAAAGGGGACAGTCCCCTTTTTGAAAGGGTTAATTCTCAGTGCCAGTGCCAGTGCCAGTGCCAGTGCCAGTGCCAGTGCCAGTGTGC